>OBEQ011951853.1_pt1 | contig 19614 bp, 25 predicted proteins | sample 1670901 | NCBI WGS metagenome assembly OBEQ01 (sample SAMEA104232315, study PRJEB22302) | groundwater metagenome | biome: forest; feature: aquifer; material: groundwater | place: USA | collected 2011-08-07 | depth 5.4 m
AGCGTGAACTTCGGGATCGAGAGACGGACGCTGCGGGCGTTGGGCCCCTGGTCGATCATGATGTCGAGGCGGAAGTCCTCCATCGCGCTGTAGAGATATTCCTCGACGGTCTTGGGGATGCGATGGATCTCGTCGATGAAGAGGATGTCGCCCTCCTCCATGTTGGTGAGCAGGCCGGCGAGATCGCCGGCTTTTTCGATGACGGGCCCGGAGGTGACGCGGACGGTGCGGCCGAGTTCATGGCCAAGGATGAAGGCGAGGGTGGTCTTGCCCAGGCCGGGGGGTCCGGAGAGGAGGATGTGGTTGAGGGCCTCGCCGCGGCGCTTGGCGGCGCCGACCATGATTTTGAGCCGCTCGACGGTCTTGGGCTGCCCGGCGAAGTCGGCGAAGGACAGCGGGCGAAGGGCGGCCTCGACCGGTGAGACCGGGGAGGTCAGGGCGGTGGTGAGGAAATCGGTGCCCTTGGCGGGCTTTTCGGGAGCAGGCATTTTGAAACCACTGAATTCTTTAACCACTAATGTCCACTCATGGGGCACTAATGATTAGTGAGGTATTAGTGTGGATTAGTGGTTAACCGGACCCTTCACTTCCACTCCACGTCGGCGCCGAGGCTGCGGAGATTTTCGACGAAGTTGGGGTGGGCGCGGCGGATGGTGTCGGCATTTTTGACAACGGACTGGCCGGGGATGCTGGCGGCGACCATGTAAAGGGCGACGGCGGCGCGGATGATATACGGCGCGTCGACCACGGTGGGGTGGAGCGGTTTGGCCCCAAAAACGGTGATGCGGTGCGGATCGCTGACGACGACGTGCGCGCCGAACTTCGACAGCTCGGACATCCAGGTGAAGCCGCCCTCGTAGACTTTGTTCCAGAACATGACGGTGCCGCGGGCACGCACCGCGAGGGCGATCATGCAGGGCAGCAGGTCGACGGGAAAATAGGGCCAGGGGGCCGCCTCGATCTTGGTCAGCAGGTTGGCGGTGAACGGCTCGGTGACGACGAGTTTCTGTTTTTTGCGAACGATGGCGATGTCGCCGTCGTATTCGACCTGCACGCCGAGCTTGGCGAAGGAGCGGTTGATGAGGTCGAAATGGTGCGGCTGGGAATTTTTCACCCGGACCTCGCCACCGGTGATGGCGCCGAGGGCGAGGAAGGTCACGACCTCGTGGTGGTCTGAGTTGATGGTGAACGCGCCTCCCTTGAGCGATTTCACGCCGGTGACCGTCAGCTGGCTGGTGCCGAGGCCGGCGATCTTCGCGCCCATGGCGGCGAGCACGGTGCAGAGATCCTGCACGTGCGGTTCGCTCGCGGCGTTGAGCAGGACGGACTCGCCCTCGGCGTGGGCGGGGGGGCCGGCCATGACGAAATTTTCCGTGGCGGTGACGGACATGTAGTCCGGCCAGTGGCGGGCGCCGCGGAAGCGGCCCTTGAGCGACATCGTAAGGTCATCGTGGTGGGCGATTTTCGCCCCGAGTTTTTCCAGGATCTCCAGGTGCGGGTCGAGTTCGCGGATGCCGAGGGAGCAGCCCTTGGCGTTCGTGGGCAGGGAGATTTTCTTCATCCGCTGGAGGAGCGGGGCGAAGAGGAGGACGGAGGACCGCATGCCGGCGGGCAGTTCGCCGTTGAGCCGGCGGGCGTCGAAGGCCGAATGATCGACGCTGATCGTGCCGGCGGCGCGGTCCCAGGTGAGGCGCGAGCCCTGCTCGGTGAAGAAGTTTACGAGTTTCTCGACGTCGGTGATGTGGGGAACGTTGCGCAGCGTGACCGGGGCGTCGGTCAGCAGCGTCGCGCAAAGAATGGGCAGGACGGAGTTCTTGTTGCCCGAGGGCGTGATGGTGCCGCTCAGCGGTTTGCCGCCGCGGATGATGAGGTCGGACATGTTATTGGTTTGTCATCGCGAGCGGCGCAGCCGCGTGGCGATCCAGATGGATTGCTTCGTCGCTTTGCTCCTCGCAATGACAAGGCATAAAAAAGGCGCCCGCTGAAAGCGGACGCCTTGAATGCGATTCGCGCGGAGCGCGTGGAGCAAGGTTTAAGTGGCCGAGGGGCCGCCCTGATTTCCACCCTGGTCGCCGCCGCGATATTCACCGCGGGAGCGGCCGCGGCCGCCGCGGCTGCGGCGGCGCTGGCCATCGCCACCCGCACCGGCACCCTGGCTGCGACCGCGGCCACCGCGATGGCGATCGCCCTGGCGGTGCTCGCCGGAGCGGGTGTCGGCGGGGGCCGGAGCGGCTGCGGGCGAGCCGCCGAAGAGCGACTTGAGCCAGCCGAGGAAACCGCCGGATGTTTCCGGCGCCTTGGCAACGGGGACCGAAGGAGCGTAGGCGGCGGCCGGGCTGCTGTTACGTTCGCGCGGCGCACCGCCGTAGTTGGACGGGGTTGGCACGTAATTGTAGCCGGGGCGCACGTAGAGGAATTTCTCCGGAATCGAGGCCGGATCGAACGGTGCGCTTTCCTCGCGGGGAGCGCGCTCGGTGCGTTCCTCACGGCGAGGCTCGTCGCGGCGGGACTCCTCCCGGCGCGGACGGTCGCCGCGGGACTCGCGGGCGGGACGGAAACCCTCGCTCTCCCAAGTCTGGGCGGGCGCTGATTTCTGCTGCTCGGGCTCGAGGATGTTGAGCGCGGCCGGTTCATCGGTTTCGGAGCCGGCATCCGGCTCGATGCGAAGCGGGGCTTCATGAGCGGCGGGCGCGGGTTCTTCCAGTGTGGTGGTCACCGGGTCGGTCTGGGCGACCGGGACGGGATTTTCTACGACAGGGGCAGCCGGGATGGCTGCAGCAACCGGCGTCTCAGCCCGTTGGACGGGCTCAGGGCTGACCGGGGCGAACGGGTTCTGGTATTCACGCGGAGCGGTAACGACTTCAATCGCGGTGGGCGTGTATTCGGAGGATGCTGCGGTGGCAGCGCTGGCCGGACTGACGGTCGGACGCTTCCCGCGGAGGAGGCCGGAGCCGCGGGTGCTGCCGAATGAGGGTGCGGCGGATGACGCCGGCGTGGTCGCGGTGGCTTCGGCAGGAGCACCGGACGATTCTGTGGAGGACATGTCTATGTTGTTGGTTGAAAACGCCTGCCAAAAAGTGGCGGCGCTGGTTTTTAATGCCGGCCGGAGCTCGGTAATCTCGCTCGACCCCGCGGCAAGCGTGGGGCAAACAGCGGCAATAGCTGGTCAAGCTCGTTCATGCGCCCCGGCAGGGCAAACTAAATTTTCCATGGCGGCGGGCTTGCCAGCCGCCGGCCTGGCGCCCACGCTCCCCTTCATGGATAAACTCGAGGAGATTTTTCGTATGCAAGATGCGCTGAATAAGCGCATTGGAGTGAATCTGCCGCCGTCGACCGATGAGGAGAAGGCGAAGTGGATACTCAATTATACCCGGGCCATGCAGCAGGAGACGGCCGAGCTGATCGACAGCGTGCCGTGGAAATGGTGGGCCAAATACCAGAAGTTCGACGAGCAGAACGCCAAGGTCGAAGTGGTGGATCTTTTCCACTTTCTGGTATCGATCGCGCAGACGCTCGGGATGACCCCCGACGATGTCTACCAAGCCTATCTCAAGAAGAACGCCGTCAACCACCAGCGGCAGGAAAGCGGTTACGTGAAGAAGGACGAGGCGGACTCGAAGCATATCTGACGGCGGTGGCGGTGAGCCAAGGTACCCTGGATGTCCACGCCTTCCGCGGCGCGCCGCGCGCGATCAAGGTCCGTCGAGACTGCGATCACCGGCACGATCCGGCCCGGCGCGACTGAAAACACCACAGTCCGCCCCGTCCAGATACGCCTGTCGTATTCGGGCAGCTCGAAGGGTGAAGGGTAAAGCATTCTGGCCCCGGCTCGGTTTGCCCGGGCGCGAGCTTCATAGCCGGGGTTTTGAAAATTGAGGCTTTGCCGCGTGCCGGGAAAGGCCAGTACTCCGGCCCATGGAGAATCCAACCCAAGCCCTCGAGGAAGCCCGCCGTGCCGGCATCGACCTCGATCTGCTGGATTCGAACCTGGCGTTGACTTACGAAGAGCGGGTGCTGCGACACGAGTCAGCCCAGGAACTCATGTGGGCTTTGAAGGAAGCCGGAGCCGCCTATGAAAAGTCTGCACGTTCTGCTGCAGAGATTCGCTTGTTCGGGCGTCGTTGTCGGGTGATTTCGCTGGAGGACCTGATCAAGGCGAAGGAGGCGATGGGCCGGGAGAAGGATTTGCTGACCGCGAAGGAGCTGCGGGCCATTGCCGCCAAGCGGAGGGGAAGCTGACCGTGGGACGGTGGCGGGCCGGGCGGGTGCCGGGCCGGATTCGAGGGAGATGGGATGCCTGAGACTTGCGGCTCGGGTCACATCGATATCCGCAGCCGCCCCCTGCTGTTGTCCAAAGTGGCGGAATCTTTGAACGATTTCAGGCGGAGGCCGTCTGTATTTCCATACCCCGCATGATCCCGATCCTCCTGTTCCCAGCCCTGTGCGTTGCCCTTGTCTTACTTGTCGTGGCGGACTGCCGGGCCTGCGGTCGCGACTGAGCGGCCCCGGTCGGGTGCTTCACGCCCAGAAGGCGCAGTTGGAAACGCGGAGGACGCGCCCGTTCGACTTTGCTCAGAGCGGCTTGAGCCTGCCGAATGGCCGGAGAACGCAGAGGAGAAACCCGATCTTTTCTCGCCGAGGCCCTTCACCCGGCAGGTGAATCCTTCGTGCGTCCGATACTCCCTCGCTCTTCTCCGCGTCCTCCGCGTTTCAATTGCGGAATTTAGGATCAACCGGGGCGGTGCTGCCAATAGCCGGGTGAAGGCGGAGGTGGATGGTGGATCGAGCAAAGTTGTAGGGGCGCGCCTTGTGCGCGTCCAAGGGCGTGGACAAGCCACGCCCCTACAGGAAGGCGGCGGGCTTCACTGCCGGCCGAGAATCTTCCGCATCCTGGCCGCCACCACCTCGCCGGGGATCATCTGCACCTTGCCGTCCTCGATTTCCTTAAGCCGCCGCAGGGCTTCGTCGCCCCAGGCCTTCTCGATGGCGGGGTCGAGGTGCTTGGCGGAGTCGGCGATGAGTTGCTCGATCAGCTCGGCGCGCTCCCCGTAGGGCAGCCCCCGGGCCTCCTCGAGGATTTCGGTGAACTTGCGCTTGCGCGGCATGGAGGAAATGAAGCCGGGGTGGTGGGGCGAGGCAAGCGCCGTTGCTGGCTGCTGCCAGCCCGGTGTTTGTCCCCGGTTCTCGCGGTGCGAAACCGAGGCAAACGGATTGTTGGCGTTTGCGCCGGCCGGTTTAGTCAACTGACATCCTTGACCGCCGTCGAATCAGCCATCGAGTGTCAGCTGCTTTGTGGAAAATGGGCAACCCGGTGTCCGACCTCGATGAGCAAAACAACGGACTTGTTTAAGGAGGAAGGCGGGGTAGGGTGCCGGCGTGAAGAGCATGATCAAAACCGCTTCCACTCGCCGCAACGGGCACACGGGCCGTCCGGTGGCGAAGGGTGCGCGTCATCAGTCCACGAGTTTTGCCGCCGCCGCGGCGAAGTATCGGGGCATGTTGAAGGACGCGCCACCCGACCTCTCAACCCGTGAAGGCCTCGGACGTCCGTTATCTCGTTGATGCGGGACCGCTGATCGGCTGGTTCAGCCAACGCGACCAATGGCACGACTGGTCCACGCAGGCCTTGCAGTCGGTGGACGATGTGCTGTGGACCTCTGAAGCGGTCTTTGCCGAAGCGTGCTAGCAACTCGGCGGCAACACGCCTGAGGTGGCGGCCTTGGTGGAACTGGCCGACGGTGGACACCTGCGGCTGCTCGCGCCGTTCGGGATGGCGACCGGGCGATTGCGCACGCGGCTGGCCAAGTATCCGCGGATGGACGTGTGCGACGCCTCGCTGGTCCTGCTCTCGGAGATGCATCCCACCGCGAAGATCGTGACCCTGGATGTGCGGGATTTCGGAATCTACCGCCGCTTCCGCAACGAGGCGCTGCCGCTGATCTGTCCGCAGTGATCGATGGGTGCCTGGAGCCGAGGTAAAAGGCAAAGCATGCCCCTTCCAAGCCCTGCGGGACTTGTCGCTTGAAGCTGACGTCGGCCTGACTGGATCAGGCTGGCATGCGGTTACTCCGAATTGAGCGGCACCACGAGCGAGATGAACAGCAGTTTGGCGAGGTACATCGCCTGCTGTTTGGAGAGCTTGTTGCCCTTTAGGTCGACAGTCAGGGCGGAGGCCGTGACCGTCTCGCCGGCGAGGGTATCCTTGTATTTGATCACGCCGGTCAGTGCCGGGATTGTGTCGTCGGTGGAGAAGAAGGCGGATTCGTCGGCGGGGCCGGTGAAGGCGGCCGCCTCCGTCTGGGCCGGCTCGTTCACGCGGATGTCGAACTGGTATTCACCTTCGCCCGAGGCGGCGCGATTGGGGGCCTCGACCCAGCGGATGTTGCCGGTGAGCTTGTCGGAGTACTGGCGGCCATCGAGGTTGTAGGAGACGGTGACATTGTTGAAGTACCACGCCGTGCGACCGTAGTCGTAGATCATGCTGCCGTTGACCTGCGTCTCCGGATAGATCTGGACCGGGCCGGAGCTGAGGACATGGCCCTTAAACTCCATCTGATCATACTTGGTGACGGCAATGGCCACCGCCTTGCCGTTGACCATCTTGGTGATGTTCATCGCCTCGGTCTTGAGCTTGGCGAAAAAACCTTCGGAGGACGCAGGAGCCTTGCCCAGGGCGAGACCCTTGAAAGTGCTTTCGAAGCCCTTCGCCGTGCCGACGGGGAACACCACGAGCTTCAGGTTGCCCTCGCTGTATTGGTAGACGTTTTTGTTGTCGATCGGCACCGTGCCGAAAAGCCGGCCGACGTTGCGGGTCTGGGCCGGGTTCTTCGGGTTCACGACGTCGCACTCGATGGTGTAGTCGAGGCGCGCAGGCTGCGACGAACCCACAAGTTTGGAAATGGAGGGGGTGTGGTCGACCGTGCCACGCAGGAGCGCGCTGTTCGCGATGTTTACAGACATCGTGTACTTGTCGGCGACGCCCTCCTTGGGCTTGCCGTCGGAATCGGTGGCGGTGCGCGTGTTGAACCGGATGGTCGCTTCGCCCTTGATGAAGGTTTCGGCCGCGGGAGCCGCGGTTTGCTGGGCGAAGGCGAGGGCGGCGAAGGACAGGCTGAGCAGCGAGATGGCGATGCGTTTCATGGGTGGGGAAGAGGGGCGGGTTAGCTGGTGAGCGTGCGCTTTTCCGCAGCGATCGGAATGGTCGCGGTGGACGGGCCGTCGAGCATGGCGGTATCCAGGGAGGCGAGGGCGTCGTTGTAGCTTTTCTGGATCGATTCGAAGGCGGTCTCGGTCCGTAGCTTGGCAAAGAATTCGTCCTCGGTCAGGCCGGAGGTCTCGCGCGCAGCAGCAGCAGCCTGGGCGGCTTCCCAGATCATGTTGGCGCGCTGAATTTCCTCCTCGTAAAGCTTGAGCTGATCGCGGGCCTCCTTCCATTTCTCGCAGCGGTGGGCATACACGCGGCGCAGGTCGGCCAGGTCGCGGCTGAGCTTCTGGTAGCCGGCGTCCTCGGCGCCGTAGCGCGACTCGATCTCGTCGACCTTGTCGCTGAACGTGCGGATCTGGCTGTTGAGGGTTTCGATGGCCTCGCGGCGCTTGCCGAGCGCCTCGGTCTTGTCCTTGAAGTCGTTTTGAAGCGTCTCGACGGGATTCCGGGCTGCTTCGGACTTGATGAGCTTTAGGCGCATGTTGGCCGCGAAGGAGAAGGCGACGGGCCGGAGCATCCAGGCGGCGAGGATCACAAGGGCGGCGACGATGAGGCCTATGAGGCCGCCGATGGCGACCCACACGAAGGGAGCGACGAGGAAGCCAGCGACGAGCAGGGCTCCGTATTTGGCGAGGTTGCCCCAGAACCGGGCACGGGGATCATTGATGATGGGTTGATTCATGTGCTGTTGGAAAAAGGGAGGCGGGCGATGGGCGGCAGCTGCCGAAACAGAAAGAGGCGGACTATAGAAGATCGCTTGGCAGTGGGCTATTATTCTTTGCGGGCTGCTTTACACATAGCGTTGCACGCGCCCGTGGCGAGGCAGAACCCGAACGATCCGTAGGCGGACGAACGCGAGGCCCAACGATGCCTCGCTCCAGAGAGCCGCACGATGAAGTGTGGACCGCTTGGCGCTTTGCGCCTCGTTTGTGCGTCCTAGGCAGCCTCTGGCAGCTCCTCGATCTGACGCCGTGACCGATTGTCGGAAATGGGAAACCTGACCCCAGGGCTTGGCCCGAGGACGCCAAGGGAGAGGCTACTTGATCCGGTTTCGCCCTTGAGGGTGAGGGCGTAGAGTTTTTCGGAGCGGCGGTGTTCGATGAGGCCCTCTTTGATCCAGGCGACCAGATGCTTCTTTTCCACGGTCCGGGCGTAGCTCTCCGGGATCGTGCCGTCGGAGCCCATGAACAGGGTCTTCAGCTGGAAGGCCAGTTGGGATTTCGGAGGCGTCATGGGTTTGGGGGAAAGGGGTGAGACTGGGCTGGGGGCGGACGGGTCAGTCAAGAATCAAGACGTGAACTCTTCAGATCGGCCAGTAGCCGAGGTAAAAGGTAAAGCATGACCCTGCGCTCGGCCCTCACCCTTGGTTCGGTTTTCAATAAATCTGACCGCTTGACGGGGAGAGGTATCTGGACAGCATCCTGTCCAGATGAAAGCCATCACCTATACCGCCGCCCGGGAGAATCTCGCCGCCACCATGGACCGGGTGTGCGAGGACAGCGAGGCCGTGGTCATCACCCGCAACCGCGACCAGGCGGTGGTGATGCTCTCGATGGCGGAATATCAGGCGCTGGAGGAGACGGCCTATCTGACGCGCAGCCCGGCCAACGCCCGGCGCTTGCTCGACGCCGTCCAGTCCATGGAAAAGGGCCGGGGCCGGGTGCGAAAGCTGAAGGACGTCTGATCCGTCTCCGTCATGGCGCGCGAGCTGGTCTTCTCAAAACAGGGCTGGGAGGATTACCAGCATTGGCTGGTGACCGACCTGAAGCAGGTGCGGCGCATCAACCAGCTCATCAAGGAAATCATGCGCGATCCGTTCAGCGGCATCGGGAAGCCGGAGCCGTTGAAGCACGCCTTCCAAGGCTGGTGGTCGCGACGGATCGACGGCGAGCACCGGATCGTTTACAAGGTCGTCGGCGACCAGCTTTGGATCGCCCAGCTGCGGTATCACTACTGAGCGAGGCTCGGAGCGAGGGATTGATGAACGGCCTGATGCCATCTGCCGGCGTGCCCCAAACCCCAAGGCCTGACATCAGACCTGGGGTGATCCTCGCTTGTCTCGGCAGAAACTCGCCGTCGTTGTAGCGGAGTGTCCACGCCGCCGCCAGTTGCTCCGCTCGCTCCTCTCCCCGGATCACCCGATCCCGATGCCGTGCTGGATGCCTTTCTCGCTGCCATGACGGCCAAGGGGCTGACGCTCTATCCGGAACAGGAGGAGGCCATCCTCGAACTTTTTGCCGGACGCAATGTGGTGCTCGACACGCCCACGGGCTCGGGCAAATCCCTGGTGGCCGCCGCCCTGCATTTCAAGGCGCTCTGCGCCGGCCAGCGGTCGATCTACACCTGCCCGATCAAGGCCCTGGTGAATGAAAAATTCCTCAGCCTCTGCCGCGATTTCGGTCCGGAAAATGTCGGCATGATGACCGGCGACGCGTCCGTAAACCCCAAAGCGCGGGTGCTCTGCTGCACGGCGGAAATTCTGGCCAACATCGCCCTGACCCGTGGCGAACGCGCGGAAGTCAGCGCGGTGATCATGGACGAATTTCACTACTACTCCGACGCCGAGCGCGGCTACGCGTGGCAAGTGCCGCTGCTCACGCTGCCGCAGTCGCGTTTTCTCCTCATGTCGGCCACCCTGGGCTCGACCGAATTCTTCGAGCGCGAACTCACCCGCCTGACCGGAGCACCGAGCCTCACCGTGCGCAGCGACCGCCGGCCGGTGCCGTTGTCGTTCGAATATTCGGAGACGCCTCTGCCCGAGCGTGTGACCCAACTGTTGGCCGATCAGCGCGCGCCCGTTTACCTCGTGCATTTCACGCAACGCGCCGCCGCCGAGGCGGCGCAGGCGCTGATGAGTCTCGCGATCTGTACGAAGGAGGAAAAAACCGTCCTCGCGACGGAACTCGAGCGCGTGAGGTTCAACAGTCCCTACGGCAAGGATATGAAACGCTGGCTGCGGCACGGCATCGGCGTTCACCACGCCGGGCTTCTCCCCAAATACCGCATCCTCGTGGAGCAGCTCGCGCAGAAAGGATTGCTCAAGCTCATCTGCGGCACCGACACGCTGGGCGTGGGCATCAACGTCCCGATCCGCACGGTCGTCTTCACCCAGCTCTGGAAGTACGATGGCCAGAAGGCGGCGATCCTCAGCGTGCGTGATTTCCGCCAAGTCTCCGGCCGCGCCGGTCGCGCGGGCTACGATGCTCAGGGCTACGTGATCGTGCAGGCGCCGGAACATATGATTGAGAACAAACGCGCGGAGGAGAAAGCCGCGGCCGATCCGGCGAAAAAGAAGAAGCTCGTCAAGCAGCGCGCGCCCGAAGGCGCCGTGGGCTGGGACACCAAGACCTTCGAACGCCTGCGAACGGCGTCTCCGGAAGAGTTGTCTTCCCACTTCGATGTTTCGCACGGCCTGCTGCTGCTCGTGCTGAGCCGGGACTCCGACGGTTGCCGGGCGATGCGCCAGCTGATCGACGACTGTCACGAAACTCCCACCAAGAAAAAGGCCCTGCGAAAACGCGCGTGGCAGCTCTTCCGCGCGCTGCTTGATCGCAAGATCGTCGAGATCATCCCGCGCCAGCCGTCGGGGCGGCGACTGCAGGTGAACGTGGAGCTGCAGGACGATTTTTCGCTGCACCAGGCGCTCTCGCTCTACCTGCTCGACACCCTGCCCTTGCTCGATCGCGCATCGCCCGACTATCCGTTCAACGTGCTCACGCTCTGTGAAGCGATCGTCGAGGATCCGGACCAGCTCCTGCGCCGCCAGGTGGACAAAGAGAAGGGTCGCAAGATTGAGGAATGGAAAGCCGCCGGAATGGAATACGAGGAACGGATGGCCAAGCTGGAGGAGATCGAGCACCCGAAGCCGCTCCGCGAATTCCTCTACGAAACTTTCAACGCCTTCGCCGCGGCTCATCCGTGGGTCGAGCAGGAAAATGTCCGGCCGAAGTCGATCGCCCGCGAGATGTTTGAGCGCTACCAGTCATTCGCCGACTACGTGCGTGACTACGGCCTGGAACGCAGCGAAGGCCTGCTGCTCCGGCACCTCATGCAGACCTGGAAAGTGCTCGCGCAAACCGTGCCCGATACCGCCAAGACGCCCGAAGTCATCGAAATGGAAGATTACTTCCGCGAACTCATCCGCGGCATCGACTCCAGCCTGCTCGACGAATGGGAACGGCTGAAGAACCCGGAGTTCATCGCGGCCGAAATCGAGGGGAAACCCGCCCGGCCAAAAACTTTCGACGTCACGCGCGACCCGGAAGCGTTTCGCCGTCTCGTCCGCATCGCCATTCTCGGATTTTTGCAGGATGTCGCCGCGCGCGACTGGGAGGCCGCAACCAGCCGCGTCGTTTTTTCTTCCGCAGCCGGAGCCACCTCCGAAGGTGCACAGCTGGCGGAATCACGGCGGATCGAGAAAAAATTTGGCGTTTACTTCGAAGCCCGTGGCCGGTACTTGCTCGATCCCGAAGGCCGGTCCGCGAAGCACACGCATTGGATCGACGAACCCGACACCGGCGAAATCCGGATCGCACAAATCCTGGCCGACACCGAAGGACTGAATGACTGGGAGGCCCGGTTCTCGATAGCGCTAACCGAATCGCGCCAGGAGAACCGCCCCGTTCTGAAGTTTGAAGGAACCCGGCCGGTCGGCGTGGAGTAATCAGTAGGATAAAAGCGACCGCCCAGCTCCGGGCTGATCGCTGCAAAGTCTTCCGCCGCCTTGGCGTATTCCTCCTCGGCCTCGCGATGGAAGCCGTGCGGTTTCACCGGCCGACGATCTTGCGGATGCGCGCGCTCACCTCGGGCCCAGGGACCAGCGTTTCCTTGCCGCTGTCGAGTTCGGCGGAACGGCGCAGTGCGACTTCCGTCCAAGCCGCTTCGCGTTCGGCCGACAGGCCGCCGTGCTTGGCCAGAACGATGCGGTCAACCAGTTCAGCCACAGCCTCGGAAGGCCACTGGCTGGTCGCTTCGACGATCTGGTCAACAGTCAGGCTCATAGGCATTCAAGATGGTGCGTTTTCAACGGGTGGCAAGTCCGGGGATGGTTCCCGGGCGGGCGTAGAGAAACGTAAGGGTATGGATGTCGTCAGGCGACGACGAGGCGTTCCTCGGCGATGTCCGAGATGGTCTTGCCCTGTTTGCGGGCGGCGGCGCGGAGGGCGCGGAGGGTCTTGGGGGTGAGGCGCAGGAGCACGGGCTGACGGCCCGAGGCCTTGCGGCCGGCGCCTTTGCGGGCGCCGCCCCAGCGTGAAAACGTCTGAACCTTGCTAAGATCGGGCAGGGGAGTGCCGTTTAGATTCTTGAGGTTGGTCTGGTAACCTTCGGCGTCGAAGACCGGGGGTTGGATTTTGCGGCGGCGCATCATGGCTGGGTGAGGCGCTGTTTCCAGTAATTGGGTTCACGCTTCAGCGGCATGACGGCGAGGATCCAAACGCCGTCCGGTTCAATCAGGTAGATGAGGCCGTAAGGGAAGCGGGTGCTGAAGTGCCGCCGGGCGGGCGGATCGAATTGACGGAAGACTTGCGGGTGGTCGCAGACCTCGCGGACGAGGCGCGCTATCTCGAGGGTGAAATCAGCAACCACCTCCGGGCTGATTTCGCGGTAGTATTCAACGGCCTCCCCCAGCTCGCGCAGGGCGTCGGGGTGGAAGCGGTGGTTCACAAGCCGGCGAGCTTGCGCATCTCGGCGAGGGCGACGTCCACGGGCACTCCTTGGCCCTTCCCGCTGCGGATCTCGGCGATGCGCTGGCGACTGACCTGTTTCCAGGCTTCGTCTACCTTGGGTTCGATGCCCCCGTGGCCCGCGAGGATGATCCGCTCGACCAGCTCGGCCCGGACTTCGGGCGGCAGCTGGCGGGTCTCGTCAACGATCTGATCGAGCGTGAGCGTCATGCGGGCAATAAAGCCGCAGGGTGGCAGCGAGGCAAATTGATTGTTGGGTGATGTGGCCCGGCGACGAGCGCCGGCCCTACAGGGCGGTTGGGGGGCAACCGCCCCTACCGAACGCGTTAGGGGCTGTTCCACCGAGGCAAGCCCGCCCGGTTGGTCGGGCCGTAGGCTTGGCGAAGGGTGACACACGGGGTTTAGCCTCACCTTGCCCCATTCCGTAAGCGTAAACACGATGGTGCAAGACCCCGTCGGCTCTCCTTCATTCACTAAAAAGTTTTTCCGGTAAAATCTGCTTCCTGAAGTGAACATTCGTGACAATCCGGTCCACGAGCTTCAGCAACCCCTCTGGAGTCACGAAATGTAGGTGGGAAATCGTGTAACTAAACGTCTGGCCCTTCTGCCACGAAGAATGGTCTAAATAAATTTCCACCTCGTCCGCCCTCTTCGGAGTGCCTTGAAGGCTGCCTTTGCCGTCGTAGTCAGCCACCCAAAGCGTGCCTTTCGGAACGACCAGAACCGGGACGATCCAATAGGCGCAGAGATCTGCGTCATCATCCCAAAAATAGGAATTGGCCGCAGAAATCAGGCCGTATGCCGAAGCCACGGCCTGCGACCACCGATCAAAGACTTCAGCATCGTCAGCCACAAATTCATTTGGGGCAGCCGCAGCTATGCCGACCCTTGTGACCGACTTCCCGACAGAGGAACCAGCCTTGTAAACCGAGTTTGGGGATTCAACCGCGATGGATTCAGAGGCTTGCATTCGCGGTATCCGAATCTCAAATGACCCTCCGCTGGACGGTTCCTCCTTCTGAAGCAACAGGTGATGAAACCCCTCGCTCGCCAAGCGCGGCACCCGAGAAACCAATAACGGGTAAGACAAACTGAGATTCTTGCACTCAATCGCCAAGCTCACCCTCAACGAATCCACGGCGATGTTCGCCCGAATGTCGAACTGTCGAGTTTTTCCGGTGACCGGGTCCGAATACGTTCCACCGTGTTCCAGCGTGATTGATCGCTCAGACAACGAATGAAGGCAGCGTAGCTCGAAAGCAAAATCGTCATCGGTGCCGAGATACCGTTCAAGGTCGCCGGCTGTAATCGGGTCGGAACGAAGCTTTGCCATGGGTGCATGGCACCCGAACAAAAATCCTCCCAAGGTGCAACATCAGCCAAAGCTGAAAATAGGGTCAGGTGTGGATGACCGGACGGGGTCAAGTTGAGGAAAGTGCCATGGTCAGGCGACGACGAGACGTTCCTCGGCGATGTCGGAGATGGTCTTGCCCTTCTTGCGGGCGGCGGCGCGGAGGGCGCGGATCGTCTTGGGCGTGAGGCGGAGGAGAACGGGTTGACGGCCGGTTGGCTTACGGCCGGCGCCTTTGCGGGCGCCGCCCCACAGCGGCTTCGTCCCGACCTTGCTGAGATCGGGCAGGGGGTTGCTGTTCAGATCCTTGAGGTTGGTTTGGTAACCAGCGGCGTCGAAGAGCGCGGGTTGGACTTTGCGGCGGCGCTTCAAGGTTGGGTAAGGCGCTGTTTCCAGTAACTGGGTTCACGGCGGAGGGGCATGACGGCGAGGATCCAGATGTCGTCCGGGCGCTCGACGTAGATGATGCCGTAGGGGAATTCACGGGTGAAGTGCGGCGGGCGGGTTTGCGGATGAAACGGAAGGTGCCCGGTGTGTGGCAGGCTTCGGCGATCAGGCGGTGGATCTCGTCGTAGAATCGGTCGCCCAACTCCTGGCTGATGCCAGCGTAGTGCTGCAGAGCTTCGATGAACTCTGCGTCGGCCTCGCGATGGAACGCGAACGGTTTCACTGCCGGCCGATGATCTTGCGCGCCCGGGCCATCACTTCCTCGCCAGGAATGGGCTTCACCTTGCCGCTCTCCATTTCCTCCAGTCGTCGCAGGGCTTCGTCGCCCCAGGCCTTCTCGATGGCGGGGTCGAGGTCCTTGGCAGAGTCGGCTATGAGTTGCTCGATCAGCTCGGCGCGCTCCCCGTAGGGCAGGCCCCGGGCCTCCTCGAGGATTTCGCTGAACTTGCGCTTGCGCGGCATGGAGGGAATGAAGCCGGCGGGTGGGGAAAGGTCAAACCTCGGAATGGGAGCACCGATCCGGTTTTAACCACTGATGCTTCGCCTAACGGCTGCGCTTTAAGGTCCCCTCCGCCTGATCGGCTCCGGATTGGGTTCCGGGGAGCGGCTTCCGGTTGCTGTCTGCTGGCAGCCCGGGATCAGTCGCGCAGCCTGCGCTGCGGCTGAAATCGCCGCTGAGAAGCAGGAAAATTCGGTTATCAGTCGGCGATTAGCCGACCCCCGAAGCCACCTGGCGGAGCCGATTAGGCGTAGCCGCACACAGTAGCAGAGCCGGTAGGCGGAGCATCAGTGGTTAATTTCCTCAGGCTCGTGGTTCGAGAGGTTTCAAGACAATCCCTACTTGATCCGGTTTTCGCCCTTGGGGGTGAGGGCGTAGAGCTTTTCGGCAGGGCGGTGTTCGAGGAGGCCCTCCTTGATCCAGGCGGCCAGCTGCTTCTTTTCCACGGTCCGGGCGTAGCTCTCCGGGATCGTACCGTCGGAGCCCATGAACAGCGTCTTCAGCTGGAAGGCTAGTTGGGATTTCGGAGGCGTCATGGGCAGGGTGGAGGTGGGTGGGACTGGGCCCGGGCCGGACGGGTCAGTCAAGGTTTACTCATGATCCGTTCCGGCCGTCGTGACCCAGCCTTCGGGACATCAACATCCGCAGTCTGGCCCCGTCCGGCTTTCTACCGCTGCCGGGTTAAGTCTTTGCGGGAATAAATTTGAATTTAGAAACCAGCACCATGGCCTGCCGCAGATGTCCGGACTCAATTTCCTTTCTGCTATTACCGGTAAACGGAATCCAACCGAGGATCTTTGCATGCCGAGGTGGTGGCTCATCAGGAACCACATCAAGACCGGCGATCCGAATGTCTATCGCCTGGCACAGGCCGATGCCTCTGAACTGAAAACAGCGCTTGCTTGTATTGTAGGCTTCACCTTTTTCCAAAATCTTGTCGCAGTAATTTTTTTCACGCTCATCAGCTACGCGGTTTCCTTGGAGCTGAATTTCCTCTTCGGTCATGCCCTCTACGCGGAAGACTGAAGCTTCACCCATCAACGGATTGGACTTTGATGGATGAGGGAGAAAGCCCTCTGGTTTGATAACCGGATTGGCTGGGTTCGTTCTATCGAGATCCTTCTTTTTAAGGAAGAACCTCGCGATTGGCTCCTTGTCCTCAACTGGTCCTGACATAGCCTTTGCTATCTAGGATATAGTGCACCGAGATGAGCCCAGATAATCGAGGGCACTTCATCTAAATAGGTGACAGCGCCGTGGTGCACGCTGCTTGATCCGAACATTGATGAATACGCAACCTGCGCGTCTTCATCGATGCTGACGATGAGTCGTCGGCTGGGGTTCACAAACCAATCGAAGGTTAGAGAGCCACCCGGGGTCACCCCAAACATGGGAGCTGGATATTTCTCGATGCATTTTTCGAGAAAACCCTTCGCGCGAAAATATGAGGCCTCGCTGACTGGAAGCGCTCCACAGCCGTCCCAGTTTTCTTCGCGACAGTCCAAGAAAGTATTAACGAATTCACGAACAATATTTGCTCCGAGTGACTCTGTTTCCGCGAAAAGCGTCTTAACATCGGCAAGTTCGAAATCGGTCTGTGAGGATGCCGTCACGTATGATGGCGCGCTAAAAAATGCGGGTATCGCTAGATATCTGAGTGTTTTGCTCATTATTCGAATAGCTTGGCTGCTTCTTCAGTTATACTAGCAAAGAAAACGCGGTTTTTGAAATTACGCAATGCTGCGAATTTCTGCAGTGTTGTTTCCGGGTCTATCGGGATAGGGCCCTGATGGAATGCATCTATGTCTAATACCACGACCACCTTATCGGCTAATTTCACAGCTTGGTGAATTGTTTGAATAACAGTGGCTTGAATTCCGCTTTCTGTGTCTTGGACCTGCAGCTTCGTTAGGAAGTGGCTTAGGGTGACTGGAATTGCATCAGGGAACTTTGGAGGAGAAGTGAGAAAAGGACTGAAGTCACCAACTCGATCAACGGGTAAAGGCATCCGATTGATATACCTCACTGCAATTCGCGAGACTTCTTCAATCTCCGCGACACCAGCATATGCGGTATAGATAGCCGTTGCGTGGGCAAACAATGCGGTCCACTCGGTGTAGGGTTCGAGCCTGCTAATCGTAGCGCCATTTCTGCGTATTTGAGCAACGAATTTTCCATCAGCAGAAGTGTATCGGTAGCCAATAATGCCACGATCAATTTGCGTGCTTTCGGGCGGCTTGCCGGGTTGTCTGTGAAAACCGAATTCTAGCTCGGTCAATGCTTCATGCTTTGAGTATCCCAATTCCTTGAGGACTGCCATGTCCCGGAATACGTTCACATTGAGATTAATTGGCGTCCTCACACGAAAATCGACTACAGCCTCGATAATGGGTGCGCGTGGAAGGTGCCGTTCTTTAGCCATGGACCTTATTGATCGATATGAGTCTGCAAGTGAGCGGCAATCTCTATTTGCTGGATGCGATGAGAGAGCTGAATCCAGCCTTACCAACCATAGCTGCGCTTAATCCGCAATTCGTCATAGAGGTCACTTGGCAGTTCCTGTAAGAAACGTGAAGGCGATAGCATCATCCCTCCCGGGCCGGGGCGGCTGGCGACTCTGGGGTAGCTGATGTAGAGTTCGTTCTTGGCTCTTGTGACGGCGACGTAGAAGAGGCGGCGCTCTTCCTCGAAGTCGCCGCTCTCGATCGCGCGGTAGCCGGGGAACTGGCCTTCGGCGGCGCCGATCAGGAAGACGACGTCATACTCGAGGCCCTTGGCCTGGTGGATCGTCGTGAGCTTGATGCACTCGGTGTCGGGCTGGATCTCGCGTTCGCTGGTCTCGCCGTTGAGGAGCATGATCTGGGCGAGGAACTCCGACATCTGCGTGAACTGGCCGGCGAAGCCGACGAGGCCCTTCAGTTCCTCGAGGCGGTCGATGTAGTCGGCATACTCGCCTTTCATATAGTCGCCATACCAGCCCTCGATGGCGGTGGAGACGGTGTCGGCGGGCGTGCCGTCGTTCATCGCGTCGTAAACCTGCTTGAGCGAGGCGCAGAAGTTCGGCCAGTCGGCCTTGGCGTCCTTTGGGACCTTGCTCGCGACGTCGTCGGTGGCGAGGGCGTCGATGAAGTTTTGCTGCATCAGCTTCGCGTGGTCGAGGGCGGCGGCGTAGATCTTCTGCGCGCCCTTCTCGCCGACCTTGGGAAGGAGGATGGCGATGCGGTTCCACGCCGAGGTGTTCGACGGGTTATAGACGAAGTTGATCACAGCGATGAGGTCGCGCACATGCTGGCGCTCGAAGAACTTCACGCCGCTGGTGATGGTGTAGGGCACGCCGGCGCGGGTGAGGGCGAGTTGCATCTCGAGGGCGAGGAAGTGCGAGCGGTAGAGGATGGCGATCTCGTTGGGCGACACGCCCTCCTCCTCGACGAGGGCCTGGATGCGCTTGAGGACGAAGGCGGCCTGCTCGCGGTCGTCCATGGCCTGGATGACGGCGGGCTTCTGGCCGTGCTTGCGGTGGGCGCGGAGTTCCTTGTCGAAGTGGCGGCCCTTGGGCTGGGCGTTGAGGACGCCGTTGGCGAAGGTGAGGATCTCGGGCGTGGAGCGGTAGTTGGTCTCGATGCGGTGAATGACCGTGCCCGCATGCCGCTCGGGGAACGACATGATGTTCTCGAAGTCGGCGCCGCGCCACGAGTAGATGCACTGCGCGTCGTCGCCCACGGCCATCACGCGGTGGTGGCCGGCGAGCTTGTCCACGATCTGGGCCTGGATGGTGTTGGTGTCCTGGTATTCGTCGACGAGGACGTGGCGGAAGCGGTTGGTGAAGTAGGCGGCGACGTCGGGGGCCTCCGTGAGAAGCTTCAGTCAGAGTTCGAGGAGATCGTCGTAGTCCACGACCTTGTCGTCGCGTTTCTTCTTGGTGTAGGCGGCGGCGAAGGCGGGGAAGCGGTGGGCGACCTCGGCGTATTGCGGGAAGTTGCGCTCGACCGTCTCGGCGAGGGAGAGCTGGGTGTTGCGGGCGAGGGAGAGGACGCTGAAGAGCGGGCCGGGGCGGGGGTTGGTCTTCTCCTTGAAGAAGGTGGCGTCCTCGGCGGTGACGGCCTGCTTGAGGAGGGTCTCGGACTCGTCGGCGTCGAGGATGGTGAAGTTCTTGGGGAGGTTGATGGCCTCGCCATACATGCGGAGGGCGCGGTTGCCGAGGGAGTGGAAGGTGCCGCCCCAGAAGCGGCCGGGCTCGATGCCGGTGAGGTCGTGGACGCGGTGAAGCATCTCCTTGGCGGCCTTGTTGGTGAAGGTGAGGAGGAGGATCTCGCCCGGACGCACGCCTTGGGAGAGGAGGTAGGCTACGCGGTAGGTGAGCGTGCGGGTCTTGCCCGAGCCCGCGCCGGCGAGCACGAGGAGCGGGCCGGGCTCGGCGGTGACGGCGGCG
>OBEQ011524693.1_pt1 | contig 19611 bp, 19 predicted proteins | sample 1670901 | NCBI WGS metagenome assembly OBEQ01 (sample SAMEA104232315, study PRJEB22302) | groundwater metagenome | biome: forest; feature: aquifer; material: groundwater | place: USA | collected 2011-08-07 | depth 5.4 m
ATGACGATATCCCCCGCTTCGGCTTGGGTGGCGTCTTCGCGCGCCATGCCTTTAAATAAAAATAACTTCGTAATCTTGCCGGTTCGCTTCTCGCCATCCGGTTTTTTAATATACACGGTATCACCAGTTTTTATCGTACCTTCCCAAATTCGCCCAATACCCAAACGCCCCAAGAAATTATCATAGGCTAAATTAAATGGCTGATAACGCAACGGTGCTGAAGCATCGGCGTTCGCGGCGGGAACATATTTTAAAATCGTATCAAGGATCGGCGTTAAATCTTTGGCTTCGTCTTTCATATCCAATTTCGCCACGCCTTCGCGGCCAATGGCATACACTACGGGGAAATCTAACTGTTCTTGGGTCGCGCCCAAATCAATAAATAATTCCAGAAGTTTATGATGAGTCGTATCATGGTCAGCGGCAGGTTTATCAATTTTATTAATAATCACAATTGGTTTCAAACCTAATTCGAGGGCTTTTTTGAGGACAAATTTGGTCTGGGGCATCGGGCCTTCTTGGGCATCTACGACAAGCAACACTGAATCAATGGAACGCAGGACGCGTTCAACTTCAGAGCCGAAATCGGCATGACCGGGCGTATCGACGATATTGATCTTTGTATTTTTATAGTATAACGAAGCATTTTTTGAGTAAATCGTAATTTGCCGTTCGCGTTCAATATCGTTCGTATCCATCGTAAAATCAGCCGCCACCATGCCGGTCTGTTTCATAAGCATGTCGGTCAGAGTCGTTTTCCCGTGGTCGACGTGCGCTATAATGGCGATGTTCCTAATTTCCACAGCAGTATATAATACCACTATTGACAGTTTCCGGCAAGAGAATAGCCAGCGGCGATGGCGTCGGCTTCGGTGGGAAACCAGAGTTTGTTGGTTTCTTTAATTCGTTGGACGCCGGAACACCACGGATGGTGGTATAACTTTGAACTTGCGGCTTTGGAAGCGACAACCCGAAGATCTTTTGGTACGGCTGGTCTCGTAGATTTTATGGCTTGAGTTGCTTGCTTTGAGCTAGTCGAAGAGTATATGTTTGCTTGTTGATTTATGGAATCAGAAGATGTATTTACCTCTGAAATTCGGCCGATATTGTAGCCAATACCGGCCATTAAAACCATACAAAGCCCGATAAATAAACCGTGTTGATAGGTCTTGATTAAGTTTAAAATTCTTGATATCATAGTAGTATTCTAATCAAAAGGTGGGCTGTCCGCCAGAGGCGGATGCTCATATTTGCAGCTAATCGCTGCGCTCTTAGGCAAATATGGCACATACAAAAGCGATAGGAACAACACGGAATGGCCGCGATTCACAGCCCAGTTATCTTGGGGTAAAACTTTCTGACGGTCAGATTGCAAAGATTGGTAACATTATTATTCGTCAACATGGCACAAAGTTTCTCTCTGGTCCGGGTACTCGTCTTGGTACAGATTATACTTTATATGCTGTTCTGGCTGGTCAGGTTAAATTTACCACCAAGCGTAAAACGGGGTTTAACGGCGCTCGCCGAATTGTGAAAGTGGTCAGTGTCGTTCAATAAATGCACTTGAAGGTTGAGCCTCCAAGTGCTGTCTATTCAGCTTTTACACTTATTCGGACGTCAGCTTTGAGGTCATTTGCCAATTGAACCGAGATGATATGATCACCAGTCTTTTTGATATGTTCGCCATGATTACCAAGGTCAAGCATATTAACCGCGACGGTAATACCGGCGCGCCTGGTTAATTCGTTCGCAATTTCTTGTTTCGTTACGGAAGAAAATAACTTTCCTGTCGAACTGGCTTTCTTTTGAAATTTAAGTTTCGTTTCTGCCAGAGTCGCCACCGCTTTCTTCGCATTCTCCGCGTCTTTTAAATTCATCGCCTCTCGCTTTTTCTGTAGACCCTCCGCTTCTTTCAATGTTACAGCATTAGCCACTTTCGCAAGCTTCCGTGGAAATAAGAAATTTCGAGCGTGCCCATCTGACACATTCATAATATCCCCAATCTGCCCCACCCCTTTAATATTCTGCAAGAGTATTACTTTCATATTTATATGTTCTATAAAATCATACTATTTCCATTTTATTTTAACAATCTTGACTTTTATACGATTAAAATGTATTAATAATCCAACAGGGGGTATAATATGGAACCAGAACCCGAGATTGTTACACGATTGAGGGCGAAAGTAGCCTCGTTCTTTGACAATCCGTTTGAAGCCGAATCAATGATACGTCAGCACTTTGTTTCGGCAGATTGGACAAAACAATATGATAGAAAATGGTTTATTGGTTTCTGTCGCAGATTCATAGATGCACGTCAACGTCGAAGTACTTCAGGTCTATACCGATTGGAAACTCTTCAATGGGATCTCCAACCACGGAATAGATTTTCCGGAACTGTTGGTCAATCGGCTGAAAAAGAAAATCTTGATCAGCGTGAACGAAGAAAAACTGAACCCTCTTACGTCTATTACCCTAGGGTTCGTCAGTGAACATATTATCCCGCGAAAAGCCCGCACACACTTCGGTCTGTGCCCCGCCTCGCGGGCTTTTCTTTTTAAACAAAAACCTTAATAACTTAGATAAACTAAAAACCTACTCTTTGACCCAGTAGCGGAAGGGGTCCCACTTGGTGGGGGAACCGACGGGACTGGTTCCCCGGGTCTGGGGCACAAGAGTAGGTTTTTGGTTTATCTAACGCAGTGTATCTAAAGCTTTTTGTAGTTGGGGATCCTTGGAGGGGTCGCCGAAGATGAGGTCTTTCTTTTGGTCGTCGGAGAGTTCAATTTTGATGTCGGGTTCAATACCTTTTTCGGAAATATTGATACCGCCGGGCGTATACCATTTAGCAATCGTAATTTTAAGAGAAGCACCTTTTTCGAGATTAACTAATTCTTGGACGGAACCCTTGCCAAAAGTTTTTTCTCCGATTAAACGGACACGACGGTTATCATGGACGGCGCCGGCGAGAATCTCTGAAGCTGAAGCCGAACCGCCATTAACCAAGAATACTGTCGGATATTTAACAAGGGCTGCGTCACCGTCGGTTTGAAAATTATTCTTGGTACCATCGCGAAATACTTCACTGACTACCGGCTGATTTTTATCAAGCAGATAACCTGCTAAGTTTATTGCCGAATCAAGCAAACCACCGGGGTTATTACGTAAATCAATAATCAAGCTATTGGCATTTGATTTAAGAATTTCTTGGGAGGCTTTTTCGAAGGCACCATCAACATTCTGATTGAATTCATAAACTTGCATGTAGGCGATATGTTTATCACCCTGGTCAATCATTTTCCAAACCACGGTCGGAACTTTGATCGTGGCGCGGGTCAGTGTGATATCCCGGGGTTTATTGTCCCCCGTCGCGATTGTAACTGTAACTTTGGTCCCAACTTTCCCACGAATATTACTGACCGCTTCATCCGCGGACATACCAGCCGTGGATGTGTTATTTATTTTTAAAATTTTATCGCCAGCTTGAATTCCCGCCCGCAAAGCCGGTGTGTCAGGTAAGGGTGCGATGACAGTCAGGACATTACTCTTGACGCCGATTTCCATCCCAACACCACCGAAAGAACCCGCAATTTCATCCTGAAACTTTTTACTGGTGGCGGGCTCAAAAAATACCGTATAGGGGTCACCGACGGCATTGACCATACCCTGAATCGCGCCATAGACCATCTTTTGAACATCGAGTTTTGATTTGTCGACATATTTATTAGAAAGGTCATTCCAAACTTTCCAGAATAAAGAAAAATCTACATTCTGAACTTTACCTTCATCTTGGTTTACCAATTCTTGAATCGCCGCGGTTGTCGGTAAACGTTTTTCTGAATACAACAATCCACCACCAAAACCTAAACCAAGGCTCACAACAATGATAAGTGGGATGAGAATTCGTTGATTCATGAGTGAATGTAGGTAGGAGATTTAAAACCGTGTTTTAAAAAATATTTAAATCCGTCTTCGATGTGCCAGATTGTGGCTCGATTCTTTAAAAACTCGAGGACACCCAGGCGACCACGTGACGCTTGCCCGTGGTAATGAAAAAACTTGGCTTCGGGGAAATATACAACCTGATAGCCATTATCCCAAAATCGGCGCGCCCAGTCAACGTCACTAAAATAGTGATAGAGGTGTTCATCCATCAGACCTACTTTTTCAACTGCCGATTTTGAAGTTATAAATATTGCCCCCGAAACCCAGTCGACTGGCTGTATTTTTGAAAGATTTACGTCTTGCATTAAGAAATAACGAAGAACTTTGTGGGCGGTGGGGATGTATGGCATCCGACGGCAAATAATTGTCCAGGGCGAATAAAATCGGAAACACGAAGACTGTTCAGTGCCGTTAAAATTAAGGAGTTTGGGACCAACCAGGCCCGTGTCAGGATGATTCTTGATGTAATTGTATAAAGTTTCAATCGCGCCAAGTTCAAAAACAACATCATAATTAGCATACAAAATATATTCGCCCGTTGATGCTTTGATGCCTTGGTTTACACCTCTCGTATAGCCGGTATTATCGACAAGAGGCACGAGTTTAGTATTTCTAATTTTTTCTGAAAATTCATCGAGAACACTTCGGGTTTCTAAAGAAGTCTCATTATCGACAACAATTACTTCATAATCTAAATGGGTCGGCAAAGAACGGCTAAGTGATGTCAAACACAGTCTCAACAAAGCCGGATTTTTATAACTTAAAATAATTATCGAGAGGTTCATTTTAAAATATCTTGAAAAAATTGTTTAATTGTAGTTAAATTTCCGCCCTTAGGTAATAATATATACGCGTCATTATCTCGACCTTCGATAAGCAAATTATCAGTTGATATCACAGTGTGTTTCATACTCTCAAATTTTACTTCTTTCGCCAGATCAAGCATCTGGCTAATATTCCAGACGCCGATATCAGTTTTAATATCGTTTCGAATCAAAGTTAGAATTGAAAAACTTTTCACCGGGTCACCCAGAAAATTAAGTTTAAGAAGTTTGTCTTTTATGGCGAATATAATCTGGTGTTGGCGGCGCGAGCGATCAAAATCGTTTGATGAATATCGAGAACGGGCATAGTAAAGGGCTGTTTGACCATCGAGATGATTTACCCCAATCGGTAATGAGAAAACATTCCCCCATTGCTGGTTTTCACTAAACGGCGCGGTGAGAGTAATATCAATTCCATCTAATGCGTCGACAATTTCTCTGAATGCCGAAAAATCAAAGACCACGACCTGGTCGACATAGACGCCGGTAATTTGGGAAATCTTGTCTTTTATAAATTGGAGACTGTTAGAATTATGATAATAACCATATTCGTAGGCGGTATTGAGTTTATCTTTTTTACCATCATGAATCGTCACGAATAAATCGCGAGGCAGAGAAATAATTGATGATTTTTTAGTTACTTTATCATAACTAAAAACTTGAATTGAGTCCGTAAGCAAAGGTCCGCCGTCAATCGCGTCGGGGTCATTTGCACCCCGAATACCTAAAACAAGAATATCAAGTCGATTTGGTTCTTTTTCTGGCATGACGTAATCCGGATCCGGTGTCGGTTTTGGTGTCTGTGAAACTACGGGTGCAAAAGGATTTATAATTGAAAACTGATGTACCTTACCACTTATATAAAATATAATCGCGACAATAAAGAAACCCAAAAGCAAATAGCGAACACCTCGATTATAAGGAGGCTTGTTTTCAACCGGTCGAGGTGATTCGGGTGATAGATACGAAATAGTTTCCATTTAATTTAGGCAAAATATAAATGAATTTGCCGGGCATTGGTTTTGGTTCTAGATAAAATCTGACTCCGCTTGCGTAACATTCGGGGTAAAAAAAGAATAAGCGCAAAAATTTCGCTTAAAACTCGAGTTTCAAATATCAATAAATAACCAAACATAGCAATTTCGCGTGGTAGCCAATATGGCAAGTCTTTCAGAATATTTATTATATAATCATTTTTAATAATTGTACAGCGAATATTTCGCCATTCCAGACGGCGTTTGCGAAGTGGAATTGATCGGCGAATCATTAAGAAATCTTTGAATGACCCGCTTGTTCTTTTTGTAGTCTGTCGGTCGTGCCAAGCAATCAAACTCGGTTCATATTTTTGTTTCCAACCCGCCAAATTTAAGCGCCAAGCGATATCAAGATCCTCGGCATACCAAAATAAGTCATGGTCGGCTATTTCCGAAGGTCCTGAGCCTGTCGAAGGACTCCCGATTCTAATACTTTCTAATGCTTCAGTTCGGATAACCGGTACTGCACCTTCAACCCCAAATATTTCACAGGGTTGGTTGTATTGTCCAGAATCTTCCTCACCGTGACCAATATTACTGATTTTTCGTGAACGATAGATTTGAAACCCACAAGTGTCTATTATTTTTTGTTGTTGAGGTTTAACCTCAACAACATCCTGAATATTGTATCGATAGACTTTGGCTTGAATAGCGCCGAGTTGAGGGTTGCTATCCATTTTCTCAACGGCATTTTTGATAAAGTCTTTGCCCAGAATAACATCAACCGAAAGAACTACAACACAGAAGCCTTGTGTGTGTTTCAATAATTCTTCTTGTCCGCCCCACATGCCAAGATTTTTCTCGTTTTTAATAAATTTAAAACGAGAAAAACTTGAATTTTCAAATTTCAATTTACAATTTTCAATGAGTGGAACTGTTTGATCTATTGATCCGTTATCGAGAATATTGATTTCGATATTTTCGTGAAGATAGGTTTGGGCTAAAACCGAATCCAAACATCCACGAATATATTTCTCACCATTTAAAACGACGATATTAACGCTGACGAGAGAATTATTCATGAGAGTGAAGCGGATGGGCGACAATTGCCAATGTTGTCACACACAACAAGAGAGCGCGTTCATCAAAAACGGCTACATCAGTCATAAGATATGTGAGGATCCATGGAAAGGTAATTAATAAAGCGCCAAAATAGGCGCGGAAAACCGAATCACGAGTCTGCAAAAACTGGTCATATATCTTTTTTACAATCAACCAGCAAAACCAAAGAAAAAGAACAAACCCGAAAAGACCTATCTCACCTGCCACGTGCAAGTAGATATTATGGGCTGAAGAACCGGCTTTACTCAATGCAATTTTTTGGTCAAGAATAACGGGATAATTACCGATACCGACACCTAGAATCGGATGGTGTTCGATTGAAACGAGGGTTTTCTTCCAAATCTCGATCCGTTGCGCGTTTGATGTCTCGCCAAAATCCAAAATCGAACGCAACCTGCGTTCTAAGAGCAGACTGTCCCCTTTTGAAACCAGAAATTGGGGCGAAGAAAATATGGGATATGCGACTGCAAACAACAGGAAAAATATAATCAGAAAATAAGATAAATAACTAAAAACATTTATATTTTCACGATTTACTTTTTTTAATTTCATATATCCCAAAACAATAATTGACCAGAAAACCATCGCGACAGCCCCAGCCCACATTCCTCGCGTCCCGCTTAAAATTATCATCAGAAATACAAGTGGTATCCAAAGAATTGCAAAGGTGCCCCTTGTAAAGAACATATCTTTCAGCCGCCCAGCTTTTCCCAACGGTTTCAATAATGTCCAGGCGAAAAATGCCGGCAAACCGAGCAATAAAAATATCGGAAATGAGTGAGAATCAGGGAATAGTGAAAAAACTCGCAAGGATAGTTGTTCACCGAAGTATGCAAACCAAGTATTGCCGATATTAACAGCAATATATGACCAAGTTGTGCCAAATTCTCGGAGCTGAATCCCCTCACCCCAGAGACGCATAAACTGATAGATATCAATGAAATACGTCGAAACAACTTGAATCACACCGACTAAAATAACAATTATCACTGGAATCGTAATATTCCGAATCAGGCGTTTGGTAAATTCTTTGCTCCGTGGCGGATACGCAATCATAATTCCAATTAAGCTGGCGTTAATGAAATAAAGAATACGCTTAAGACCCACGGCGATATCCGGCGCATGCCAGAGCGACACAAGAGACAGTAATAATAATATATGTAGTACGGTCGCCCAGGTGTGTTCTTTAAAGAATAATGATGGTTTTTTCCAGAGTAAAATTAAACCTGAACCGATGTAATGCCATGTCTCCCGCGAAAATAACCATTTGATAAATAAAATAATTACCAAAATTCGCCACTGATTCAAGTTGTCATAATTTGTTGTAAGTGGGATGGCAATAAATAATGGAATACAACGAACAAAAAATACTAATCCGTCTTCAAGTGACGCAAACCAGAAATAAACTATCAATAAACCAGTTTCATATATTACAAATTCACGGGGAATAATACCAACCAATACCAACGCGACGAATACGAGATGCAGAAAAAAAAATACGTTTAAATAATTTAGAAATTTGTGTTTCATAGAATGCGTATAGTTTCTAACCAGCGTTCAGTAAATTGTTTCCAAGAATATTGCTTGGTGAATTCATGACCGTGCATAGTTACTCTCTCTCGCCACGCGGTATTGGTTAACACTGAACGCATCGCAGTGGCAATAGCGTCGGCAGTTGCCTCTTGAGTATACCATGCATATTCACCAAAAAGTTCATGTCCCAATGGATTATCCGCGATGATTAGCGGGACACCATATGCCAATGCTTCCATGGGTGGTAAACCAAATGCTTCTCTATCGGAAACATATACTAATGCTTTGGCGCCGGCATACAATTCATTTAATTCATCTTGGTTGACATAATCTTTATGAATTATCGCTTCTCGACCAAGGTTCTTGTTTACTCGTGTTATGAGAAAATTTATTGTTGGGACAGGATATTTATCAGGACCAATTGCGATTAGTTGCAAATTTTCGAATTCAGGTGCAATTATATTGAAAGCTTCAATAGTTTCTTTTAAATGTCGTCTCGGAAAAGCTTGTCCCACATACAGAAGATAGTTTCTAGTTTCTAGTTTACAGTTTACGGAATCGACCCCTAAATAATTTATAAAGATTCGATTGGGATCAATATCATATAATTGAGAGACGTTGTTCTTTGATGTTTCCGAGATAGCCATAATTTTTGTCGCACAGTGGGCGCTCCACCAACCAAAAAGTTTATAAGCCAATCGAAAACGGAATGGCAGAGTTCCGTCATGGGCTTCATAATAGATATCTTCGGTAAGCATGACGTTCGATTTTCCAAACGCGAGAATCGGAAGCATGTAGTTTGGCCAGAACATCATGTCTAAGCGTTCAAACCAGAGTTTGATCGGTAATATTAAGAAATAATAAATCGGAAACAATCGACCCTTGAAATATGGCACCGGCACAATTTTCACAGTAAATATTGGCGCTTTTAAAAACGAAAAATCGGGTACCGTGTCTTTAAAATACAAAATAAATCGGAACTCTTTTTCTAATTCAGACTTGCGAGATAATTCTTCTAGTAATCGTATAATCATCCGTCCGACTCCCCACTGATGATCTTTGCCCTCAATCGATTCACATTCAATACCAATTCTTTTTCTCATGTCTATCTTGCCCATGTTCTCCTGATAAAAATCTATGACGCCCGCTAAAATCGCTCGGGATTCGGTTGTGTGATTATCAAATAATATTTTGACGATTTGTTTTAGAACAATAAATACACTCCAGAATATAGTCAAGATTTTAATAAGGATCGGTCCGTTCTTAAAATTAAAATAGATGGCGTTACGATAGTGATAACGTAATAGTAACGGTAAGCCGAGTTTACTTGTTGAAGCTGATACGGTGTGGTGTACGATTGGTTTGGATGGAAAGGTTATTGAAATCCCCGCCTCTCGAGCCCGCATTGTTAAATCAACATCTTCAAAATAAAGAAAATAATTTTCATCAAACGCACCAATGGCATCAATAACTGATCTATGAATTGCCATACCCCCGCCAATCGCATACAAAGGGCACCTTCTAAAACGTGAGAAGGTGCCCTTTGTTAGGTAGTTTTTTGTGGTATAATATTTATTTATAAAACCGTGATTATGGCTTAAAGTGGGTTGGAGCCATTGTAATTGACCACCATAGACAACCCCGTAACCTTCTTCATCTATAGGGAGACCAACAATACCGTCTGGGCCTTTCAAAACTGTCTTTAAACGAACAATAAAATCTGGTTCGACCCAGGTATCGTTATTGAGTATAACTACCCAATCTGTACCTTGTTCGAGAGCTTTTTGGATACCAACATTACAACCTCCGCTAAATCCGGTATTGGCAGTATTCCGAAAGAGTGTCGCTGAAGCAAATTCAATGTTGATAAAACTTTTTAAATGTTCAAAATCAGCCTGATGAGATACATTATCAATAACCACACAACCAAAATCTTGATCTGTTTGATTTTTGAGTGATTCTAATAACCGAATTGTACTTTCCGCACCGTTGTAATTGAGAGTGATGAGAGTAACTTTCACTTGCTGATTCTAGCAAAAATAGGCTTATTTTTCAACTTTTCCGCCTGACGCGATAATAAATTTTTTATGTTCTTTATTTGTAATTTCAGCTGTTGTGTCGGCAATATTTTTTTCGATGATTTTTGAATCTGTGCGAAACGCGATATCCTTGGCAGAGATATCTGGATGAACTTGGAACGCCCGCTGATTCCAGCCGATCAGATGCACACCGGATAATCTTCGGACTCGGGAAAGGGCGACATAGCCCTGACCGTATTCAAAGACCTCACTCAAATCCATCACTGCTTCGTCTAAACTCATTCCCTGACTTTTGTGAACCGTGATCGCCCAGGCTAAGCGTAATGGAAATTGACTAACATTGGCTTTAGTTTCACCGTTTTCTTCGATACTCCAATCCATTGGTTTAGCTTCAATACTTTCGCCTCGGCGAGTTCTTATAATCGGCCAGCCTTTTTCTTTCGTAAAACCCTGGACTATTCCAAGCGTGCCATTTACAAACCCTTCTTTGCTATTATTTTTCGTAAACATTACCGAAGCCCCGACTTTTAAAAACAAAATATCCGGTGAGAGACAGCCTTTCTTTAATGTTTTTATTAGAGCTTCCGGTCCGTGTGATCTCATTTTAAATTCTTTCAGCGGGCCCGGGAGTTGCGAAATCATATCATTGTTTACCAAATCAACATCTACATTGTGTGAAAAAAGTTTCGGCGCTTTTTCAGGCACGTTGTCATACGTTGCTCGTCGACTTTCGATATGACCAACGTGCTGCATCCCAAATGTATTACCTCGAATTGCCGAAAGCACCGCCAAAAATTCCGGATCGTCCTGGCGATGCTGTTCGGTGAGATAGCACGTCGTGGGTTCAGCTTTCAGCCACGCCGAAGCGTCATAGGCGAACCGGGCTTCGGGTTCGTCAATCAAAACAATCTGCTCATGCTCGTCTTCATTGCGGCGTTTCTGAATCGGTGGCAATTGAAAAAAATCACCGACAAATACAACTTGGAGTCCCCCAAACGGTTCAGGATTTTGCTTCGCTTCTCGACACACCGCTTCGACAAGATTTAATGTACTGGGCAGAAGCATTGAAATTTCATCGATAATTAAAACTTTTGATTTTTTAATACGGGTCTCAATGTGCCGAGTCGTCGCGATCCGTTTAATATCTTGTTTATCCAAATTTGTATGAATCCCAATCCCGCTCCAGGAATGGATCGTCATCCCGCCGATATGGGTCGCCGCGATACCCGTCGAGGCCGTAATCGCCGGCTCAATCTCATGCGCACGCAAATACCGCACATATTCGTTGATAGTGTAACTTTTACCCGAGCCCGGTTCCCCCGTTAAAAAAACATTCGCCCCGGTCTTTAAAATTGTAAGTGCTTCAGTTTGGGTCACAGGTCTGATTATACGCCGGCATTATTTTTTCCGCCACTCAACAATTTTTCCCGCTTTCCGTTCAACCGGATCGGCTTTACGCAGATTCTGCAGTACCGTTTTCGGTGCGATATCATAATATTCAATTACATCAAGTTCTTCGGCGATTTTCCAAAGGTTTTCTTCTTCGGTCGGCCAGGTCGGTTCAAAGATATTTAAACTCAATAATCGCGAGTATCGACGGAGAGTTTTCGTGCCGTCATAGAGAAAATATTCATGGAAATATGACATCACCAATTCGCGAATCGTCCGATACACTGGTTCCCGATACCGCAACACCGCATGATTCGTTTTTGAAAGCGCGCCCCAGAGCCCTCCGACTTTGAATGGCACAACCACATGTTCTAAATCCTCATCTGTTGTTTCCAAATTCAACAGCAAAGGTTTATGTCCGTGTAACGATAGAATATACGCCCCCAGTAGCGCCCCCTCAATACAATGCGCGCTCCCCGTCCGCAACACCCTCGCCGGCGATTTCACCGTCGCCTTCCCATTCTTCTCAAAATTAAATCGAATCCCATTCAAAAAATCCTGCACCTTCGCCGGAGTATTTAACCGTTGCATCATCCTAATTTCTTTTTTGGTAAACTCAAGCATGGTGCCCATGTAATAGCCGTTACTGTTCTATTTCTTTAATATTTGATTCCCACATTTTCAAATGGCCATTGACTGATTTAACAAGCCAAGCGCCTTTAAAAACTCGGTATACAAATTCACCCTCAATTAAATCAGTTGAACCTAATTCAATTAAAACTCGTTGTGGATTACGACGGTCAACGGTTAGCGATAGGATAGTCGAATCTAAGCTGAACGAAAATCCATCACGCCAATCTTGATAGGAAACATCCCCAATAAAATACGATGAAAGAAGATTGTATGCTTCTTGGAAATTACGGACTTTCAAATAATTGTAATAGGCTCGAACCGTATCAGTTGGACTTTTATCTAGCTCAAAAACAATTTTGGCTATTAAATCTTCATTACTACTTGGGTTAACAAACATTGAATCAATTATCTCTTGAGCGTGATTCCCGGCGATGGCTAAACCGATTGCGCCTCTTCCGAGTGTTGATTCATTAACTCCCACGACGTCACCGCAACGAGTTAGGACTGGTCCGCCGGACATACCACTCACAAGACCACCATCGAGTTGAATGAACGTTGGTCTACCATTTACATCTAATGATCTTTTGCCGGCAAGATTCGTGGCATTCACGGTCAATTCGCCATTCAAATCACCACCCAGTGGAAAGCCTGTCGCTAAAACTTCATCGCCAGCCTGAAGTTCTTCATATGCCCACGCCAGAGGTTCTATGTCACTACGAAGAACAGCGATTATTGCCAAATCCGAATCAGGATCAACCGCCAGTACTGCACCGGTTTCAAACTTGTTATCGGAATAAACAATCTTAGGGCTGGGTTCGTCGGCAATAACATGGTAATTCGTCAAAACATAACCCTTTTTAAAAACAAATCCCGAACCTTCGCCCTCACCACCGATAATTCGCACAATAGACGGCGCTACCTTCGCAATCGTTTCCTGACGGCTACATTTCAATTTCTGCTGTCCGCCCAACGCCTTTTCAATAGTCTCAACTCGCTTCAAAAGATCATAATAAGCCGGAATAGCCGCAAATGCTGTGATGCATAGAAAAATAAAAAAGACCGCAAACACATTTGACCCAAATAGCCACTTCTTAAACCGCCCCCATATGTGTATCCTTCGTAAGAAATCAAATATCCTAAGTAACCCCTCCTCCAGTTTTTCTGTACTGTTTATATACTTATTCATAACTGCTCGGATTATACGACTTCAAACACCTTTTTGCTACTCCACCTTCTCCTCCCTCGCCCCCGCCCGAGCTTTGACGATAACTTTCATTATTCGATCTTACTTGATTTTTGAAGATTATGCTTCATGCAAAGCAATCGAACATTTTTTACAGATAAACTTGTGCCGCCTTTTGAAAATGGTAGGTCGTGATCAAAGTGAAGATTTTTTGTGTCTTCGCAAATTACACATTTTCCACCATCACGTTTCCAAACCTTCTTTTTAACTTCGGTTGGTATAACTCTGGTATGTTCTAGCTCTATTTCTGATTTTTCTGAATCACCTATCTGTCGATCCGATAGTTTAAGAATAAAACGATAAACATTCCTATTTCCGTCATGTACTGTTTTATAATCAATAAGATCAAACAAACCTTTTAGCGACCAGACTCCTGGCAATATTTTTTCATAAACTCTGACAAGTTCTGGTTTTATTTTTCCATTTTTATATTCATCTGCCGCTTTTGCAAATTTGCCATTCTGGGTTAGTAATCCAGACGGGAGCCTATCAATCTGATTTTCTTTTTTTGTGTCGTGATTGTAAGATTTTTTATTAATATCGTGACCCTCGTACTCAATGGTCATTCCATCCTCGTGTATTTTGTCGTGGTAAGGTGCATTTAATCTCTGAGACATTAAAATTACTGAATAAGTAGGACTCATTCTGAAGTTCATGCCACGTTGAAGTGTTTGCACATTTTCAGTTTCGCACATCTCACGATAACTGAGGATGTCATCTTTAATTTTATCATTAATCATATTTCTTATTCATGAATTGATTCAATAATTTCTTGTGCAATACCTTGCACAATATCTCCTTCTTCCGGGATTATGGGCACATGAGTTTTATTAGTACTTTTTGGTAACAGTATTCTCCGACCATTTTTTTTGTCGTACATTTTTATTGTCACATTATCACCTAATAGAGCAACAACCTTATTACCCGTATCTGCTTTTAATTGCTGACGACATAAAACAAGGTCGCCGTCATTTATACCAGCAAGATTCATTGAGTCACCTTCAGCTCTAAGAATAAAGTATTCAAAGCCTGTTTTTATCTTTGATTTTTCTACTGAAATATATTTCTCGATATTTTCTTGTCCAAACAAAGGAGTACCACACGGAGCAGATCCAACAAGCGGTATCCTCATCATGTCCCACATAGTTGATGCTGGCACGGGTTTATATTCATAAGCTTCCGCCCGATTTATAACAAGAAGTAGCTGATTGAAACGTTCTCTCAACTTTTCATCTACAACATAAACGTATGTACCCTTTATACCCCGTGTTAGTAATGTTTTATAGATATTAATAATATATTGCCTTAACTCTTCTGGATCAGTAATTGATCGTTTACCATTAATATCCTTATATTTCTTTTCATCAACGACTAGCATTCCTGTATTTTCATCGTAAGAAAGTTCGGGCCCAATAATTACTCCGGCGTAATTTAAATCATATCCCTGAGTGGTATGGATACAACCTACCTCATTTACTGCATTTTTAGAATTTACCCAATCAATATTTTTACTATTCCATACGAGTCTTAGACCATTGATTTCGATATCATATCCGCCTTTACCTCCTTTTGTGTTCCACGACCATGCATAACCGGCAACGACCCTAGCAAGTGTGTGCTCCGAATCTCTCTTCTTAATGTCACGAACCATCTCATTAATATCTTCGTATATTTTAAACTCATAGTTTACTGGTTTTGATTCACTGACCTGTTTCAGTTCTAATAAGTCGTCAACAAATCTTAAATAATCGTCACCGCCCTCTATTCGCATTTGACTTGTTAGTTCATAGTGTACGGCTTGTAATTTTTTAAAATCTTCAGGTCGGACATCTCCGGGCACCACACTCTGTCTACTATCATAAAAAAATATTTGTTGTTTAGAAGATGAAATAATCCAATCGAGTTGTGTCGCATCTTTAGAAAGACCTAATTTTTTATTTGTTAAATCATAAGGTCCGAAATTAAATAGATTTACCCGACGACGCAATCTGTGAGCCTCGTCTACTATGAGTACGTCATATTCTTTTTTAGTAACATCACTTGGACCTATCACCATGCTAGCACCCATACCCGGAACTCTTTGTAATACTCGTTGCAAAGTAGTTCTCAAACCACTCATTGAAACAACTAGAGCAGTCTTGAGATGCTTTGTATCACTATTTTCCTTCATGTGTTTCAAAAGATATAAAGCAAGTATTGATTTACCCGTTCCTGGACCACCATTAACAACATGTGCTCCAGTATCCCCTTTTTTAATACTCTTTTCTATCTTAGTTGCTACTAATAACTGATCTTCGGTTAAAGCTTTATATGGAGAATACTTAAAAAATTCGCTATTTTTTATATCTGCTAAATCTTGTTTAACCAAGCCTTTTGCCTGAAGCTTGGACCAGACTATTTTAAGCTTTGCTAAGTACTTTTCCTTTTCATAATAATTGTGATTAATTAACCCACCATTTCCATTCTGCAATTTAAATATTCCATCAGCTGATACATACTGTATCAAAAGAGATTCCATATCGAGTGTGGCGGACTTATTATATTCTTCATCGGTAACAATATGAATCCTCTCTAGCCTTCTTCGATCAGGATTTTCAAAATGCTGCTTACTTCTACTGAAGATATTGGTCGTTTCTCCTATGTAAATCTCTTCTTTGTTTTCCAGAATATAAACTACCGGCCAATTTAAACCAAATCTATATTTTTTGAGTTGATCAAATTTATCCTCCTCAAACGGAAACGTTTGTAGTTGAGTCATAAATTATAATCTTGTATATTTCGTAGCATTACCCTTTGCCTTTTCCACTGGATATTTTTTATTAGATTTGTCGATTTTATCTAGGACAAGGGATGTTATATCCATGTTCGCCGAATTGGCAAAATTGATGCAAAAAATAATTACATCAGCCAATTCTTCTCCGACTTCGGTTCTAAATTCCTTGTCTTCTTTGAGTTTTTTAATTACGTCTTTTTTATCTTTCCAAAGAAAATGTTCTTGAAGCTCGCCGGCTTCGATTGAGATTGCTTCTGCTAAATTCTTAGGGTCATGAAACTGAGACCAGTCTCTGTCATCTCTAAACTTCTTTAGTGCGTCCTTCAATTTTTGAATGTTTGTATTTCTATCTGTAGTCATATTTTGACTATCCCACTTTTTGGGATTTTAGGCAATCCTTACGTTTTAATTGTTTTCTCAACTCGCGGTGGTCGGGAAACTGCTGTTCAACCAACTCCCAGAAGGCGCGGGAATGGTTGAACTGGGCGAGGTGGCAGAGTTCGTGGACGATGATGTAGTCGGCGAGGCGGGGTGGGAGGAGGGCGATTTTGTAGCTGAAGTTGAGGTTACCGGCTTTGGAACAACTGCCCCAGCGGGTTTTCTGGTTGCGGATGGTGACTTTGTGATATTTAAATCCGTAAAACTGATTATAATGCTCCAGCCGTTCCATCACCAACTGCCGTGCCAATTCTTTATGCGCCAGATATTCTTTCCGGCTTCCCTTCCGCCTCGTTATCCTCTGCCGTCTCCGTCTGAATATAAAAAATCTCATTTGAGGAGTTTTAAAATACGGGCGGTGCAGGCGGGGAGGTTTTCGATGATATCTTTTTCTTTAAGACGGATGACGTGCCAGCCGAGGGATTTTAAAAAATGGTCTTTCTTTTTGTCTTTTAAGATCTGAATTTTACTAGAGTGAGCCTTGAAATTGTCACATTCTATGGCTATTCGCCTATCGCACGCCTGCCCGCCTCTGGAGGGAATTAGGGCTAAATCAATTCGATAGCGACGACCTTTTTCTGAAACAAAGTATTCAGGTATTGTTTGTATACCCAAACGTTTCAGGGCACGTTGGACGATTTGTTCGGTGGCGGGAACACCATACAGTTGTAAAATGTCTTTTGCTGAAAGTAAGGTTTTTAAACTGGTAAATCCAAACACGATTCGGCGAGGAATAATATTTCGTATTGGTTGAGAAAGTTTTATGATTTCTTTAAATTCAAACTTTATATAGTCATCGGCGGCTCGGGGATGATTTGATTCGCGTGGCAAAAGAATAATTCTTTTTGAGATTGCTCTTTTGGAAATTCGGACATAATACTCAATCCGTTTGCCATGCTTACCAAATATCACCGGCTGATAGAACGCAATATAATCAAATTTCCGTTTTGGCAAATATACCAGGGGAATTCGGTACCAATGATCCCGTAGAAGAATTGTTTGATCCCGTTTATTTTTTAGAACACCCACTAAAACAGTTTTGGTATTGCTCGTTCCCATTTCTTTTCTCCTATCTCTAATTCGCGCGAATTAGAGATAGGAGAATTAATCGATGATTTTTGAGATTTCTGTTTTAAATTTTTCGGGGCTGAAGAAACTGGCATGGGTTTTAATGGTATTAGAATCATAATTCGGGTAATTTTCGTTGAAGCGGCGAATGGCGTCGACGAGGGCTTCGGGAATTGGGTCTTGAAAAAACTCGCCGGTGTGGCCTTCGATGAGGGTTTCCGTTGCCCCGCCGCGGCGCAAGGCAATGACCGGTTTACCGAAACTCATGGCTTCAACCGCGGTTAGACCAAAATCCTCTTCCTGGGGCATTATAAAGGCCCTACAGGCGTTATAATAAGCCCCTAGGACGCTATCATCCTGCTCGCCTAAGAAGGTAATGTTTTTACTCGCTAATCGTTCCAACCGCTTTCGATCCTGTCCACCACCGATGATGACCAACGAATAACCCAACTTATTAAACGCTTCAATCGCAATGTCGATGTTTTTATATTTATAGAGCCGAGAAACAATCAAGAAGTAACTACTATTAAACACAATATTAAACACTGAGTGTTTAATATTTTTATTTGAAACCTCAATACTTGATACTTGATTTTTGATACTCGTTGCCGGATAAATAACTATCGATTCTGCTCCGTAATATTTTTTGATGCGGGCTTGGACAGTTTTAGAGATAGCAATAAATTGATCAACCCGATCGGCGGCAGCGCGATCCCAGAGACGAAAGAGATGCTGGAATACTAACCCTGACCATGAGATATCTTTATCGTTGCTATATTCAGCGTGCCAATCCCAGGCGAAACGAGTCGGAGAATAACAATAACAAATATGCTTTGTTGAAGGTTTTAGAACGAGACCTTTTGAAAATATTGCTGATGATGACAAAACGGTATCAAAATCTGAAAGATCAAATGATTCAATCGCGGATGGCATGAGCCAACTGAATAGCGAATAGAGTCTAGTGATTAGAGGGATTCGTTGAAGAAAACTAGAGCGAATATCGACATCGGGTAACCATTGCATCACAAATTTTGGATCATAAAAAAGCGTGTAGATCGGCGCTTCGGGAAACATTCTGTGTAATTCAACCAGTACCCGCTCTGCGCCCCCAATCCCCCGCAACCAATCATGAACAAGTGCCAATTTCATTACCGTTTTGCCATGACGTTCTTTTTGTAAACGTCGAGGTTTTCTAAAACAATACCCGTACCGCGGGCGACACAGAAGAGCGGATCATCGGCGATGCGGGCGGGGACGCCGGTGATTTTGGTGATAAGAGTATCGATATGTTTCAGCAAGGCGCCACCACCGGAAATGATAATCCCCTTATCCATAATATCGGAGCAGAGTTCGGGTGGGGTGACTTCAAGAACACTTTTTATAATCTGAATAATTTCCCGAAGCTGTTCGGAGATGGCTTCAGTAATTTCGTTGGACGTGACTTCAATTGTTTTGGGATAACCCGTCGTCAGGTCGCGCCCTTTAATACTGATTTTTTCTTCGGTAGTTAATTTGATAGCGCAACCGATGTTAATTTTGATTAGTTCAGCGGTGCGTTCGCCGATGGCGAGCGCGTGTTTCTTTTTAATATAATCCACAATTGCTTGGTCAAGTTTATTGCCGCCAATTC
>OBEQ010611859.1_pt1 | contig 19606 bp, 14 predicted proteins | sample 1670901 | NCBI WGS metagenome assembly OBEQ01 (sample SAMEA104232315, study PRJEB22302) | groundwater metagenome | biome: forest; feature: aquifer; material: groundwater | place: USA | collected 2011-08-07 | depth 5.4 m
AAAATTTCTTCGATCGAAACCTGAATGAATTGAATCCCCAGATTGCTAGCCAAAACTTTCGCATCCAATTGGGTTTCGGGGGAAGAAAATTTCGAAGGCAGGGTGATGCCAATGACATTGTCCGCGCCCAAAGCGTCGCAGGCAATCACGGCCACAAAAGCGGAATCAATCCCGCCGCTTAACCCCACGACCACTTTTTGAAAACCGTTTTTACGGACATAATCTCGTGTCCCCAAAACCAACGCTTGGTAAACCTCGGCGGTCGGTTCGAGTAAAGGAGGCAAAGTCGTTTTTTGTGTCATTGCGAGCGAAACGACCAATAAATCTTCTTCAAATTGTTTGGCCCGGGCAATGACTTTACCCTTTGGATTAACCACCAAACTCCCTCCGTCAAAAACCAGTTCATCCTGTCCGCCCACGATGTTGGCATAACAAATAAATGTCTTTGTCTGCCGCGCCCGCCTGGTCAGCATTTTTTGACGGAGTTTCATTTTGCCTTCGTGATACGGAGAACTCGAGATATTAATCAGCACTTGCGCCCCGGCCTTGGCTTGACGCACGGCCAAACCGTCGTTGGCCCAGATGTCTTCACAGACATTCACGCCCACCTTAATTTTATTCAAAGAAAACAATACATTCTTTTTGCCGGCGGCAAAATAACGTTTCTCATCGAAGACGCCGTAGTTCGGCAAATCCTCTTTGTGGATGATTCCCTTGAGCCGACCGTTTACAATAACGGCCGCGGCATTGTAAATTTTTTTACTTTTATCCTGATCGACAAATCCAACGATCGCGACAATGCCTTTGGTTTGTTTCAACAAAGATTTCAGCGCCTTTAAATTATCTTGAATGAAATGCTCTTTGTAGAGCAAATCCTCCGGCGGGTAACCGCACAGAGCCAGTTCCGGAAAGACCACAAGATCGGCCTGCGCCGCTTTCGCACGGTCGATATACTCAGAGATCTTCCGCTGATTACCGGCTAAATCTCCGACGGTCGGATTGATTTGAGCTAAAGCAATGCGCATGTTCTTTTCCTAATCCCTGTTTTAATACATAAACATCATCTCCGCTCTTTAAAATTAAACATCATAATACAGATGAAATTCATACGGATGCGGTCTTATACGAACGGCATCGATATCCACTTCATGCTTGTATTCAATCCACGTGTCGATAACATCGTCGGTAAAGACCCCTCCCGCTAAGAGAAATTTGCGGTCCTCATTTAATGCCTCCAAAGCCTGTTCCAAAGACCGCGGAACGGTTTTGATCTTCTTGGCTTCATTGGCGGGAAGTTCGTAAATATTTTTGTCGATGGGATCCCCTGGGTCGATCTTGTTCTTGATGCCGTCGATCCCGGCCATGAGCATGGCGGATAACGCCAGGTAAGCGTTGCAGGAGGGATCCGGCGGACGAAATTCGATCCGTTTCGACTTTTCACTGGAAGAATACATCGGAATACGCACCGCCGCGGATCGGTTGCGCTGCGAAAAAACGAGATTGACCGGCGCCTCATAACCAGGAACCAATCTTTTGTAAGAATTCGTCGTCGGAGCCGCAAACGCCAAAATCGCGTGTGCGTGCTTCAAAAGCCCGCCGATATAATACTTGGCAGTATCACTTAAAAGGGCATAACCTTTTTTGTCAAAAAAAAGATTTTTCCCGTCCTTCCACAAACTTTGATGCACGTGCATCCCCGAACCGTTGTCTTTGAAAATTGGTTTGGGCATGAAGGTGGCGGTCATATTATGTTTCTTCGCCATATTTTTAATCACATACTTATAAAGCAAAAGATTATCGCACATCTTGACCAGCGTGCCGTAGCGGATATCAATCTCGCACTGCCCGGCGGTGGCCACTTCATGATGATGAACCTCAACGGGCACGCCCACTTTGCGCAACACCAGCATGATTTCACTGCGGATATCTTGAAGGGTATCATGCGGCGGAACCGGAAAATATCCTTCCTTATATCTTGGCTTATAACCAAGATTGGGTTTTTCATCGCGGCCGGTGTTCCATTCCCCTTCATTCGAGTCGATATAGTAGTAACCGCTGTTTTCCGTCTGATCAAAACGGATATCATTGAAGAGAAAAAATTCTGCCTCCGGCCCCCAGTAACTGGTATCGGCAATCTTGGTGGATTTTAAATATTCAGCGGCTTTTCTGGCAATATAGCGGGGATCGCGGCTGTAAGGTTCTTTCGTGATCGGATCATACACATCGCAGATGATGCTTAAGGTGGGAATCGTCGTAATGGGATCCACGAACGCGGTGGTGGCATCCGGCATCAAAACCATATCGCTTTCGTGGATCTTCTTAAACCCGCGGATGCTGGAACCATCAAAGCCGATTCCTTCTTTCCAGATCCCGCCTTCGGCGTCCATCAAATCTTCGGCAGGGATAGAAAAATGCTGCCACAGCCCCGGCAAGTCATTAAATTTAAAATCAATAACTTTGATTTCATTTTTCTCAATGAGCTTCACCACATCTTTAGGGTCTTTAGGCAACCCGTTATCATCCTTTTTAGTCACCAATGTTGTCATGTTACGACTCCCTTCTTTTTTTCTTCCAATGATTAAATTTTCCCCAATATCAAAAACATAAGCGAGGCGGGGTTACCCCCCCCAACGGTAAACCACGTCAAATTTTTTTCTTATCCAATCGCCGGCTGGCCTTCATCGCCGGTTCGGATACGGATGCAGCGCGGCAAATCTAAAATAAAAATTTTACCGTCGCCAATTTTTCCCGTGCGCGCCCCTTTGATAATCGCCTTGACCGTGCGGTCGACAAACTCTTCATTCACCGCGATCTCCAGGCGGATTTTCCGTAAAAGATTTCCAGTTTCTTTACTGCCGCGGTAAAACTCATCCACGCCTCTTTGCCGGCCATGGCCCAATACTTCATTCACCGTTATTAAATTTACATCCGCATCATAGAGAGATTTTTTTACTTCCTCTAACCGCTGCGGTTGAATAATCGCAATTATGAGCTTCATGTATTTTCCTCCTCGTTATCCCCATGGGGAACAACTACCCTTTATATTATTCTAAAACCGTATACGCTCTTTCGTGATGCTGGGTTAAATCCAACCCGATAACCTCTTCTTCTGGAGAGACTCTCGCTCCCATGGTCGCGTCAATAATCTTAATAATGATAAAAGTCATCACAAAAGAATAAACGGTTGTGAGCAAGACCGCTTTGACCTGAATGAAGAATTGGGCCGGGTTTCCATAAAACAATCCATCCCCACCACCGGAGTTGATGGCCTTTGTGGCAAATAAGCCCGTCGCTAAAGCGCCCCACATCCCTCCGATGCAATGAACACCAAAGGCATCCAACGAATCATCATACCCCAATTTTGGTTTGATGATGCTGACCGCGATAAAACAGAAAACACTGACCAAAAGACCAATCACAATAGCGCCCATCACATTCACATATCCAGACGCCGGGGTAATGGCAACCAACCCTGCCACCGCACCGCTGACCATCCCCAACATCGTCGGTTTACCGTTGAATTTCCATTCCATGAATGCCCAGCTTAAACCTGCTGCCGCGGTTGCCGTATTCGTAACGACAAAAGCACTCGTCGCCAGACCGTTAGCCGCTAAAGCGCTGCCGGCGTTAAAACCAAACCAGCCAAACCACAATAAAGCCGCACCCAGAACCGTAAACGGGAGGTTATGAATCGCCATCGATTTATTTTCATAACCAACTCTTCGTCCTAAAACGAGCGCTGTGGCTAACCCCGCGATACCGGCATTGATATGCACAACCGTCCCGCCGGCAAAATCCAAGGTCCCCCATTTATGCGCCAATCCGTCGACAGCCCACACCATATGACAAACGGGATCATACACCAGCGTTGCCCACAAAACAGTAAAAAGAAGGAACGCAGAAAATTTCATCCTCTCCGCAAAAGACCCGATGACTAATGCCGGGGTGATGATCGCGAACATCGCCTGGAAAATCATAAACGCCTGATGCGGAATGGTCGCCGCGTAATCGGCATTCGGCTCAAAACCCACCCCGTGTAATCCGGCCCATTGCAGCCCGCCGACAAAAGGACTCCCTGAGCCAAAGGCCAGGCTGTAACCAAAAAGAACCCATTGTAAACTCACCACGCACAGGACCGTAAAACACTGCATTAAAACCCCTAACACATTCTTACGTCTGACCATTCCTCCGTAGAAAAACGCCAGCCCGGGGGTCATCAACATAACTAAGGCTGCTGCAGCCAGCACCCACGCTGTGTCTCCGCTATTAACTGTGTTCATATGCGTTCTCCCTTCACGTTATTTTGTTAAACATTAACCTTTTGCTTACTTCTCTATTCTTAAGACGGATAAACCCCAAAATACCAACACCCATCTCATTGCAACTGAAATGGTCGGGATAAAAAATTTTCCGCCGGAAAACGGGCATTGCCCGTCGATATCCTACTTCGCTCCAATGTTTTCTTGCCTGCAGGCAGGCGCGAATGCAATTCAGCGAAGCGGGATAAAAAAATCCCCTAATCACCAGAAAAACTCCTAGTTTTTAGAGGACTGTCTGTGCCCTGCATTTCATGATGGCTCTAAAGACTTCAACGCCTTTATCGACCTTTCTTAAAATAATGTAGAACGGGGTTGAGTATACAATTGAGCCTAAAGCGTGTCAAGATTTTTTTTATTTCGCGCCAGGCGATCGTCATTCGTACGGCACCGACGAGATCCTCGCGGCACATGCCTTATACGACGGCTGCCTCGAATACGGATCGAAGGCGGCAAAGGTCAATCGATTGGTTTCCTCATAATGCATCGGCATAAAAATTTGTCCAGGTCTGACCGTGGTCATGATCGCGGCCTGCGCTTTTTGAATCCCTCTTTTTGTGGAAACATAAACCCATTGGCCTTGGTGAACATTCAATCGTCGGGCGTCCTCGGGATTGATCTCGACATAAATGTTTTGTGGATACATCTTTCTTAAAACCGGGGATTTTCCGGTTCGGGTTTGCGTGTGCCACTGCGAGGCGGTTCCTCGTCCGGTTAAAAGAACCAAAGGGTACGCGTCGTCCGTCGGTTCCGGGCAAGAGCGCGGGTCTTCAAAAATAAACCGCGCCTTTTGATCCGCGTGAAAATACTTTCCATCTTCAAATAAACGGCGTTCCTTCTCTTTTATTCCCCCTCCTTGAGGAAAAGGCCATTGGATCCCGCCAAATTCCTCAATCATTTGATAATTCTGAATGCCGCTGATATCACAAGGCATGCCGCGGGACAATTTTTTCAAAATCTGAAAAACCTCCTGCGGGGAAGACCATGGTTCAAAAAACTTTTCGCAGCCCCAGTAACGCGCGATCAATTTAAAAATATAAAAATCCGCGAGCGCCGCGCCCGGAGCCAAGGCGACCTTTTTAAACAAACCGATTCTTCGTTCGGAATTGATCACCGTTCCTTCTTTTTCGCCCCAGCCGGCCGCGGGCAAAATCAGATCCGCCAGCTGAGCGGTTTCGGTTGTATGATACATATCCTGCACGACCAGGAATTCCAAATTCTTTAAAATATCTTTAAATTCGCTTTGGTTGATCCAGGAATGCGCGGGATTGGTCGCGATCACCCACAGGCCTTTGATTTTATTCTGACAAATCCCTTCGATGATCTGATCATAGGCCAAGCTGTTTTGCGAGGGAATCCACTTCGGATCAATTCCCAGAATGGCCGCGACTTTCCGTCGGTGATCAGGGTTTAAGAAATCGTGCCCGCCTAAAAGATTCGTTGTGTTGCTGAACAACCTTGAGCCCATCGCGTTGCATTGTCCGGTGATCGAATTGGCGCCGGTGCCGGGGCGGCCCATATTTCCCGTCATGAGCGCTAAATTGATCAAGGTCTGCGCGGTCCTGACCGCCTCATATCCCTGATTGACCCCCATCGTCCACCAGAACGAAACGCGTTCGCCCAGATAAATGGCCGAGGCAAATTCATAAAGCTGGCGCACGCTTAATCCCGTCACAGAACTGACCCTTTGAGGATTAAATTGTTTGACGTGCGTTTTAAATTCATCAAAACCGTTGGTGTGCTGTTCAATATATTTTTTGTTGATCCAATCCTCTTCGATCAGGATGTGCGCCAGTCCATAAAATAAAACCAAATCGGTTTTAGGCAAAAGGGCGTAATGTTTGGTTGCGGCCATCGCGGTTTCGGTCGTGCGCGGATCCACGACGATGATCTCGGGTTGATGAGGATTGCGGCAGACCCGTTCCCACACAATCGGATGCGCGATCGCGGGATTCGCCCCCACAAAAACCAAAACGTCGGATTCCTCCAAATCTTTATACGTATACGGCGGCGCGTCAAAACCAAAGGACTGTTTGTAGGCAACAACCGACGTCGCCATACACTGCCGGGTATTTCCGTCGCCGTGGACTATCCCCATCCCGAATTTCGCCAATGCCCCCAACAGGGCCATCTCCTCGGTCGGGATCTGGCCCGTGCTTAAAAACGCCAAACTTTCTTTGCCGTATTTCGTCTGGATTTCTTTAAAACGACTCACAAAAGTTTTCAACGCCGTATCCCAATCCACGGCGACGAGTTTTCCTGAAGAATTTTTCAAGTACGGCGTTGTAGCCCGATCCGGGGATCGTAAAGGCGTCAAGGCCTCCCATCCTTTGGGGCACGCGGTTCCGGGATTCACCGGATAATGAAGAGCCGGCGTTAAATTCACCGCTTGGTCGTCTTTGATGTGCACCGTCAGGCTACAGCCGGTGGAGCAATATCCACAGATTAGATCCGTCGTGGTTTGCGGCATCAGGCGTTTCGGTAATTTTCCCAAACCCAGCGCCGATGATTCCAGCGCCAGTTCCCGGGTCAAGATTCCGTCTCTTTGAACAAAAACGTCTCTGATTTTTCTTTTGAATGAATTTCTCACGAAACTGTTCCTCCCGGCATCTTAAGAGGAACGACTGTTCTGAAAAATAAATACCTTTCCAAAAATTCTCCCGTCAAGGACAAGCCAAAAATCAAAACAGCCAGGCACAACATCGCCGTCGAATCCCCTTCAAGGTGTAAAACCCCAAAGACCAAAGGAAAAACGATCCCCCCAAAAACCCCGCAGATAAAACGCCCCGCCGTCGCGGATCGAAAAGTTCTGGTCATCAGCCAGGCGGTCTTTTTTAAAGAAGAGAGCTGGGGGTTGTTCAAATGAACAAAGATCGTCGCTTCCAAGATTAACTTGAATAGGCTCGCCGCACAAATGACGGAACAAAACATCCGCCCAAAACTCGAAAGGACCGGGGTCCTAGTGATATTCAAAAACATCAAAGAGAAAATTAAAGAGCTCGCGAGAACGCCCGACGCCCCCAGAATAATCGTTGTCATAAAAAATTTTAAGACCGTAGCCGGGTGATCCCAGAAAGGACGTTTGGTTTTTTTATAGACCATGACCGAACAAAAAATTCCGGCGACACCCCATAGGGCGCAAAAGACGCCCAAGAGATCCACATGGTGGCCTAAAACGATTTTGTTTCCCATCCAGCGATCCACCCAATTTTTCATGGGATGTAACCAATAACTAAACGCGTAGATCGTCGATAAAAGAACGAAAATGCCGAAAGCGACAATCTCGCGGCTGAGCCAGGATTTCCTCAACCCCAAAACCGCCCGAAAGGCATACCGCGGACGTCCCAGATGAAAGACGCTCGCGCCCAGCGCCAGAAGACTCACCCCAAAGGCAATCAACACATGATAACCAATGAGCTTTTGCCGGAACTCCTCGGGGATGGACTGGTTCAAAAATAAGACCGCCCCAAAAGCCCCCACGGAAAGCTCGGTTAAAATCAGCATCGCAATCAAAGGCCAGTGAGAGTGTTCGGGTTTGATCGAATAAAAATCCGCCGAGACCATGTTCGCCGGCAATTCTTTTTTACTAAGATACCGCGTGGTGGGAAGCGTGTAATGCGAATCCGGGGCGTCGGGGATTTTGACATAATCGCCGGGATTTTTTTTAACGGCAGCGGTTTCAACTAACGTAATACGGATCGCCTGCCCCGGGCAGGCGCGCGCGCACGCCGGGGCCTCTCCCGCTTCCAGACGGCTAATGCACATGTCGCATTTATGAACGATGCCTTTCTTTTTGTTGTACTGAGGAACATTGTACGAGCAGGTGAACATGCAATACTGACAGCCGATGCATTGATCCTCAAGGTGTTTGACAACGCCGGTTTTCTCGTCTTTTTCATAGGCATTGACCGGACAACCGTTCATGCACGCCGGATCCAAACAATGATGACAGGCGCTGGTGACATGCTGAATCACCGGCTGAGTGGTTGTTCCCCCATGAATAAGCCCGACGGAGCGCCAGGTTTCGTCTTCCTCTAAACCATTTTCGTTGTGGCAGGCCGTAATGCAGGCCTTGCACCCCGAGCACTGATCGAGGTTCACCTCAAAGGCATACTGCTCGCCGGGCCCGGGTGTTTTTTTAGGAATTAAATCTTTATAAACCGGCTGCGCCTCGGGCAGCTGGCGCAGATCATGCTGCAGCGCGAATTTTTCAACAGCGCTTAAGCCCTGTTGTTGTTCCAGATAATCGTCAATGAGATTTTTTGACATAACATCCCAATCGCCTTATTGACGTTTGTTCATCTAAAGGCATGAATTCTAAGAGAACAAACGTCGAGATACTGACGACCATAAATGATTTTGGTAAAAGAAAAGTCAGTAGACGGCTTGGGGTTCCAGCTTTTGAGCTTGGGCGGCATCAAAGGCTTCTTTCGTTTCTTGTTCCACTGCGGCGGAAAAACGGACAAAAAAGGCTAAGCTGGATGCCGCCGCCACAAAAAAACCCAAATAAAATAAACCCGTCGCGTAACTGAGGGATTGCTCGCGAAAGAGAAATCCGAACAAAACCCCGCCGACATTCCCCCCGGCGCCGATGATCCCGGCGACCGCGCCCAAGGCCCTTTTATTGATGAAGGGCACAACCGAGTAGGTGGCTCCATTGGCCATTTTAATAAACACCGCAAAAGTAATCATGGTGAAGATCGCCAGCGAAAGGGTCGTCATCCTTGAAAAAACCATCAACATCAAACCGCCGACAAAAAGCGTTGATCCCAAAAAAATAACCCTGCCCTTTAATCCCCCGTGGCGTGCACAGCGGTCAGAAAAAAATCCACCCAAGCTGCGGGCAAAAATATTCATAAGCCCAAATATCCCCGCCACCAACCCCGCCTGAGGTAGCGCAAGATGAAATTGGTCCGTGAAATAAAGCGCGGCGATATTATTGATCGTTAGTTCCACGCCGAAACTGGCCGCGTAAATCACGCCCAAGGCCCACACCCGGTAATCCGTCATCGCCTCGCGAAAAGATCCCCTGGCTTTAGATCGTGCGGGCACAAGACCGAGGCGGCGCAATTCACCAACATTTCCTTCGGGAAAATCCTGAGTCCATCGATAATACACAAACCCCATGATCAACAAAACAACCCCCGGCAGCAGCATACTCAACCGCCAGCCCAGGGCTTTATCTACCCCTAAGCTTAAAATGGCACTCAAAACCAGCGGCATCACCATTTGTGTCACCCCGCCTCCCATATTGCCCCAGCCCGCCGCCGTTGCATTCGCTGTACCGACACAATTGGGCGCAAACATCACCGAGGTGTGATACTGCGTGATCACAAACGAAGCGCCGATTGTGCCAATGGCTAAACGGAATAAAAGAAAACTCTCGTAGTTGTGCGCCAGACCAATCCCCATCACCGGCAAAGACCCTAAAATTAAAAGAACCGCGTAAGCCCGACGAGGGCCAATGCGGTCGCACGACCATCCGATCACCAAACGCACTAAAATGGTAATCGCCACCGAAGCAATGATCGTGTTGCCGATCTGTTCTTTGGTCAGCCCCAAATCCTGCCGGATCAAAGGCATTAACGGGGCAATCGCAAACCAGCTAAAAAAACTTAAAAAAAAGGCCAGCCACGTCAAATGAAAGGTGCGCATGGGAACGCTTTGAACATCCAATAAATTTATCCGGACCGCTTTACGTGACTTCATGGATGACCTCCTGTCCCTTGGAAAATTCTTGAACGCACGAGGGAGAAAGTTGAACCTCCATCATCATGTTTTTATCTTTCTCCCACGCCTTAAACACCTTCACACATTCCCGAGGATCACTGCCTTTGCCGGTTGTAAGATCGAATTTGTGTCCATGCAAGGGGCAAATGACTTTTCCGCCCCCGACAATCCCCTCAGAGAGCGGCCCCTGGCGGTGCGGACAGCGATTCTCGACGGCAAAAATACGGCCGTCGCGGGAACGAAAGACCGCAATCTCTTCGCCTTTGACGATGTAGCAGATTCCCTGGCCTAACGGGATGTCGTTGACATTTCCTAAATTAATCAAAGCGGATGTTTGCATCAAAATTCTCCTTATCTAACTCCCCCGTTCTTTCACCCATTACTCTCCGTCTCGCGCAAGACCTCGACCAAGCGCGGACCTTCAAATTGAAAAGGATACGCCGGGATCTCTGCTTCTTTCCATGGATCTTGATACGCCTCGACGGCCTCCTGCATGCGTTCATCCAGTTGCGAACAGATTCCTAACGAATCTTCGATCAAAATTCCTCTTAACACATCAATCCCAATGCGCTCGACAAAACCATAGGTACGCTCTAAATACTTCGCGTGTTCCCGGTAATACTGGATAAACCGACCGATGGTTTGAAGGACATCTTCTGGACTGTTCACCGTGCACAGCAAATCCCCTTTTCGAACCGTACTGCCGGCCGCTCCTCCGACGTAAATCTCCCATTGCCCGCCTTCGATCGCCACCGCCCCAACATCTTTCACGTAAGCCTCGGAACAATTACGCGGACATCCGGCGGTCGCGAGCTTCATCTTGTGCGGAGATTCGATTCCCTGGAATCGATGCTCAATCTTTCGGGCCAAGTCGATTGAATCTCCGAGGCCGTACCGGCAAAAATCCGTTCCCACGCAGCTCTTGCAGGTGCGAAAGGCCTTGGTGTAGGCATGGCCGCTTCGCATATCCAAATCTTTCCAAATTTTGGGAAGGTCTTCTTTTTTAATTCCCAGAAGATCGATCCGCTGCCCGCCGGTGATCTTCACCATTTTGACGTTGTATTTGACGGCCGCCTGCGCGATTTTCATGAGCTCCTCGGGGCTGGTCACACCGCCGTAGATCCGGGGCACCACTGAAAACGTTCCATCTTTTTGAATGTTGGCATGCACCCGGTCATTGATGAAACGGCTGTCGCGTTCATCTTCGTAACCGCCCGGCCAGAGCGTTTTTAAGAGCGAGGCCAAACCCACCTTGCTCTCCGGGTCTTCTTTTCCGTCGGCGAGTTCCCGGAAGACCGCGCTCACCGATTTTAATCGCCGGGCCTTGATCTCGGCGACCAATTGCGATTTTTCTAAAAAAATGCCCGGGACATAATAATGTTCGCTGGCTTCATAGGAAACTTTTCCAACACAGGCCTCAATCAACTGCGCGATCATCCCCCGGCACGAACCACAGCCTTTGCCGGCCTTGGTCTTGGATCCGACGGCGGCGACACTAGAGCAGCCTTCATCGACGATGGCCGCGGTGATTTGTTTTTTACTGACGCCGTTGCAATTGCACACCTGGACGTGATCGGGCAGATCTGCCGCTGAGACCAGCGCCGCGCCCGAAATGGAACCAAACAGAAGTTCCGAACGGTTCAACGGGACTTTTTCTTCCCGCATAAAAATCTGCATCAGCCCGTCGGCGAATTTCGTGTCTCCCAATAAAATAGCGCCGTGAATTTTTTCACTCCGGACAATGACTTTTTTATAAATCCCCCTATTCGGTTCCCGATAAACAATGACCTCGTCGCTAGCCTGGCTTGATTCCTTTTCGCCTAAAGAAACCAATTCCACCCCCATCACTTTCAGTTTTGTGCCGGTCTTGGAGCCTTCATAAACCGCCTGCGGGTTAGAGCCGGTTATGATATCCGCCAAGACCCTGGCCTGTTCCCAGATCGGTTCGATGAGGCCGTACAATTTCCCTCGGTGTTCAATGCATTCACCGACGGTAAAAATCTCCGGATCGCTGGTTCTCATCTGATCGTCGCAAAGAATTCCTTTATTGACCTTCAAATCTGAAGCTGCTGCGATCTCCGTGATGGGACGGATTCCGGCGCTGACAACCACCATATCGGTTGGAATCGTCGTCCCGTCGAGAAATGATAAAGCGCTTACCTTTCCTTCAGGGCTGAGGATTTGGGAGGTCTTCGCGTTCAAGTAAACTTTCAGCCCCATGGCCTCCATGGTTCTTTTCAGCATCTCACCGGATTCACCGTCGAGCTGGGCCGGCATCAATTGCCCGGCGGCCTCCACCACCGTGACCTCAAGGTTATGCGTCAGCAATCCGCGGGCGGCCTCCAGCCCCAGCAATCCCCCGCCGATCACAACCGCCTTGCGGCAGTCTTTGGCATAGCGGGCAATCAAAGAACAATCATCAAGAGTGCGAAACAAAAACGTCCCTTGCCCCCCGAACCCGGTTACGGGCGGGACAAAAGGACGCGAACCCGTGGCAATGATCACATAATCGTAGGATTCCTCAATGCCTGAAATCGCCGTCGCATCGTCTAAACGGGCATAAGCAGGAATATCGGAAGGAAGCTTTACGCCTAAAACTTTTTTGGACGGACGGTCGATTTTGAAGGCCTTCACCCCCAGATGAAGCCTGATATTATTTTCCCGATACCACGATAAAGGATTCATAAATATCTCGATGGGATCCTGGGTTTGATTCAGAACGTTGCTTAAAAGGATGCGGTTATAATTGCCGTAGTTTTCCGCCCCGAACATCACGATCTCAAATTGTTCCGGCGCGCGTTTTAAAATTTCCTCCACCACCCGGGCCCCGGCCATGCCGTTTCCGATCACCACAATTTTTTGTTTCATGAAAAATCCTTTCCTGCCTTGCTTCGCTCCAATGTTTTTACGATAGAGAGCGAATAAAAAATCCTCTTCAAAAAGCCCGTCGTGGCTCTTAAAGAGGACTACGTTGTCCTTGTTTCAACTAACCCTTCGACTCAGTCGCTTTCGCTCCTTCGCTCAGGGTGGTTCGACACTGAAATCCAATGGTGAGCGAGCGAAGCGAGTCAAACCAAAAAAATCCGGCCAAGCCTAAACCAGCGCTGCCGGACATCTGTGTCCTGGAAAAATTTTTTAACCGTCAATGGTTACTTAAAGACATCGCGAGTATATCCGCAATCTTTCTGTGTGTCAAGATTTTTTTAGAACAAACTCAAATACGCAGGTTGCTGTCAAATTTTTTAAAGATCGGCCATTTTCGATTTAAATAACTCTTTAATTCCCAATCCCCCAAAAATACCCACGCCAATCATCAAAAATTTTTCAAATAATTCTGGGGCTCTAAATAGTATAAAGCCTCCTAGAATTAATATAAAACCGATTGTGACCAAAAAATAAAGCCTTCTTTCTTTGGTTAACATCTTAAACCGATCATGTTTTTGCATTCTTTCTTCGTGAATATACTTATGCACCTGCTTACGCTCTTCAATTATTGAATCTATTTGATTTTCATTCAAATTGAAATCACTACCAACAATCTTCTCAAAAAGAAGACTTAGCTTTTCTTCTTTCCTTGTTATTGTAGCATGGCCTATATTTTTCTCCGGAGAGGGGGGATTTGTTTCAGACATGTTGTTCTACTTTTCTAAAATAATCAATCGACAAGATGCGTTTACTTGTTTTTTCTTCGCCCAATAAAGATTTATAATCAGCAGAAAAATTATTCTTCAATTCCTTATTAATAAGAATTTTCAATAAGATCATGGCCTCTTCTTTATTTATAGTACCTTTTCGTTGAAGACGTGAAATCGTCTCGACAATTTCATCAATCTCATCAGAATAAACACTTTCGTCGCTTCTTTTTAAGCTATAATTTTGATCCAAATTTAATATATTCATAGATTCTTCCCCAATTTAAAATACTGTCACTACAAATTATAATATGTTTAATGAAATTTTCAAGGTTAATGTTTAGGATTTTTTTCGTTTTGTGGTGCGGCAACCGCGCAGGCAACGGTGGAGAGAAAAAAAGATTATCTTTGTATTTGAAAGGTGAAAGAAAATGTCGAGGGACCGGCTCCGCTGATAGGGCTCTCGCGGATAGGTTTGGCCCACTGCAGCTGCAGGTAAAAATCCCTGGCCACACGAAATCTTAAGCCTCCGCCCGCGCTGGCCAGAAATTTGGCGCCCTCTTCACCGGGAATCACTTTTTTCAATTTTCCGCCGCCGACATCCACAAAGGTCACCATTTCCACTTGATGACGCAAAGACACATCTGCAGAGGGGAGCCTCCATCGCTCAGGGATAAAATAAGAAGGAAATATCCACTCAAGATTTAAATTCCCGCCGGTATCAGCCATGTAGTCGCCTTGCGGGTAGCCACGGATAGAATCGCCTCCGCCCAACTGCAATTGCTCGGAGGAGGCCAGGGTATGCGAGGCCACCTGAAACTGGGAACGGATGGATAGATAGCTTTGCCAGGGCATCCGCTGAAGGCGCCGCAAGGTGTGCCCGTATCTAAAAAAGAACCCGCCCGTGCCGGCCCGTCCGGCCGAGGGATGATTGCGCGAAGAAGCCCCCAAAAAATTTTCCGTGCCAAAGGTCAAGCGCGGCGCCCAGGTGGTCTGTGTCCCCCCGGCGAGGTTGTATTGGGTGAACTCAAAACCCAAATAAGGCAGACGCAGCTGATCGCTGGCTGTGGTCTCGCTGCTGTTTTTTCTTTTGATACTTTTGATCTCCAGACCCATATCGGCGCTGGCCTGAGTATCCTCGTCAAGATACAGTTCTAAGTTCACGTGGGGTACATAAATTTGGCTGTTTCCGGTAATATCGAACGACTTAAACTCCTGCCCCAGCTTCATGGTGAAATCGGTGATATCCATGCCCAATTTCGTCCCATAAGTGTTTATGGGAAGAAGATAACTTAAGGATTGCCCCGCCGATCGGGAATTAAACAATGTCCCGACATAAAGTGAATCCTCCCGTCCCGTAAAATTGCTGCTGCGATAAAACTGCGAACCGCGGTATAGGCCCAGCAAACGTGTCCCCTGATTGTCCATGCCGAACCCGATGTGATGAGGAAACTCTTCCTCCAGTTTTAAAACCACATCCGAGATGGACGGATCCTGGCCGGCCGTAATAACGATCTTGGCCTCAAGATCAGGATTCTGATTGATTCTTAAAATGTCCTTCTGAATTTTTTTGATATTGAGGAGCTCATTTTGTTTTGTATGAAAGTACCTCTCTAGCAAAGCCGTGCGCGTGTACCTGTTTCCTTCCATCCGTAACGCCCCCATCCTGCCTTCAGCAACGCGAATCTCGACGATCCCTGCGGCGATATCCTGTTCAGGGACGTAAACCGTGGTGGTGGCATAGCCTGCTTGTCTGTATTGGGCTTTGATTTTCTCAACCATGACTTGCAGATCATCAAACGTGACCGTCTTGCCCAGAGTGGATTCATAGATCGGTATAAATTCTTTAAGGTCAAAAACCGTCGCCCCGGTGACGGTCACCCCTTTAAGAACAAAAGTGATTTTTTCCGCGGGCGGTTTTTCCGGCGGATGCTCCACGGTGATTTTCGGAGTCTGCGGTTTTTGTTCCTTGAATTCCTGTTTTTTCTGCTCAAGCTCGGTTTGCAGCCGGCCCGTCTGTGCCCCGGGCTGCTCAGTGGGGGGAATATTTTGTGCGAAGGCTAAAGAGGTGATGAAAAAAAATGCAGAAAAAAGAATAAGAAAAGCGATTGGGTGATTTAACTTCATTGACTTTTATTATGTTTTAAATCGTTGTGAAGTCAAATCTTTTTTATTTTTTCCCTGGGTGTCATGAGCATGGAGAAAAACTCATACGTCGATAACGTTCCTCGATAATCGCGATAAATTTATTCTGTTCTTCCAAAGGTAGTTTAGAAGAATGGACCAAACGCTGCATTTGTTCGTTTTGTTGAATAAATTTTTCATAACGCACTTTAGTTGGAATTTTTAGATAATCCGCAAAGGCATCAAAATCCTTTCTTGATAATTTATGCTTTTTTCCATTGATCATTAAAGCAGAATCATCCTCTCGCGGTATGACCAATTTAGAACAAACAATATCATACGCTGGTGATAATCTTATCTGATTTTCTTGATCGTAGTTGATAGAAAAGTTTTTTAAATGCGCGTCGCCATTACCAATGAGAAAGTTGAAAACAACCCTTTCAAACAAAAACTGAATATCCAAACCAGGAACAGCGGAAATATCTTTGAGTTTTTTTCCTATTTGCTCCACCGAACCAGCATATTTATCCTTTCCCAAAATTTGACTAAAATCCTCCTGATGTTTTTTTTGGTGGCCCTCCCGGTCAAAACGCTTAACGATATAGACCAAACTGCTATCGGAAAGTGGAAGTAAACAATGTTCAGGGACATCAATGCCAAAAGCTTCGGCGATATCCATACAACATTGCTCATTCTCAGGAAGATGAGGGAAGGCTTGAGGCTGGGGCTTTAAAATATAATCTCCTCCCATAGGAATAGGAATTAATTCACAGCGTTTTTTATCAAATTTGACGGACAACTTCGGTTGCACGCCAGAGATGGAAAGTTTACCAACCGAATCCTGCGCTTTTAGAGAAATCTCGGACAGGGAAAAATTAATGACTGGTTCTTTGGTCGCCCCAAACATCGATTTCAAACGCGCGTTGTTCACAAAATACCTCTCACCTTTTTATTGGTCTTTTTCTAACTAATGTTATTGTGGAAGCCCAATATCTCGACGTTTGTTCTCTGGAATTTACTAACTTTAGAAGAACAAACGTCAATAACCTGCCCGCCGAACAGTGACGGCTCCAATGGTATCGGTTGTTGTTGTTGAAAGAAGAATCCCAAAGTGATCATTACGATTCAACTTTTGCTTAGCTACTACTAAATCAAGATACCAGCCCTCCGGTAGAAGCCCTCGAAAGAATGGAAATAACTCCTTGGCCTCATAAGGTTCCTTCCTCGGTGGCAAGGAGTGTGAAATTGGAATGTTCTTTTTTAAAAAATGGCTATTATAAATAAATGTATAATTTTTTTCCGTTTCGTATAAATAACCGGCTAATTCATCCTTATAAAATACTTCAGCTGCTCTTATTCTGTTGTTCATCGCGCGTCACTTCCAAATGATATCCAAGAAATTCTAAAACTTGGTTAACTTTATCTAAACGAACCGTAGGCTTTCCTTGTTCAAGCGCTCTTATAAATTTTAGACCTACGCCAACCCTTTTAGAAAACTCAACTTGAGTTAACTCCGCGTTCTTACGTAATCCTTGAATTTTTTTACCCAATTTCATAACGATAAAATATATACCCGATAGAATATAATATCAACTATTTTTTTTATAATTATATGCGATATGGGATATAAACTAAAATATTATGCCTTATGGGATATAAAATCCATAAACATAACCGGCATGACCCCGAATGGAAACGGCGGGGGCAGGATCGTCGGCTGCGGCATCAAAATAGGCCGAGTGAGGCCGCTCTCGCCCTGGCGCAATAAAGGACGAATGATCTGCTGGCCAATATCATTTTGAAAACGGCCGTTAACGATCACAAAACCGAGGATGGGTTCCTCAAATCGATACGTCCCGCTTCCGTTAACGACAATGGAGATATAATCCTGCATGCCGCTGGCCTTGAGGGTTAATGTCCCGGTAATGTTTGGGCTAAACGGGCTGGCGCGGGTTCCAATCGTCTGGCCGACCCTCAAAGTCGGACTGTCCCCGGTAAAATTTCCGGAAATAGAAAAACTATTCAAGATCGTCAGCGTCGAAGACCCTGCAGACAAAGTCCCTCTGATATCCAAATCCGTCGCCGTGACATTGCCGCCCGGCTGAAAGGTATTTCCTGCCCAAATGAAAAGCTCCTGGCCCGAGTCCACCGTGAGATTCCCCGAGGCCACCGAATATTTAATGTCACTGTCTCCGGTATTAGCCGTGCCGAGATTAGCATTGGTCGTAAATCCCGTGGGTAAATCGTGCCGGACAATCACCCGGTTCTCATAAATATCCAAGCCTGTCAAATCCGCATTGGCCGTCACCGTGACGGTAGCCCCTTTGGCCGTCTCATTATCCAGATAAACCGCAACCACATCCCCGTCGTTGACTTCAACACTGGTTAAGGTATACTGGCCGTTCGCATTGGTCTTAGCGCTCTTGGACACGGTGCCGTTGACCGCGATCGTGACGGTTAAATTGGCCCCGGCCGGGGTTGTGCCCTCATCCAGAAATACCGTTCCCGAAAAATCCTTGCCCAAAGACCCAAAAGACCAGTTGGTATTGTTGCCGCCGCTAACCGAATTGGTGGCCACAATGGATTTACCGCCCGAGGCGTTGGAATTGCTCACCGAGACAAAAGACACCGAGGCGGTTCCGGTCGCGGCAATATTCCATTGGTCGGATCCAGAACCGCCCGAACGGCCCAGAGTAATAAGACTGCCGGAGGCCCCGGTCACGGTGAATACCCCGGTCACGGTTTGGGTACTCCCTGAGGCAAAATTAACGGTCTTCCCCGGGGTGGTGACGGTAAAATTATTAAAGGTGGTGTTGCCGGAGATGGTCGAGGTTGTGCTGGTATCAAAGACCACGGTTCCGGAATTGTGCGTAAATGTCCCGCCCGTGTTCGCCCAGTTGCCCGACACCGTGAAGCTCCCCGAGGGAGCCGTCAACGTTCCGCTCGAAAGTGTCACGTTTCCATTCACATCGACGGTGCCGGATGAGCCCGTGAACGTTCCGCCAGAGATCGTCAATCCCCCGTCAAAGGTTTGAGTTGCCGTCGAGGCTAAATAAGTTCCACCACTTATGGTGGCAAGACCTGTCACAGTTACGGCCTGGCCATTGGCATTAAATGTCCCGGCAGAAACATTAAGGCTGCCTCCTAAGCTCAGAGCGTTGGTTGTGCGCCTTAAAGTTCCGGAACCGCTTTTATTCAAGGCGCCGTTACCTGATATAGTTCCACTAAAATCTGTGTCGCCTGCACCTAATGAAGTTAAGCCAAAACCGCCATTGTCAATAGCTCCACTCAAAGTCAACGTGCCGGCATCTGATTGAATACTCGCCGCTGAAACTAAAGTTATCGGACCGGCCCAGGAGTTATTCCCGCTGATATTACGCAAGGCCCCGTCACTGGCAACGCCGGTGCCGTTAAGGACTAAGGTTAGTCCGCTTGAAGTCGTAATGCCTCCCTGTAGTTGCAGCGCTGCCCCGGAACTGACAGTGGCTGTTGTTGCTGTGCCGAGCGCTGAATTATTCTGAATGTTGAGAACACCGGCACTAATGGTCGTTCCGCCCGTGAAGGTGTTTGTGCCGCTCAAGATCAATGTCCCAGTGCCGGCCTTGGTTAAACCAAACGCCCCGCCAATCACGCCACCGACGGTCAGAGTCCCGGCGCTGGTTGTTACCTGGCGATTCGCACTCAGAGTCACGGCACCCGTGCCAAGATTTAGAGCATTCGTTCCCGTAAATGTAAAGTCCCCATTCCAGCTTTGCGGATAATTGGACGTCGTGATCGAACCGCCTGAGGTGTTGTCAATCGTGG
>OBEQ011080681.1_pt1 | contig 19605 bp, 23 predicted proteins | sample 1670901 | NCBI WGS metagenome assembly OBEQ01 (sample SAMEA104232315, study PRJEB22302) | groundwater metagenome | biome: forest; feature: aquifer; material: groundwater | place: USA | collected 2011-08-07 | depth 5.4 m
CCGACCATCGTCCGGGCGAGCCGGAGGTGCCCCACCCACCCGACGCGAGTCGCGCTCGCTCGGGCCCGGGGTACCCGGGCCCGCCCTCCGGGGCGCTCGCCGCTCCGGTCCCCGACGTGCTGGTCATGACGGCGACGCCGATCCCGCGGACTGCGGCCATGCTCGTGTACGGCGACCTCGACAAGTCGGAGCTGCGCGAGATGCCGCCGGGACGCACGCCGGTTTCCACGCAGGTCGTCGGCCCGAGCCCGCTCGAGCGGGCCGGGGCCTACGACCGCCTCTGCCGCGAGGTGGCAGCCGGGCGCCAGGCCTACGTGGTCTGCCCGCTGGTGGAGGGCTCCCCCCGGGTGGAGGCGAAGGCGGCGACGGAGGAGCTCGAGCGGCTGGCGGCCGAGGAGCTGGCCGGGCTGCGGCTCGGCCTGCTGCACGGGCCGCCCCCGCCGAAGGAGAAGGAGGCGACGATGGCCGCGTTCCGCGCCGGTGCGCTCGACGTGCTGGTGGCGACCACGGTCATCGAGGTCGGCGTCGACGTGCCCAACGCGACGGTCATGATCGTCGACGGTGCCGACCGCTTCGGCCTCTCGCAGCTCCACCAGCTGCGCGGTCGGGTCGGGCGCGCGGCGCTGCGGTCGTGGTGCTTCCTCTTCGCCGACCCGTCCACTCCCGAGGGCGAGGCCCGGTTGACGGCGATGGCCGAGTCGACCGACGGCTTCTTCCTCGCCGAGCGTGACCTCGAGATCCGCGGGGCCGGCGAAGTGTTCGGCGAGCGCCAGGCCGGGTGGTCCGACTTGAAGCTCGGGCGGATCCCGCGTGACGCGAGGTACGTGGAGTGGGCCCGGGTGACCGCCGAGCGCATCCTCGACGACGATCCCGACCTGTCGCGCCACCGGTTGCTCGCCGACGAGGTGGCCGACCTGCTCGGCGACGCCGTCGACTTCCTGTTCAAGGCCTGACCCGCTCGCCGCCTATCCCGGCCCCCCGGGCGTCGACCGCGGCGTGGGACCATCGTGGGGTGGCACCGAGCGGGCGTCTCCGGGTGATCGCGGGCGAGGCGGGTGGCCGGCGGCTCGCCTCGCCCCGGAGCGCTCGCACGCGTCCCACCGCCGACCGGGTGAAGGAGAGCGTGTTCGCCGCGCTCGGTGAGGCACGCGTCACCGGCGCGACGGTGCTCGACGCGTTCGCGGGAAGCGGCGCGCTGGCGATCGAGGCGCTCTCGCGAGGTGCGGCCCGGGCCGTGCTCGTCGACCGCGACCCGGCTGCCACCGACGCCATCCGGCGCAACCTGCGCACGACCGGGCTGGGCGACCGGGCCCGCGTGCAGCGGCGGGCCGTGGGGCCGTTCCTTCGTGACGGGCCACCGACCGAGGCCCCCTTCGACCTGGTCTTCCTCGACCCGCCCTACGAACAGCCCGGCGTCGAGCTCGGAAGCGCGCTCACCGCCCTGGCCGCCCCGGGGTGGCTCGCTGTCGGGGCCCTGGTGGTGCTGGAGCGGGCCGTGGCTGCAGAGCTGCCACCGCTGCCGGCGGGATGGGTGGTGACCTGGCGGCGCGAATACGGGGATACGCTCGTGGTGGTCGCCACCCCGGCGACCGCACGCCCCTGACCGCGACCGGGAGACCTCACCGCGTGACCAGCGCTCTCTGTCCGGGCTCCTTCGACCCGGTCACCAACGGTCACCTCGACATCATCGAGCGGACGGCTCGGCACTTCGACGACGTCATCGTGGCGGTGATCCGCAACCCCCAGAAGGCGCAGTCACTCTTCACCCTGGACGAGCGCCAGGAGATGCTGCGCGAGGTCACCGCCCACCTGAGCAACGTCCGGATCGATTTCTTCAAGGGCCTCCTCGTCGACTTCGCGAAGGAGCGCGGCGCCGAGGCGATCGTCAAGGGACTGCGAGCCGTCTCCGACTTCGACTACGAGCTCCAGATGGCGCAGATGAACCAGCGACTCTCGGGGATCGAGACGTTCTTCATCTCGACCAGCCCGCAGCACTCGTTCCTCTCGTCGAGCCTGGTCCGCGAGGTCGCGCGCTTCGGGGGCGATGTCTCGAGCATGGTTCCGCCGCTGGTGGCGAAGCGGCTCGAGGAGCGCTTCGATGGGACCCGCGGCGGGGGTGGCGAGTGACCGACATCGATCAGTCCCAGGTCGAGCATCCCGACACCGAGTCGGTGCTCCTGCGCGTCCGGGAGATGATCGAGGCGGGCCGCTCGATGCCGATGTCGGCGTCGGTGCTGGTCAACAAGGACGAGATGCTCGACCTCCTCGAAGACGCGCTCGCCGGCCTGCCGGAGGAGCTCCGCCGGGCGCGGTGGCTGCTCAAGGAGCGCGAGGAGTTCCTCGCCCAGGCGCGCCGCGAGGCCGACGACATCGTCGAGGCGGGGCGGGTCCAGGCCGCACGCATGGTCGAGCGGACCGAGGTGGTGCGGGAGGCCCGCCGACGGGCGCAGGCGCTGGTCGATGACGCCGAGGCTGCAGCCCGCGCGCTCCAGCACGAGGCCGAGGACTACATCGACCAGAAGCTGGCCTCGTTCGAGGTGGTGCTGGAGCGGACGATGCAGGCGGTGCAGAAGGGCCGCGAGCGCCTCCAGGTGGTGGTCGACCTCCCCGCGACCGAGGGTGAGGAGGGCCGCGAGGCCGAGGCCGGGTTCTTCGACCAGGACGAGATGTAGGGACCGACGCCGGGTCGCTTCCAGATCCTGGGAATCGGCGCTCAGCTGCTACGATTCAGGCGGCCCGACGGGTCGGCGAGGCGAGTCGTGGCGCCCGGCGCATGGCAAGCCCATGACCGCGGGGCGAGGCGACGTCTTTCCTCTCCCTCGTCGTCCGGGCCATCCGCCCGTCGCCCCGCCCGTCGCCGCCAGGACCTCTCGAGCACCCCATGGTCACCACCGGACTCCGGGTCAACGTCGCCGACCTCCTTCACCGGCCCGCGTCGCGCCGCGAGGTCAGCCTCGAGCTCCCCCCCGGCCTGCTGGGCACACCGGTGGCCCGGCTCGCCGACCAGCCGCGGGCGCGGCTGTCCGCCGTGCTCGAGCGGGTGCCCGAGGGCGTCGTGGTGCGAGGCCGCGTCGAGGGCCGCTACGAGTCGCAGTGCAGTCGCTGTCTCGAGCCGATCGGGAGCGAGCTGACCTGCGACGTGCGTGAGCTGTTCGAGCCCGACCCGATCGAGGGCGAGACCTATCCGCTCGCGCACGAGGAGGTCGACCTCGAGCTGCCCGTGCGCGACGCGGTGCTCGTCGAGCTCCCCCTTGCCCCCCTCTGTAGCGAGCGCTGCGCCGGGCTGTGCCCCGTGTGCGGCGCCAACCGGAACGAGGTTGCCTGCGACTGCGACCCCACACTGCCCGACCCGCGCTGGGACGCCCTGCGCGAGCTGAGACTCTGAGGCGCAAGCCCGCGACGCCGCAGGCCGCCCACGACCCGAGGAGCCGACGATGGCCGTCCCCAAGCGAAAGACCAGCCGGAGAAAGACCCGCACGCGCCGGGCCGCGAGCTGGCGGCTCGAGTCGCCCGCGCAGTCGCTGTGCCCGAACTGCGGCGCGTCGAAGCTCCCGCACGTCGTGTGCGGCAACTGCGGGTGGTATCGCGGCCGCCCGGCGATCGACGTCGAGTGATCAGGTGAACGCCGCCATGACGTCCGGCCGGGCGGGAAGACGCCGGGCGGGAAGACGCCGAGCATGAAGACGCCGGGCATGAAGATCGCCGTCGACGCGATGGGCGGCGACCGTGCACCGGCAGAGATCGTCGCCGGCGCGCTCCAGGCGGCCGAGGAGCTCGAGGTGGGCGTGCTGCTCGTCGGGTCCCCGAACGTGATCGTCCCGGTCCTTCCCGACGGCGCGTCCCCGCCGGGCATCGAGATCCTCGCGGCGAGCGAGGTGATCGCGATGCACGACGACCCGGCGTCGTCGGTGCGAACCAAGCGCGACTCGTCGCTGGTTCGGTGCGCGGAGGCGGTGCGCGACGGCACTGCGCAGGCCATGGTCGGCGCCGGCAACACCGGCGCCACGATGGCTGCCGCGCTGCTCCGGTTCGGGCGCATCAAGGGGATCGCCCGCCCGGCCATCGCCGTGCCCATCCCGGTGCCCGGCTCGCGCCCGCAGCTGCTGATCGACGGCGGCGCCACCGTCGACTGCTCACCCGAGTGGCTGCTCCAGTTCGCACGCATGGGGCGCGAGTACGCCCGCCTGCGCCTCGGCGTCGACGAGCCCACCGTCGGCCTCCTCTCCAACGGCGAGGAGCCCGGGAAGGGCGACGAGCTGCGCAAGGAGGCGTACACGTTGCTCCAGTCGGTGCCGGGCTTCGTGGGCACTGCGGAGGGGCGCGACCTCATGACCAATCGCCCCGACGTGATGGTGACCGACGGCTTCACGGGCAACGTCGCGCTGAAGACGCTCGAGGGCGCGCTCCGGGCACTCGCGGCCCTCGTGTTCGGCGTGCTCGACTCCACGCCCGAGGCGAAGGAGGCGGCGAAGGTGGTCGGGCCGCTGCTCCTCGACGCCGCGGGTGAGCTCGACCCCGACGCGACCGGCGGCGCGGCGCTGCTCGGGGTCGACGGCGTGTGCGTGATCTCGCACGGATCATCGTCGGCGCGGGCCATCGTGAATGCCGTCCGCCTCGCCGCCGACTGCGTGGAGGCGGGGATCGTGAAGCGGCTCTCGGAGGCGATCGATGCCGGCTGAGACCCACGTCACGAGGGGCCCCGTCGACCCCGACGAGATCTTCGGCGTGATCCGCACGAACCTCGCGGAGATCCTCGAGCTCGACGACGACCGCATCACCCGCGAGTCGCGCTTTGCCGACGACCTCGATGCCGACTCGCTCGCCGTGATCGAGCTGGTCGAGGCGATCGAGGAGGAGCTGGGGGAGCGCACCGTGGGCTTCACCATCGACGACGAGGACCTCGCCGACCTCCACACCGTGGGAGACGCGGTGGACTACGTCGTCGCCCGGCTCGACGGTGGAGGTGGCGGATGACGCCGTTCGAGGCGCTCGAGGAGCGGTTGGGCTGGTCGTTCGGCGACACCGCGCTGCTCGTCCGGGCTCTCGCCCACCGCTCGTACTGTGCCGAGCACCCCGAGGCGATCTCCAACGAGCGGCTGGAGTTCCTCGGTGACGCGGTCCTGGGGCTCGTGGTCACCGATCACGTCTACCGCCTGTACGCCGAGCTGCCGGAGGGCGAGCTGGCGAAGGTACGCGCCTCGGTGGTGAACGCCGAGGTGCTGGCCGACGTCGCGGCCGCGGTCGCCCTCGGCCCCGCGCTCCTGCTCGGCAGGGGGGAGGACGGCTCGGGCGGCCGGGCGAAGACGTCGATCCTGGCCGACTCGATGGAGGCGGTCATCGCGGCCGTCTACCTCGACGGTGGCTACGACGCCGCCGCGGCGCTCGTGCTCCGGCTGCTCGAGGCCCGGATCGACGCCGCCGCCGCGGGCCCCGGCGGCGACGACTTCAAGACCCGGCTCCAGGAGCTCGCGGCGCGCCGCTTCGACCGGCTCCCGCGCTACCAGGTGCGCGACGAGGGGCCCGACCACGCGAAGCGGTTCTTCGCCACCGTGCTCTTGGCCGGCGAGGCCCGGGGCGAGGGCGAGGGGCGGTCGAAGAAGCAGGCCGAGCAGGCCGCGGCGCGTACCGCGTGGCGCTGGCTTCGCTCCCGCGATGCCGGCGACTCCCTTGATGCCGGCGACTCCCTTGATTCGGGCGACCCGGGCGATCCGCCGGATTCCCCGGGCTCGACGGCAGAGCCGCCGGCCTCGCCCGGGGCGGGGTCGGCGATGGGGAGGCGAGATGCCGGAGTTGCCTGAGGTCGAGGTGGTGCGACGCGACCTCGACCGCGAGGTCGTCGGAAAGCGCATCAAGGCCGTCGAGGTGAACGGGAGCATGCGCGCCATCCGGCGTCACCGCCAGCGCAAGCTGTTCACGAGCCGGCTCGAGGGCCACAAGATCATCGGGGTCGAGCGTCGCGGCAAGTACCTCGTGATGCGCCTCGACGGTGGCGACGCCCTCGTGGTGCACCTCGGGATGTCGGGTCAGCTGGTGCGGGCCAAAGGCACTCGTGAGCCGATGGCCAAGCACACGCACGTGGTCATCACGTTCACCCAGGGCGGGCAGCTGCGCTTCGTCGACCCGCGCACCTTCGGTGAGATGTTCGTGACCCAGCTCGACGAGCTCGAGTCCGAGGTCGACGAGCTCGCCCATCTCGGGATCGACCCCCTCGAGACCGCGCTGTCGTGGGACTACTTCGGCCAGCTCGTGGCCGAGCGCAAGACCAAGCTCAAGACGATGCTGATGGACCAGAAGTTCCTGGCCGGCATCGGCAACGTCTACAGCGACGAGATCCTGTTCACCGCCGGCCTGCGCTGGGACCGCATGAGCGACTCGCTCTCGGCCGAGGAGGTCCGGCGGCTGTACCGCGCGATCGGCGAGACGCTCCACGACGCGGTCAAGTACCGCGGGTCGTCGCTCGCCGACGAGCAGTACGTCGACCTTTTCGGCAAGCCGGGGGAGTACCAGCTCCACCACAAGGTGTACGCGCGGGAGGGCCAGTCCTGCCGCCGTTGCCGACGGCCGATCGTCCGCCAACGGGTGGGCGGCCGCTCGACGTTCTTTTGCGAGGCCTGCCAGGTTTGACGTGCGAGCTCGCTCCGTTGGTTTGGTCGCGCTCGCTGCGGGCGGGGATACCCCGCCTGCGGACGCTCGCCGCTCCGTTGGTTTGGTCGCGCTCCGTGCGCTCGCTCTGCTCGCTACGGTCGCCGCCGCGCGACCTTGTGGTCAGACATGAGCGCGGGTGAGACCGTCCGGCGACGGGTGCTCGTGAGCGGCCGGGTGCAGGGCGTGTGGTTCCGCGAGTCGTGCGAACGCGAGGCCCGGGCGCTCGGCGTAAAGGGCTGGGTCCGCAACCTCTCCGACGGTCGCGTCGAGGCCGCGTTCGAGGGTACCGCGGTCGCGATCGAGCGCATGGTGGCTTGGTGCCGGGTCGGCCCGTCGCGGGCGCGGGTCACCGGCGTGGACGTGGTCTCGGAGACCCCGGTCGGCGAGGCCGGGTTCGTGGCGCGATGAACGTGGGCTCGGTGCCTCGGCGAGACTTCGGCGGGTGCGCGCGACGGCCCCGGTCCCCGATGGCGCGCGCCGCGCTCGCTACGCTCCGCGAGCGGAGAAGGGGGCCCGGGTGTTCCTGAAGTCGCTGACCCTCCGGGGATTCAAGTCGTTCGCCGACAAGACGCTGCTCGAGTTCGAGCCGGGCGTCACTGTCGTCGTCGGCCCCAACGGCTCGGGCAAGTCCAACCTCGTCGACGCGGTGGCCTGGGTGCTCGGCGCGCAGGGCCCACGCAGCCTGCGGGGCGGGAAGATGGACGACGTCATCTTCGCGGGCTCGCCCGACCGCCCCGCCCTGGGGCGGGCCGAGGTCTCGCTCACCATCGACAACACCGCGGGGCTGCTCCCGATCGACTTCTCCGAGGTGACGATCACCCGGACCCTGTTCCGCACCGGTGACTCCGAGTACCAGATCAACCACGCGCCCTGCCGGCTGCTCGACATCCAGGAGCTGCTCTCCGACACGGGGATCGGGCGCCAGCAGCACGTGATCGTGGGCCAGGGCCAGCTCGACACCGTGCTCAACGCCCGTGCCGAGGATCGCCGCGGCATCATCGAGGAAGCGGCCGGCGTCCTCAAGTACCGCAAGCGCCGGGAGCGGGCCGAGCGTCGGCTCGAGGCGACCGAGGGGAGCCTCCTCCGCCTCAACGACCTGTTGCGCGAGGTGCGGCGGGGGCTGAGCCCGCTGCAACGACAGGCCGACGCCGCCCGTCGCCACGACGGGCTGGTTGCCGAGGCGCGCGCCATCCGCCTGCACCTCATCGGCCACGAGCTCGCCGGTCTCCAGACGCGCGCCAGTCGCTTGGGCGATCAGCGCGCCGACCTGGCCGGAAGCGATCAGTCGCTTCGGGCCCGGCTGCGCGAACTCGACACCGCCGTTCTCCAGACCGAGCGCGCGCTCACCTCGAGTGGTGACGACGACGTCGCCGACGCGCTGGTCCGGGCCGAGTCGCTGCGGGAGCGAGCGAAGGGTCTGGCGGCGCTCGTCGCCGAGAAGCGTCGCGGGCTCGAGCGCGAGCTCGCCATCGCCGCCGACGGTGGTGTGATCCAGACACTCGTGGCCGACGCGGTGGCGTTGCGGGGCGAGCTGGGCGCGGTGGAGGCCGACGCGGCCACGCTGGCAGAGCAGGCGGCCGAGGTCGAGGCGACCGAGGAGCGCGTGACGCGTGAGCGGACCGAGGTGCTCGTCGCGCGAGCCGCTGCGCGCGAGGCGCTGTTCCGGGCGGAGGCGCGGTGGCGCGAGCTCGAGGGGGAAGTCGGCCGGTGGCGGGCCCGGGCGGAGGCGCTCGCGCTCGACGCCGCGCCCGACGGGGGAGCGGCCGCGCTCGAGGGTCTCGCGGGCGTGATCGGCCCGATGGTTGCCCAGCTCGAGATCGAGGCCGGTGCGGAAGCGGCGGTGGCCGCGGGGTTGGGCGAGGCGATGCGTGCGATCGTCGTCGAGGGCGGCCCGGCCGCTCGCGCGGCGCTTGGGCAGTTGAAGGACGGCGAGGTCGACGGGTTGCTCCTCGTGATCGACGCCACCGGACCTCCCCAGCCGCGCCGCGCCGATCGTGCGCCGGTCGGCACCCAGCCGCTGGCGGCCTTCGTGCGCGGGCTGCGGCCCGGCCTCGACGCCTTGCTCGCCCGACTGCTCGACGGTGTCGTGCGCGTCGACGGCGACTGGCGCGCCGCGCTCGACGTCGCGATCGCCCATCCGGAGCTCACGGTGGTCACATCGGCGGGCGACCGGCTGGGCGGCCGAGGGCCGTGGCGCGTGGGTGGTGAGCGCGCCGCGGGTGTCATCCCGGCGGCGCTCGACGAAGCCATGGCCCGGGCCGAGCGGGCCGAGGCCGGGTGGGCCGCGGCCGAGGTCGAGGTCGAGAGCCGGCGCGAAGAAGTCGGGGGCGATGCCGGCGAGCTCGAGGCACGCGAGGCCGCGGTCGCAACCCTTCGTCGCGAGCTCGAGGTGCGGGCGGCGGCGGTCGAGGAGCGGCATGCGCTCATCACGCGTCGGCTCGCGGGCGTCGAGGAGCGGTTGGCCCGCGACCCCGAGGCCCAAGCAACCGCCGAGCGGCACCGGGCCGAGCTCATGGCCCGGGCCGCCGCGTACGACGCGGTGGCGGCCGCGCTGACCGACCGGCGCGCCTCGATCGAGCAAGTGCTCGACCGTCTGCGCGAGCGCCGCCGCCGCCAATCGGAGGCCGCCAGCGCGGCCGGGGCCCGGCTCGACGCGCTCCGCGCCGAGCGGGTCGCGCTCGAGACGGAGCTCACGGGCGTGCGCGAGCACGCGGGGCGTCGGGAGGTGGAGGAGGCCGAGACCAAGCTCAGGCTCGAGAACGCGATCGAGAGGCTCCGGGCCGATTTCGACTGCGAGCCGGCGGAGGCCCTCGACGCGCCCGCGCCCGAGGTGCCGGCTGGCACCACCCTGGCCGGGCACGCCCGCGAGCTCGAGCGTGAGCTGCGGCTCATGGGCCCGATCAACCCGCTCGCGCTCGAGGAGTACGAGTCGCTCCAGGAGCGCGCCACCTTCCTGCAGGGCCAGCTCGAGGACGTGAAGAGCTCGCGGCGCGATCTCGCCCGGGTGATCAAGGCCGTCGACCGCGAGATCGTCAGCGTCTTCGAGCACGCGTTCGCGGACGTGAGCGAGCACTTCACCTCGCTCTTCACGACGTTGTTCCCGGGCGGCTCGGGCCGGATCTTCCTCACCGACCCCGACGACATCTTGAACACCGGCATCGAGATCGACGCCCGGCCGTCGGGCAAGAACGTGCGGAGGCTGTCGCTGCTTTCGGGCGGCGAGCGTTCCCTCACCGCGCTCGCGTTCCTGTTCGCGGTGTTCCGGGCCCGGCCGTCGCCCTTCTACCTGCTCGACGAGGTGGAGGCCGCGCTCGACGACGTGAACCTCCATCGCTTCCTCGAGCTCGTGCACGAGTTCCGTGAGGAGGCGCAGCTGGTGATCGTGTCCCACCAGAAGCGGACCATGGAGGCGGCCGACTGCCTCTACGGCGTGTCGATGCCTCCGGGTGGGTCGAGCAAGATCGTGAGCCAGCGCCTGACCGAGGACCTCGTCATCCCGTAGCGCGCCCGGCCCGCGCTCGCGGGCCCGCTCGTTAGGATTCCGCGCCCGTGGGCGAAGTCGTCATCATCCTCGCCATTCTCCTGCTCGGGGTGCTGCTCGTCCTGCTCGGGCGGGCCGCGTCGCGGCGCGCGGCGAGGCGAACCGCGGAGATCCTCGAGGAACTGGGCCTGCCACCGGCCCCGGAGCTGCCGCCGCTGGCCGAGTCGATCGAGGTCGAGCAACTGTCTGCGGAGACGACTTCGGTGGAGATGGGTGAGGCGCCGGCTCGGCCGCGCCTGCGCGATCGCCTCGGCAAGACGCGGGCCGCGCTCGGCGGCGTGCTCGGCGCGGTGCGGCGTCGGAGCCATGTCGACGACGAGACCTGGGACGAGCTCGAGGAGGCACTCGTGCTCGCCGACGTGGGCGTCGCGCTGACCACCCGGGTGCTCGGCGACGTGCGCCGGCGTGCGTCCGACTCCAACGTCTCCGAGCCCGCGGGGGTGCTCGAGCTGCTCAAGGCCGAGCTGGTCGCGCTGCTCGAGCCGGCCGAGCGCACCCTCGCGCTCGAGCCCGGCGAGGCCAACGTGTGGATGTTCGTCGGCGTCAACGGCGTCGGGAAGACGACGACCATCGCCAAGCTCGCGCAACGGCAGGTGGGCGAAGGCCACAAGGTCGTGCTGGCCGCGGCCGACACGTTCCGCGCCGCGGCGGCCGAGCAGCTCGGCCACTGGGCCGAGCGTGTCGGCGCCGACCTCGTGCGGGGCCAGGAGGGCGCCGACCCGGGCTCAGTCGTCTTCGACGCCATGAGCGCGGCCGCCGGCCGCGGCGCCGACCTCGTGCTCGTCGACACCGCGGGGAGGCTCCACACGAAGGTCAACCTCATGGAGGAGTTGAAGAAGCTCCGCCGCATCGTCGAACGTACACCGGGCGCGCTCAAGGAGGTGCTGCTCGTCATCGACGCCACGACCGGACAGAACGGCGTCGCCCAGGCCCGCCAGTTCACCGACGCCGTCGACGTCACCGGCGTGGTGCTCACCAAGCTCGACGGCACGGCCAAGGGCGGCATCGTGCTCGCCATCCGGGCCGAGCTCGGGATCCCGGTGAAGCTGGTGGGCGTCGGCGAGACCGCCGAGGACCTGGTGCCCTTCGACCCGGCCGAGTTCGTCGACGCGCTGTTCGCCTGACCCGGCGCTCGGGAGCTGACCGGCGGCCCGGTAGTCTGGCGGTCTCCCGAGTGGAAGGCCCGGCGTGTTCGACGCGCTCTCCGAACGATTCGACGGCATCTTCACCCGGCTACGGGGCCGGGGTCGCCTGACCGAGAAGGACATCGACGTGGTCGCGCGCGAGATCCGGCTCGCGCTGCTCGAGGCCGACGTCAACGTCAAGGTCGTGAAGTCGTTGATCGCGCGCGTGAAGGAGCGGGCCAACGGCGCCGAGGTGGCCCGGAGCCTGAGCCCGGCGCAGCAGGTGATCAAGATCGTGCACGAGGAGCTCGTCACGACCCTCGGCGGCACGACCGGAAAGCTCACGATGAGCCCGAGGCCGCCGACCGTCGTGATGCTGGCCGGGCTCCAGGGCTCGGGGAAGACGACCGCGGCCGGCAAGCTCGCCCGTCACCTGAAGAGTCAGGGCCTGGGCGTGCTCCTTGTGGCGGCCGACCTCCAGCGGCCGGCGGCCGTCGAGCAGCTCCGCGTGCTCGGCCGCCGGCTCGACGTGCCGGTCTACTCCGCGCCCGACGGCGGCCCGGCCGACGGCGGCCCGGCCGACCCGGTCGAGGTCGCGCGCGGCTCCCTCGACGAAGCCGCCCGCCTCGGCAAGAACGTGGTCATCGTCGACACGGCGGGTCGCCTGCAGATCGACGCCGAGCTCATGGACGAGCTCGCGCGCGTGCGCGACGCGGTGCAGCCGCACGACACGCTGCTCGTGGTCGACGCGATGACGGGCCAGGAGGCGGTGAGCGTCGCCGAGGCCTTCGACCGAGCCGTAGGGCTCGACGGCGTGATCCTCACGAAGATCGACGGCGACGCGCGCGGTGGGGCCGCGCTCTCGGTGAAGGAGGTCGTGGGCAAGCCGATCCTGTTCGTCGGCACCGGAGAGAAGCTCGACGCGTTCGAGCCCTTCCCCCCCGATCGCCTCGCCGGCCGCATCCTCGGGATGGGCGACGTGCTCACCCTGATCGAGAAGGCCGAGACGGCGTTCGACCAGGACCAAGCCGCGAAGGCCGAGGAGAAGCTCCGCAAGGGCCAGTTCACCCTGGGCGACTTCCTCGAGCAGATGCGCCAGGTACGCAAGATGGGCCCGCTCCAGAACGTCATCAAGATGCTGCCGGGCGTGCCCAAGGAGCTGAGGCAGGCCGAGGTCGACGAGGCCGAGCTGGGCAAGGTCGAGGCCATCATCTGCTCGATGACGGCCGAGGAGCGTGACGAGCCGGCCGTCATCAACGGGTCGCGGCGCCTCCGGATCGCTCGCGGGAGCGGCACCACCACCCAGGACGTGAACGCGCTGCTCAAGCAGTTCAAGATGGTGCAGCAGATGATGCGATCGGTGGCCCGAGGCAAGCGGCCGCGGCTCCCGATCCCGGGCCTGTAGCCTGTCGGGTTCCCGAGCCGAGAGGACCGACCCAGACGTGTCCGTGAAGATCCGCCTCATGCGGGTGGGCAAGAAGAAGCAGCCCACCTACCGCGTCGTCGTCGCCGACGGCCGCTCCCCGCGCGACGGTCGCTACATCGAGATCATCGGCCAGTACGCGCCTCGCCGGGAGCCGGCGCTCGTCACCATCGACGACAAGAAGGCACTCGAGTGGCTGCGCAAGGGCGCCCAGCCCACCGAGCAGGTCCAGCGGCTCCTCACCGACCTCGGCGTGTGGGAGCGCTACCAGACGGAGCGAGGCCGGCCGTTCACGCCGTCGAAGCGCGCGGCCGCCACCGCGCCCAAGCCGTCGAGGAAGCGCGCCGCGAAGGCTTCGGCCGCCGCGGCAGCGGAGGCGACCTCGCAGCCGCCGGCAGTAATGGCAGAGACGGCGGAGGCGGCCGAAGCAGCCGAGCCGGTGTCGGCCGAGACAGCGGCGTCCGTGGAGCCCGCCTCGGGCGAAGTCGCGGCCAACGAGGAGCCGGCCGAGTGAGCGACGACCACTTCGACGGCAGCGACCTCGACGGCAACGAGGTCGACGACGAGATCGGCAACGAGGTCGACGACGAGATCGGCAACGAGGTCGACGACGAGATCGCGCCGGAGGGGAACCGGATCGTGGGCGCCCGGTGCCGCGCGGTGGTCGAGCACGTGGCGCGCAACGTCGCCGAGGACCCGGACGCGATCGAGGTCGACGTCGAGGAGCGCCGGGGCGAGATCTCGTTGCTCGTGCACGCGAGCCCGTCCGACATGGGGCGCCTCATCGGCAAGCGGGGCCGCGTGATCCAGGCCCTGCGGCAGGTCGTGCGCGCCGCCGGCACCGCCGAGGGCGTGCGGGCCAACGTCGACGTGCTGGAGTAGTTGTTGCCCGCCCGCCGCGAGCCGACACCTCGCCTGGAGGTGGGGCGGATCGGGCGGGCGCACGGTCTCCGGGGCGAGGTGGCGGTTTCGCTGTCGAGCAACCGTACGGAGCGGCTCGCGCCCGGCGAGGTCCTGTTCGCGGGCGACCGCGAGTTCGTCGTGCGGGCGGCGCGTCCGCACGGAGGCCGCTGGCTCGTGCAGTTCGAGGGCGTCTCCGACCGCGATGCGGCGGAGGCCTTGCGCGGCGTGGTGCTCTCGGGCGAGCCACTGGGCCCCTTGCCGGAGGGCGAGCTGTGGGTGCACGAGCTCATCGGGAGCGAGGTCTCCGACACCACCGGCCGCCGGCTCGGCCGAGTGGTCGCGGTGGAGGCTAACCCTGCCCACGATCTGCTCGTGCTCGACGACGGCGCGCTGGTGCCGATGGTGTTCGTGGTCGAGCAGCGTGACGGCGCGGTGGTGGTCGACCCGCCCGCGGGCCTGCTCGACGTGAACCGCGGCGACGAAGGCTGAGCCGTCGTGCGCGTCGACGTGTTCACGATCTTCCCCGAGTACCTGGAGGGCCCGCTCGAGGCTTCGCTGCTCGGCCGGGCCCGGCGTGAGGGACTGCTCGACGTGCGCGGGCACGACCCGCGGGCGTTCGCCACTGACCGCCACCGCAGCGTCGACGACCCCCCGTTCGGTGGCGGTGTCGGCATGGTCATGCGACCCGAGCCCCTGTTCGCGGCGGTGGAGGCCGCGGCGCCGCCCCGGCCGCTGTTCCTCCTCTCCGCTGCGGGCCGACACTTCGATCAGGCCCTTGCCCGCGAGCTCGCGAGCGGCGCAGGGTTCTCGTTGCTGTGCGGGCGCTACGAGGGCGTCGACCAGCGGGTCGCCGACCATCTCTGCGACGACGAGCTCGCGGTGGGCGACGCGGTGCTCGCCGGTGGCGAGGTGGCCGCCTTGCTCGTGATCGAAGCCGTGACCCGGCTCGTGCCGGGTGTGATGGGCAACGTCGAGTCGGCGGCCGAGGAGTCGTTCGCAGCCGACCGCGGTGGCTTGCTCGAGTATCCGCAGTACACGCGGCCGGGCGAGTTCCGGGGCTGGGAGGTGCCGGAGGTGCTGCGCTCGGGCGATCACGCCCGCATCGCCCGCTGGCGCAAGGCGCAGGCGCTCCGGCGCACGATCGAGCGTCGCCCCGAGCTGCTCGGCGGCCGGTCGCTCACCGCCGACGAGCGGGCGCTGCTCGACGAGTTTCCGCCCTGACCGTCGCGCTCGCTACGATGGGCTGTCCACGCGCCGCCCCGAGGATCTTCGCCATGAACCCCACCGATCTCGTCGACCGCGCCCATCTGCGTGACGACGTCCCCGACTTCGCGCCCGGTGACACGCTGAAGGTGCAGGTCCGGGTGGTGGAGGGGAGCCGGGAACGGCTCCAGCTCTTCCAGGGCGTCGTGATCCGGCGGCAGGGGAGCGGCCTACGCGAGACCTTCACGGTACGCAAGATCAGCTTCGGCGTAGGCGTGGAGCGCACCTTCCCCGTGCACTCACCGATCATCGCCAAGATCGAGATCGCGACCCGAGGCGACGTGCGCAGGGCCAAGCTCTACTACCTCCGCGACCGCATCGGGAAGGCCGCGAAGATCAAGGAACGGCGGGTCTGAGCACTCGTCCCGGCGGCCTACACTCGGGGATCGATCAGGGGGGCCCGGGTGAGCGCTGAGGACCTCGAGCGGTACGAGACGGAGATCGAGCTCCAGCTCTACAAGGAGTATCGCGACGTCCTGCCGATGTTCTCCTATGTGGTGGAGACCGAGCGGCGCTTCTACCTCACCAACGCCGTGAAGATGGACGTGCGCAACGAGCAGGGCCGCGCCTACTTCGAGCTCCAGCTCCAGGATGCCTGGGTGTGGGACATGTACCGCCCGGCGCGCTTCGTGGCCAACGTCCGGGTCGTGACGTTCAAGGACGTCAACATCGAGGAACTGGCCGGCAAGGATCTCTGAGCTTGGCCGTGACCGACCTCGACGACAGGGCACCCGACCCACGACGCGCCCTCGGTGACCGGGGCGAGGATGCCGTCGCCGCGTGGTACGAGGCGGCGGGCTACCAGGTGCTCGACCGCAACTGGCGCCGCCGCGAGGGCGAGCTCGACCTCGTGGTGCAGCGAGACCGAGTGCTCGTGTTCTGCGAGGTGAAGACCCGCCGGAGCGACCGGTTTGGCGCGCCGGTCGAGGCCATCACGCGCGAGAAGCTCCAGCGCATCCGCCTGCTCGCGGCCAAGTGGCTCGAGGAGCGGCGGGCGGTGGTGCGCGAGCTGCGCTTCGACGTGGCCTCGGTGATGGTGACGCGCGGCGATCCGCCCGTGATCGAGGTCCTCGAAGGCGCGTTCTGACACACCGGCGCACGTGTGCCTGTGTGCGCCGCGTCCTACCTTCCCGAGCGACGCTTTCTGCCTCGCCCGCGGCGTCGTAGCTCGGTGGCCCAGCACGGCGTGTGCCAGTGTCGGCGAAGGTCGGGCGCACCCGCCGGCACGACCACCTCGTGGCCGGTGCCGGGCCGGATCTCGTGGTCGCAGCCCGGGCAGCGGTAGGTCTTCGCCGCCCGGTAGGGCTGGACGTGGCGGACCTCTTCGTCGTCGGGGAGCAATGCCGTCAGCGCGGGAGCGCGGCCCAGGCGAGGAGCGCGGCGACGATCACGAACGCCAGCGCGACGAGGACGTAGTCGCCGGCGCGCCGTACCTGCTTCCGGAACGGGTTGAAGCCCACGCAGCTACGGTAGCGGCGCCCGGGTCCCGCCCGTGCGGAGCGAGCGAGCGCGAGGTGCACTCGTGCGCGGTGATCGAGCCCGATCACGAGGAGGGCCGCTGATGGAGACGCTGCTGGTCGATCGCTCGGACGGCATCGTCACGGTGACGCTCAACCGCCCGGAGAAGAAGAACGCGGTGAACGGCCGCATGTGGCGGGAGCTCATCGACGTGTTCGACGACGTGGCGGAGTCCAGCTCCGATCGCGTGCTCGTGCTCACCGGTGCCGGTGACGGGTTCTGCTCCGGCGCGGATCTCACCGACCCCGACGCGGGCCGGAACCTCCGGGGGGGCACCGGGGGCGCGCTCGCGCAGATGCGTGTGGTGGGGCGCTGCGCGCTGCGCCTGCACGAGCTGCCCAAGCCCACCATCGCGGCGGTGAACGGAGTGGCCGCCGGGGCCGGCTGCAACCTCGCGCTCGGATGCGACCTCATCGTGGCCTCCGAGGACGCGCGCTTCACCGAGATCTTCGCCAAGCGGGGGCTCAGCGTCGACTTCGGTGGCTCGTGGGTGCTGCCCCGGCTCATCGGGCTCCACAAGGCCAAGGAGCTCGTGTTCCTCGCCGACATCGTCTCCGCCGCCGAGGCGGCCGAGCTCGGGCTCGTCAACCGTGTGGTGCCGGCCGCCGAGCTGCACGATGTGGCGATGGGACTCGCCCGCCGCATCGCGGCGCTCCCGCCGATGCAGCTCTCGATCTCGAAGAAGCTCCTCAACCAGAGCTTCTCGGTGTCGATGGCGGATGCGCTCGAGTTCGAGGATGTCGCGCAGTCGCTCATGTGGGGATCCGCCGATACTGCGGAGGCGATGCTCGCGTTCGCGCAGAAGCGCGAGCCGCGGTTCACGGGGGAGTGACCGATATGTGCCGGCAGGGCGGCCCGCGTCAGCGAGCGCGCGACTGCGAGGGCCGGGTGAGGTCGAGCGTCGGGTCGTCGCGGGTGCGATCGACCTCGTCCCACTCAGGCTCGATCACGCGCCGGATGAAGGTGTTGTGCGCCTCCCACGCCGCGCCGCAGTGCTCGCACGAGAGCATCAGGAAGCCGCCCGCGTAGGCCTCGGCGGTGATCGGGGAGGAGTCGTAAGGACACCGTTGGAGCTTCACGGGGAGCATTGTCGACCATTGGCCGACTTTTCTTGAACCACCTGGTCACGCCGGCCACCAGAACCCGCGCGACCGACTGACCCACCCGGCCCGCTCAAGGCCGGCCAGCGCGACCGCGACCTGCTCGGCCGAGAGGCCCGTGCGACTCGTGAGCTGGTCGGTGGTCGCGGGCTCGCCGCCGCACGCGCGAAGGACCGTGCCCTCGTGCCCCTGCGGGCGCGCTCGAGCCGACGCGGTACCCGGGCGACGCGAGCCCGGGCTGAGGCCGAGCGCCACCAGCACATCGGAGGGCTCGATCATCGGGTGCGCGCCATCGACGAGGAGCGCGTTGCACCCGGCCGCGGCCGCGTTGCGACGCGAGCCCGGCATGGCGAGCACCGCGCGGCCGTACGCGAGCGCGTGGTCGGCCGTGATGCGGGCCCCGCCCCGCAGCGTGGCTTCCACGACCACGGTGACGTCGGCCAGCGCGGCGATGATCCGGTTGCGCACGGGGAAACGGCTCGCCTCGGGTGGGACCCCGAAGCCGGTCTCGCTCACGATGAGGCCTGCCCGCCGCACGCGGTCGAACAGCCGCCCGTGACGCCGTGGGTAGACGATGTCGAGCCCGGTGGCGACCACGCCCACCACGCCCCCGCCCGCGTCGAGCGCCCCCTCGTGGACCGCGCCGTCGATGCCGATCGCGAGCCCGCTCACCACCGTGACGCCCGCCTCGGCCAGCGTGGTGCCGAGCGCCCGCGCGTCGGCCAAGCCGTGGACGGTGGCCGAACGGGTGCCGACGACGGCGACGCGGGGCCGGTCGAGCACTTCGGCCCGGTCGCCTTCGGCGAGCAGGATCTCGGGCCGACCGGGGAGCTGCTCGTCGATCGGGTAGCCCGGGCCGCCCGCGACGAGCACCTGCGTGCCACGCCGCGAGACGACCGCCGCGATCGGGGCGGGGGCGGCGGCCGCGGCCCACGCCCGGCCCAGCGCGGCCCGCTCGTTCGCGCTGAGCGACGCGTTGGGGCCACCCGGAAGCGTCCGCGCGCCCTGGCCCCGACGCACCGCGCGCAGTGCGGGGACGACACCGCCCCAACGTTCGACGAGCACGCGAAGGCGCGCGGGCGTGATGCCCGGCAGACAGGCCAGCGTGGCCGCCGCGACGTCGAGGTCGATCGGCGTGGCGGTCACGGCACGTCGTCGCGGAGGTCGGCGGCAGTGGCGACGTGGCCGGCGGTCACGGTCGCGCTCCCGTCGAGGTCGGCGAGGGTACGCGCCACGCGGCGCACGCGAGCCGCACCGCGGCCGGTCAGCGCCCTCCTCGCGATCACGTCGCGCCAGGCGGCCTCGGTGTCGGGACCGAGCGGGACGAGACGGTCGAGTGCGCCGGCAGGGATGTGGCCGTTGCGCTTCCAGGGCAGGCCGTCGAACCGGGCTTGCTCCCGCGAGATCGCCGCGGCCACGCGCTCGCGGACGGCGGCCGAGCCCTCCCCCGGCGTATCGGCCGGCTCGGGGGCGGTGACCGAGAGGCGGAGGTCGAAGCGGTCGAGGAGCGGGGCGGAGAGCCGTCGCTGGTAGCGGGCGCGCTGGGTGTCGGAGCAGGTGCAGGCGGGTGGACCGAGTCCGCAGGGGCACGGGTTGGAGCAGGCCACCAGCAGGAAGCCGGCGGGGAACGTGAGCGTGTGCGGCTGGCGCGCGATGCGCACGACCCGCTCCTCGATGGGCTGGCGGAGCGCGTCGAGCGCGCGTGGCGGGAACTCGCCGAGCTCGTCGAGGAACAGCACGCCGCGGTGCGCGAGGGTGACCTCGCCGGGATGCGGCCGCCCGCTGCCGCCACCGACCAGCGCGGCGGTGGACGCGGTGTGGTGCGGCGCCCGGAAGGGCGGCCGCTCAACGAGCGCGCCGTCGGGCCGGTGGCCGGCGACCGAGTGGATGCGGGTCACCTCGAGCGCCTCGTCGTTCCCGAGTGGCGGCAGGATGGTGGGCAGCCGCCGGGCCAGCATCGTCTTGCCCACGCCGGGCGGCCCCGCCAGGAGCAGGTGGTGGCCGCCGGCGGCCGCAACCTCGAGCGCGAGACGCGCGTGACCGAGGCCCCGCACGTCGGCGAGGTCGAGGGGCTCGTGTTCGGCGTCG
>OBEQ011151923.1_pt1 | contig 19603 bp, 16 predicted proteins | sample 1670901 | NCBI WGS metagenome assembly OBEQ01 (sample SAMEA104232315, study PRJEB22302) | groundwater metagenome | biome: forest; feature: aquifer; material: groundwater | place: USA | collected 2011-08-07 | depth 5.4 m
CTCGGTCGGGGCATCAAAAAGGACGCGAGGAAGGCGGGGCAAGAAGCGGCCTGGGGCGCCGCGCGCGACCTGAAAGAAAAAGGGCGTTTCTTTCTCGCGTTTTTGGACGGCCTTTCGGGAAATGCCCAGAACGCGATTCGGGGAATGCAGGAGGTTTTGGGGACCAGTTTTCCCATCGTCGGCTCCGCTGGAGCCGATAATTTTCGTTTCGAGAAATCTTTTCAATACTACGAAGGCCAGTTTCTGGAAGACACACTCTGCGGGGCGCTTTTTCTGGGAAATTTTTTCTTCGGAATCGGATTCCGGCACGGATGGCTTCCGCTCGGGAAGAGCCGGCGGGTGACCCGCGCGACCAAAAACCTCCTTCATGAAGTTGATGGATTCCCCGCGATTTCCATTTATGAAGATTATTTCGGAAAGGATTTTTATAAAAACGGAGAATCCTTTGCCAAACGAACGCTTTTTTATCCGCTCGGGCTGTGGGTTTCGGGGGAAGAAGAGCCTCTGATCCGTCAGCCGCTTAAAGTCGAACAAGAGGGGACGCTTGTCTGTACCGAGGAAATCCCTAAGGGACAGGAACTTCGCCTGATGATCGGAACGCAGGAATCCCTTCTTGAGGCGACCCGCCAGGCGGGAAAGACGGCGCTCGAAGGTCTTCTGGGAAAGACGGCGCGCGTTGTTTTTGTTTTTGAATCGGCCTCCCGTAAAAAACTTCTCGGCCGTCATGCCGTTCAGGAGCTTCAGATCCTTCATGAGCTTTTTGGGGAAGAGGTGCCGATCGCCGGTTGCTGCGGCTTCGGGGAATTGGCGCCTTCCCGCGGCGAGCGTCACCTGGGGCAGAGTTACTTTTTGAATGAGTCGATCGTGATTCTGGCCCTCGGAGATGAATCAACCCGATGATCAAGAAAATTCTTTTGATCGGTCCCCTGTCCCTGGTTGCCCTTCTGAATATGTTTATTTCGGAAACACTGTGGATGCGCGCCCTTTTCGGGATCTCCCTCATTTTTATCTTTATCTTTTTTGTCTCCCTCCTCTCGACGGAAAAAGAGCAAAAAGAAAAATACGAGCATTTGGAGAAATCCTACCGGGAGTTGGATAAACAGACGGGTCTTATTCTGCGGACCGACTTTGAACTCCGGAAGGCGCAGGAAGAGCTGGATAAGCGGATCGAAGGGCTCACGCTTTTGCATGAGCTCGGAGGGTCTATTAATCGTTCTTCTAATGTGGAGGAAACGCTCGGACAGCTGACCACTTCTTTTATTTCAAAATTCGGTTTTGAAAAGAGTCTCATTGTCCTTTTCGGGGAGGGGAGGGAAAGTGCCGGTTCTCACGCGCGCGTGGGGTATTCGGAAAAGGAAGCGCGAGCGATTCAAACGCGCCTTCTGGAGGATCAGGGGATGCGCGAATTTCTTCAGGCGGGGAAGTTGTTGCGGGTCAACCGTAATGGAAAATCGAATCCTCTTTCACAAAAGCTCTTAGAGGTTTTTCGTTCTCCCAGTTTTATTTTGGTGCCGCTCCTGGTGAAGGAGAAAATCGCGGGGCTTGTTTTTGTCGGGAAGGGTACAATAGGGGACGGGGTGACGGAAGCAGACGGGGAGCTGGTTTCTATTCTCGCCAATCAGATGAGTCAGGCGATCGAAAATTCAACTCTCTACGAGCAGTTGTGGAAGTCACACCGGGAACTCGAAATGAAGGTGAAGGAAAGAACCCTGCAGCTTGCCAAGGCGAACGAGGAACTTTTGCGGATGAACCGGATGAAGTCCGATTTTGTCTCCAATGTCTCCCATGAGCTCCGGACTCCCCTTACCTCCATCAAGGGATATGCCAGTCTCTTGGGCGAGGGAAAATTGGGGCCGATGACGGAGGACCAGAAAAAAAGGCTTCTCCGGATCGACGAACAGACCAATAGCCTGACGCAACTGGTGAACGATTTGCTGGATATCTCGCGCATTGAATCGGGCAAAGCGGTCATGGACATGAAGCCGGTGGCTTCCGAGACCCTTCATGAAAAGGCGGCGGATCTTTTGCATCCTCAGATTCATGAGAAAGAAATCACTTTTGAGGTGGACTCCGAGAAAGGGCTTCCCGAAGTCTGGGCCGACCGAGAAAAAATTGAGCGGGCGATCCTTAATCTTTTGGGAAACGCCGTTAAATTTACTCCGAAGGGAGGGCGTGTCAAACTGCGTGTGTTTCGCCACAAAGATGGGGTCGAATGGGATATCCAGGATACCGGGATCGGCGTTGAGACCAAGGACATTCCCCGTCTCTTCGAGGAATTTTTCCGTTCCGAAAACGCGATCCGGCAGAGCATCAAGGGAACCGGGCTCGGACTGTCTCTGGTCAAAGGAATTATTGAGGCCCATGGAGGAAAAATCTGGGTGAAAAGTAAAGTGGGGGAAGGGAGCACGTTTAGTTTCACGCTTCCGATCCAGGCGGCCCGGCATGAGAAAGGGAGCGAAACGCGGAATGCCTGAGAGAATCCTTGTGGTCGACGATGACCCGGATATCCGGGATGTTCTTCGCATCACCCTTGAGACGGAGGGGTTTGAGGTTTCGGAGGCGGGCGACGGGGAAGAGGCTCTGAAAGCGGTCAAGCGGATCGCGCCGCACCTTTTGATTCTGGATATGATGATGCCGAAGATGAACGGTGATGAGGTAAGCAGGACTCTTAAAAAGGACCTTCTTCTCCGTCACATTCCGATCATCATGCTGACCGGAAAAGGGGAAATTGACGACAAGGTGCGCGGGATCAACGCCGGGGTGGACGATTACCTGGTGAAGCCTTTCGAACCGCGCGAACTGTTGGCCCGCGTCAAAATGATTATGCGAAGGACCGCAAGCGCCCTCGACGCCAATCCGCTCACCAAGCTTCCCGGAAATATTTCAATTGCCAATGAAATCAACGGCCGCATTGACCAAAAAAGGCCCTTTGCCGTCTGTTATGTCGATCTGGACAAGTTCAAGGCCCTGAACGACCGGTACGGTTTTACGCGCGGAGACAAAATAATCAGCGAACTCGCGAAAATTCTTCTGGACTCCGTGAACAGTGCCGGAGACCCCGATGATTTTATCGGACATGAAGGAGGAGACGATTTTGTGGTGGTGACCGCTCCCGGGAAGGCCGATGCGGTAAGCCAAGCGATTATTAAAGCATTTGATTCGGTAGCCCCTTCCTTTTATAATGAAGAAGACCGGAAACTGGGGTTTGTCATCGCGAAGGACCGACAGGGAAAGACAAAACAGTTTCCGCTCATCACCGTATCGATCGGGATTGTCACAACGGAAAACAGAGAAATCCACCATATTGCGGAGGTAGGGGAGGTTGGTGCCGAGCTCAAAAAATATGCGAAGTCCCTTGAAGGGAGCAACTACGTCAAAGAGAGGCGAGAGGAGAAAGAATGACCAAGCGGCTTCTGGTTGGGGTGTTATGTTGCCTGATTTTTTCGGGATGCGCTTCCGTCGCGGGGAAGAGGACGAATACTCAAACGCATAAGGCGATGCAAAACGTCGGCATCGACTGGTGGAATTTCTAGAAATCCGGGGCTGTAGCTCAGTTGGGAGAGCGCTTGAATCGCACTCAAGAGGTCGGCGGTTCGATCCCGCCCAGCTCCACCATTGTTTTCAATGAGTTGTGACGAGGAGGCGTAGGCCCGTTTCCCTCCATGGTAACAAAAGCCCCCACTAAATTAGGGGATGGTTGTAGATGCTCAGTAATTAGGTAACTCTTTTGGTATCCTGTAACCAGAGGAGATACCTATGCAGTTTTGCTATACTATTCTTATTCCTTCAGGTGACGAGAATGCCAAAGACGATCCGAAAATCCATTATTCTTTGTCTTATGGTTGTATGGGCTTGTTTTTTCGCCATCTATGCAGCTGAATCGTTCGGGCATTTTGAAGATACGCTTGAACATTCGGAAGGAAGTATAGAGAAATCTTTTTCAAACCCGGCCGAAGTCGTTACGGTTTCTTCTGTATTAAAGCATCTGCCAAAAATAGGCCTATCCACTGAATGGATCGATGGATTTCAACTTTCCTTTCAAACCCCTGGCTTTCGTAGTTCTGTCTGCTTGAACTTTTTGATAGATAGATCCCCTCCTTCTGCCACTCTTAGACTCTTCAAATTGTTTTCCGTTTACCGCATCTGACGCCTCTGCCCACGCTTTTTGTCCGCGTTTTCTTCCCAATCGTGAATCATTTTTAAAACACCTGTTGCATTTGTTGTAACAAGGTGGGAAAGGATCAGCATGTTACGCCGTCTTCATCGATGGGTGGGAGTCATAGCGGCTCTTTTTATGATCACTGTTGCTTCGACCGGCATCATTCTCCAACTCCAGCATTTAAAAGGGGAGGAGGAAAAAGAGTCTTTATCCAAGAAACCCTCTTCTTTTAAGTTGGACAGTTCTCTGGACAAGGTCCAATCCAAACTCGCATTAGCCCAAGCGAGCGCCAGAGCCAAAATAGGGCCTGCGTCGCTTGACAGAATCGAGCTCGAACTTAAAGGGGATAAACCCCGCTTTGTATTTCACACCTCAGGTGATCCCAAAAGAAAGATCATCCTCGATGCAGACAGTGGCGCCGTAGAAAAAATAGAGGAAGATGAAGAGTCGTGGGTCGTGCGTCTTCACTCAGGCGAACTCTTCGGTAAGATGGGTGTTGCGGTGGGGGCTTTTTGGGGGTTCGTCTGGCTGTTTCTTGCGGTGACCGGTCTTGTCATGTACTGGCAGATGAGAAAAGGCCAAAAAAAAGGGTGGAGGAGAATTTTCTGGATTTTCCTTTTTCTCGTTTTTTGGCCCAAGCCTTCCATGGCCGGCTCGCCTTTTCTGACGGATGACCCAGGTTTTGCTCCTAAAGGCTGGGAAATCAAATTTGAATCCATTGATGAGCATGACCGCGGTCAGGATATCCTCACAGCTCCAGTGGTTGATTTAAACTACACGATTGTTGAGCATTTCAAACTCAATCTCACCCTTGCTGAAAAAACCATTCACACCGACGGAGGGGAGGCTCATTCGGGAATGGCGGACACTGACTTTAAGTTTAAATGGCGTTTTCTCGATGAACAACAAGGTGCCTGGTGGCCGGCCCTCTCGATGGCTCCCGATGTCACCTTTCCGACGGCGGACAAGAAGAATGGATTGGGTGATGAACTTTGGCGTTTTCGGATTCCCATTCAGATGGGAAAAACGTTTGGAAAAATCTACACCTACGCAGAACTAGGGCATCAATTTGTCTTTGACAAAGACACAAGCGATCAGTTTCTCTATGGCTACACAATCCAATATCAATTATGCGATAAACTGAATGTCGGCACCGAGATCAATGGCAACATTCCCTATGACGTGACTTCAACTTACACCCTCATCGGAAATACGGGCTTTAGCTACGCCTTTGATGAGCACTGGCAACTCCAATCGACTGTCGGGCGCAGTCTGCGGGATGAATCAGCCGGAGGAGCCAAGTTTTTATGGCAGGTTTTCCTGCAGTGGAATTTTTAAATAGAGCACCTGTTTACCGCGCTACTCCCTCCAGTTCTGCTATAATACTTTCAGCCGGATTGTTGAAGTGATTTATCTTTTATAAAGGTGCGCCAATGGCATTTAACCCGAAATATACCATAACCGAAAAGATACTCAATAACCTTACGCTGATTGCCTCGGCACGTGAGGTTATCGAACAGGCGCATCTGGTGCCGAAATGGGAAGCGTCGCTACGCAGGCAGGCGAAACTCCGTAACACGCATTCATCCACCGCTATCGAAGGTAATAAACTTACCCTTGAGCAGGTCGAGGCTCTTGCTGAAGGCAAGGACGTCATCGCTACCGACAAGGACAAAAAAGAAGTGCTCAATTATCTTGAGGCGCTGGACGCCGTTCATTCCTTTACCGAGAAAGGAAAAATCAAGGTTCAAGACCTTCTTAAGATTCATAGAATAGTTTCAAAAGGTGTGTTGCGTGACAACAAGCACAGCGGTGTCTTTCGTGACCGGCAGGTCTTTGTGGGCAGACGGGTCTTTGACGGCACAGGATTTAAGGAAGAAGTCGAGTATATGCCTCCAAAAACGAAGGATGTGCCGGGCCTTGTGAAAGAATTTATTGACTGGCTGAATCTCAATAAAACATGGGAAATAAACCCTGTCTTACTTGCCGGAATCACCCACTATGAAATTGCCAGAATCCACCCTTTTATTGACGGCAATGGCCGCACGGCCCGGCTCTTTGCCACGCTCATTCTCTATTTGAGCGGATTTGATCACCGCAGGCTTTTTGCCCTTGATGATTTCTATGACCGTGACCGGCAGGCGTATTACGGGGCCTTAAAAACGGTTCAGGAGAATAATAGCGACATCACTAAATGGCTTGAATATTTCACGACAGGCGTTGCTTATTCGGTCAACGAGGTTAAGGAAGCAATCTTGAAATTAGGCTCCAAGAAAAAACGCATCTCAAAGACACAGATTTCCATTACTGATAAGCAGATGAAAATCGTCGAGTATATCAATGCCCACGGCAAAGCCACGAATAAGGATTTACAGGCGATTTTTAAAATTTCGGCACAGGCGGTGCATAAGGAATTAGCCAAGCTGGTGGAGCTTAAGGTGATTAAGCCGGTGGGAGCTGGCAGGTCTCTTTATTACGTTTTGGAATAGCAAAAACGGTTGATGATTAAGTTGATGATTAAGTTGATGATTATTCGTAATATATGGGACATTACGGAACAAAACTGTGACATGTTACTGTGACATCCATGCTAACACCATGCTAACAAAACACCCCGAAACACCCTCAAACAGCGTCGACCACCATCAAGAACCCTCCAACGGGTTATTGACGCAACCAGAGCAGTAGCAATCAGCAACAAAAACTGTTAAACTATCTGCAAATGGTCGATGAACTTGTATCATGAATCGCACTCAAGAGGTCGGCGGTTCGATCCCGCCCAGCTCCACCAATTTACTTCATATTGCATCATGCAAATTGGTGAGACTCGCCAAAAAGAAATTTTGGCAGTCCACCGTCTAGCTTCTTCCAATTTAGAGGAATCTCATGGTATACTTGAGTTAGGATCATGAGCCCGACCGTTCTGCGATATAGAAACTATCGTTTCTTTTTCTTCTCCCGGGAAGAGACGCGTAAGCATGTTCATGTTTCGTGTCCGGAAGGGGAGGCAAGGTTTTGGTTGGAACCGGTAGTTGCTTTAGCTGAACATCATGGTTTGAGCACGAGGCAATTAAAAGAATTACAGAAGGTCATTGAGAGGAAGCGAGATGAGATCGTTAAACGTTGGCACACGCACTTCGGCGGTTGAGGTCCTGAATATCTCCCCGACCGGCATTTGGCTTTATGTGAAAGAGAAAGAATATTTTCTCCCTTATATGGAGTTCCCCTGGTTTAAAAATGTCTCTCTTGCCAAAATTCATTGTGTCCGGTTACAACATAGACATCACCTAAGGTGGGAAGACCTGGACGTTGATTTGGACCTTGATTCTTTAAAACATCCGGAACACTATCCCCTAAAGGACCGCTCTCGTAACTCTCATTAACCTCTACCCACGCCAAGTTTATCCAATCCCAGTTAGGTCATGCCTCCATCCAAACCACCCCTACGGCCACCTGCTTCCAGAGGTCCAGAGCGGGGCAGGGGAGCGGTTAGATGAGGTGGTATTTGGGCCTCCACGATTAGAGGCGGTGGCAAGGTGATGAGAGGATGGTGAGAGAAACTTACTCTTTCTCTTCGAATGTAGCAAAGAAGGATAACAGAGATGACAAAACGATTAATTGAAACAAAGTCCAGACTACTAAGAAACTAATCATACCCCCTGGTAGGGAAAAGTTGAAAACGTTTGCTATGTAGACAAACAAAAAGAATAACCCAAAAAATGACCCAAAGAAGATTAAAGTCAATGGTATTTCCCAAAGTATCCAGTTTCTTGCTTGAAGGAGTGCCCCACATTTACAACGAACAATAAAATGTTCAATTATGTCTTGTGGGAAGAGCATCTTGAGTAGTCTTGAGAAGTTTATTTTTTGTGAACACTTAGGACATATGGCCATTACCATATTATATTAACATGAACGAAATTCGGAATCAAACGAGGTCCAGTAAGGAGCAGAAGAGCGATTGGATGTCTCACTTTTCGTGCTAACACCATGCTAACAAAACACCCCAAAACATCCTCTAAAACCGTCAACCACCAGCAAAAACCTTCCAACGGGATCTTTCTGTAACTAAAGCAGTAGCAATTACCAACAAAAACTGTTAAAATATCTGCAAAATGATGGACATGACCTTCCAAAGTACGCCGATCACTCCGGAGGACGGGAAAACACTTTTGCAGGCGGCGCGGACGGCCATCGCGCATCACATCCAGCAGAAAAAAGATCCTCTCTTCGATGAAGAACGTTTTAAAAAATCGCTTTGGGAAAAAAGAGGGGTTTTCGTCACATTGACCCAAGAGGGGCGGCTGAGAGGTTGCGTGGGGCATCTCGAACCCTCCCAGCCCCTTATCAGGGCCGTCGCTCAGGTCGCCGTGGAAGCGGCGTTTCATGATCCGCGATTTTTGCCTCTTAAGGAGGAGGAGTGGCCGGCGGTCTCGTTGGAGATATCGGTCTTATCGCCGATGGTTCAGGTAACCGATTTTTCCGCTATTCAGGTCGGAAGGGACGGGCTTTTGGTCCGTAAAGGCGTTGCCTCCGGTCTCCTCCTTCCCCAGGTGGCCTCCGAATATCGGTGGACGAGAGAAGAGTTTTTGACGCAGACCTGTTTAAAAGCGGGACTTTCAACCGGGGCCTGGAAAGAAAAAAAGACGCGCGTCTACTCTTTCACGGCAGAAATTTTTTCCGAGAAAACAGCTCATGTCTAAACGCTTTTATCTATCTCCTTCGGACATCGGAGAAAAGAGAGCCATCCTCCGGGGAAAAGAGGCCCATCATGTGATTCATGTGATGCGAATGAGGGCGGGCCAGACGCTCGATCTTTTTGACGGAGAGGGGCATCAATACGAAGGACGCATTCAGACGGTAGAAAAAGGGGAGGTCTCTCTGTCGCTTTCTCCTTTTCAAGACCTTTCTCAGCCGGCGGTAGCCATCACAGTGGCCTGCGCTCTTCCCAAACAGGGGCGGATCGAAGCGATTATTGAAAAATTAACCGAGGTGGGGGTTGAGGCGATAATTCCTGTTACAACGGAGAGAACCGTCTCGAAGATTGCCAGGGGAGCAGAGGAGAAAAAAAGGGATCGTTGGGAGAGGATTGCCATTTCTGCGGCGAAACAATGCGGCGCCCCGCGCCTTCCCAAAATTTCAAATCCTCTTCCTCTTTCAGAGGTTCTTCCACGGGCAAAAGAGTATGCCTTGGCGGTCGTCTTTGCTCCCGGCCATCGTTCCGTCCGGGAATTTCTCGATCGGAAGAAGGCCGACCGCGTCATCGTCCTCATTGGACCGGAAGGGGGATGGTCCGAGGGAGAATTGTCAGAGGCCCGACGTTCCGGGTGGGAACTTCTTTCGTTGGGGAAACAGATCCTTAGAGTAGAGACTGCGACGGTTGCCGCCGCGGTGACACTTCATTATGCGTTGGACCCGTAAGCGCGTGCCTGTAGCTCAGTTGGATAGAGCACCAGCCTCCGGAGCTGGGTGTCGGTGGTTCGAATCCACTCAGGCACACCATTTTCTTTTCTTTCTTTTTTTGTTTGCTCTTCTCATTCGTTTTTTTTATCTCTTCCAGGTAGGCCGCAGTCCTTTCTTTGTCCCTCCTCCCGGCCTCGATCCCTCTCTTTATCACCAGTGGGCCCTTTCCATCGCGAAAGGCGAGGGAATGGGAAAAGATGTCTATCACGCGATGCCGCTCTATCCCTATCTCCTCGGCGCTCTTTATTCCATCACGCGCTCGGGGCTCTTTTGGGCGAAGGCCATTCAGCTCGTCCTCGGAGCCTTCAATGTGGTTTTGGTTTATCGTCTTGGAAAATATTTTTTCGATGAGAAAGTCGGAGCGGCGGCGGCACTTTGCCAACTTTTTTCCGGTGCCTCCATTTTTTACGAAGAGCTTCTGGTCCCTTCTTCGCTGATTCAATTCCTTTTTTTGATCACCCTCTTTTTCTTAACCCGGGCCTCTCGCGAAAAGGGCTACCGAAACTGGATCGGAGCATCTGCCTCCCTCGCGCTCGCCTCTTTGGCGCAGGCGGGAGTGATTCTCTTTTTTCCCGTTCTCCTCCCATGGATTTTTTTTCAATCCGGAACGCTTCGAAAAAAGATCGTCTCCTCCCTCCTTCTTCTTTCCTTTCTGATGCTGGCGCAATTTTCTGTCTTTTTACGCAACGACCGCGTGGCGGGGGATGCCACCTTTTCAACCGCTCACGCGGGAATTAATTTTTATATCGGCAATCACCCGGGAGCGAGCGGCCGTTTCGAATCTCTTTTTTCCGGCCATACGAGTTCTGAACAGCTCCTTGAGGAGTCGAAGAGGGTTGCCCAACAGACGGTGGCGAGGCCCCTTAAAACGAGCGAGGCATCAGACTTTTGGTTCCGGAAAGGAGCTGCCTTTATTTTCCGGGATCCTCCCGGTTTCCTCAAACTCCTCGGAAAGAAATGTCTTCTTTTCTGGAACGGCCATGAGATTCCGGATGTCGAAGATTACGATTTTTTCCGGTCCCGTTTCTCTGTTCTCAAGTGGACGATTCCCTTTGGCTGGGTCGCCCCCTTGGGACTATTGGGACTCGGGCTGGGCCTCCGGAATTTTCGGAAACTTTTTCTCCTTTACGGATTTTTAGGAAGCCAGATGACGGCGATCCTCCTTTTCTTCGTGAACTCCCGATACCGGATGCCGCTCATTTCTTTCATCCTTCTTTTTGCGGGACAGGCCCTGGTGTGGGGGATCGAGGCGGCGCGTCATCAAAAATACCGATCGCTTTGGCTCGCCCTTTTTGTTTTTCTTCATCTCGTTTTCATCACGCATCTGGATATCGGATCGGCCAATGAGGAACTGGGGCATTATAATCTCGGGATCGTATTGGATCACGGCGGAGATTCTGACGGGGCGATCCGGGAATTCCAAAAAGCCCTTTTCTTTTATCCGGAGGACACCGTTTTTCTCTTCGCCCTGGCGAATGCCCATTTCCGGAAAGGGGATTACGGAGAGGCGCGAGGCCGATATGAAGAGATCCTTTCCCACGATCCCCATCATGCCGATGCCCTTTTTAATCTCGGACTTCTTGATTTTGATGAAGGGCGCATGGAAGAGGCGGCGGAATACTTTAAGAAATCCGCCTCATCCAAAACGGATCTTCCGGATGTTTATTATCTCTTAAGCGTGATTTACCGGAAAAAGGGGATGACGCGGGAGGCGGATGAAGCCAAGCAGAAGGCATTGGCTTTGGGGGCCGATCCCCTTCTCGTTGAAAAGGAACCCGAGAGGCCGCGGCCGCGTTAGGGGACTGATGAAAAAGAATTTTTGCCTCAAGACATTGGGATGCAAGGTGAACCAATATGAGACGCAGGGCATCCGCGAAGATTTCTTGAAGGCGGGGTATCAGGAGGTTGAAAAGGAAGCCGACATCTACGTCATCAACACCTGTACCGTCACGGCAAAGGCCGACCGTGAAGCGCGTTTCTTGATCCGCTCCTGCAGGCGGGAAAATCCGGCGGCGAAAATTGTTGTGACCGGCTGTTATGCCCAGAAAGATGAAAAGGAACTTCTTGCCATAGAAGGTGTCACGCATCTTGTCAAACAACATGACAAGTCAAGGATCAGCCAGCTCGTCGAGGAGGTGTCTTTTGTGTCGCCCCCGCCGGAGGGGAAGCCGCGTTTTCTTCCGATGACCATCAGCCGTTTCAAGGATCACACCCGCGCTTTTGTCAAGGTGCAGGATGGGTGTGACTATCGCTGCGCTTTTTGCAAGGTCTGGGTGGTGAGGGGAAAATCGGTGAGCCGTCCTCCTTCGGACCTCGTTCAGGAAGTGAAACGGCTTTGCGAAAACGGATTCCGAGAAATCGTTCTAACGGGCGTTTCGCTCGGTCTCTACGGGCGCGATTTTCCGGAGTCGAACAGTCTGATTGAAACGGTCCAAGCGCTCGAGAAAATCGATACCCTGGAAAGGATCCGATTCAGTTCCATTGATCCGATTGATGTGACCGAGTCCTTTACGGAAGGTCTTCTGGCAATGCGCAAATGCTGCAGGCACCTTCATCTTTCTCTTCAAAGCGGGGATGATCGGGTCCTTTTCCGGATGAACCGTAATTATACCTCAGAGGCCTACCGGAAAATTGTGAAGCGCCTTCGTGAAAGGATACCCGATTTTTCTATTACCACCGATATCATCGTCGGCTTTCCGGGCGAGACAGAAGAGGAGTTTGAACAGACGCTCCGTTTCGTTGATGAAATTCAATTCACGCGGGTCCACATTTTTCCTTACAGTCACCGGAAGGGGACGGTGGCCTACCGATTCAGGGATCTCATTCCGCGGGAACTTCTCCGGAACCGGATGAAACGGATGGAGCGGGCTGCCAGAGAATCCTCTTTTCGCTATCGGCTCCCGCTTTTGGGCAGCACCGCGGCGGTGCTGGTCGAACCGGAGGAGGGGGAATATCTTGCGGGTTACACCGACCGCTACGTCCGGGTCCATTTCAAAGGAAAGAGGGAGTGGATCGGCAAGCTCCTTCCGGTCCAAATAGAGGAAGTGACCCCTCAAAGGACCCTGGGCCGCGTCCTTCCGGAAGGGTCATTTTGTGCTATACTATAAATGGGGACATCAGTTAAGGAAATGACTACGGTACGGATCGAGAATTTAAAATTAGGAGAACTCCTCCTCCAAAAAGGGGTCATTACCCGTGATGACCTTGAAAGGGCGCTTCGGGAGCAAAAATCGAGCGGGGGGTTTATCGGACAGCTCCTCGTCCGGCTCGGGATGACGACCGAAGGAAAAATTCTTCCGATTCTTTCAGACCAATTGGGCATTCCTTATGTGATTGTGAAGTCGCTTAACATCCCTTCGGCGGTCATCGAAAAAGTTCCCGCGAAATTCGCAAGCCACTATAAACTCCTTCCGGTCTCCTTTGAGGAAAACACCCTGACCCTTGTCGTCACCGATCCCTTCGACGTCCAGATGCTGGACGATTTGAAGATCCTTCTGGGATGCGAGGTGAAGCCCCTCTTAGGGGGCGAGAAAGACATTCAGGAAGCGATCCGAAAATATTACGGCGTCGGGGCAGGCACCCTCCAAGAGATGATGGATTTCGGGGGAAAAGAAAAAGCGCCGGCGGCCGAAAAGGCCTCCACCGAGAATATCGCTGACCTCGCGGAAGATGCCTCCGTCGTGAAATTTGTTAATCAGATTCTCCTTCAGGCGGTTCAGGACCGCGCCACCGATATCCATTTTGAGCCGTATGAAAACGACCTTCGCATCCGTTTTCGGATCGACGGCATCCTCTATGAAGTCCACTTTCCTCCGACCATCAAGAATTTCCAGTCCGCCATCATTTCGCGCATAAAAATCATGGCGAATCTCGATATCGCCGAACGCCGCCTCCCTCAGGACGGGCGGATCAAGGTTAAAATCAATGACCGGGAACTCGACCTGCGCGTTTCGATTCTTCCGACCCCTTTCGGGGAGAGCGTGGAGGTCAGGCTTCTTTCGACCAATATTCTCTTCGGGCTGGGTAATCTCGGATTTTCCGAACGGGATCAGGTGATTCTTGAATCGGTCATTCAGAAGCCTCACGGAGTTATTTTTGTGACCGGACCGACGGGGAGCGGGAAAACGACGACCCTTTATGCCTGTTTGAATAAAATCAACGGGGCCGATAAAAAAATTATTACCATTGAGGACCCGATCGAGTATCAGCTGCGCGGCATCACCCAGGTGCAGATTTACCCGAAAATCGGTTTGACCTTTGCCAGCGGCCTTCGGACCATGCTCCGCCACGATCCGGATGTGATGATGGTCGGAGAGGTGAGAGATTTTGAGACGGCCGAAATCGCCATCCGCATCGCCCTGACCGGACATCTTGTCTTTAGCACCCTTCATACCAACGATGCCGCAGGCGCCGTGACGCGTCTCCTCGATATGGGGGTGGAGCCGTTTCTTGCCGCCGCCTCGGCGGTGTGCCTGATGGCCCAGCGTCTGGTCCGGACCATTTGCCCAGACTGCCGAGAGGAATCGGTGCTCGATCAAAAATTGATGACGGAATTGGGAGCCCCTCCTTTCGCGGAGGGGATGAAGGTCTATCACGGCCGGGGATGCGAATCGTGCAAATTCACCGGATACCGCGGCCGGACCGCCATCTATGAACTTCTGGTCGTCGATGAAGCCATCCGTTCGATGATCGCCCGCTCCAACAACGCCTCGGAAATCAAACGCCAGGCGGTTCAGAAGGGGATGCGCACGCTCCGGCAGGATGGATGGGAGAAAATTTTAAAAGGACTCACGACACCCAGCGAAGTGATGCGGGTGGCGCAAGAGGAAGCGTAATCCAGATATTTATGCCGAAATTTGTCTATCGTGCCAAGGGGGGGCCTCAACAGATGCTGGAGGGCGTTATTGAGGCCGATTCCGAGGAGGCGGCGATTCGGCAGCTCGATCGCCTCGGCTATTACCCTCTTTCCCTCGAGGAAACCAAGGCCTCCTCATCACAACTGACTTCACTTTCTCTTCGCAAAAAGGTTACCCAGCGGGATCTGACATTGTTCACGCGGCAACTTTCCGACCTTCTCGGTTCAGGAGTTCCACTCGTTGGGTCTCTCGATATTCTGTTCCGTCAGACAGAAAATGAACCTCTCTGCAGGATTGTTGAAGACGTCCAGGGATTTGTCAAGGACGGAGGGACATTTTCCCAAGGGTTATCCCGTCATCCGAATATCTTCTCCTCGCTTTACGTGAGTCTTGTCGAGGCGGGAGACGTCGGCGGGGCGCTTGAAGGGGTGCTGGCGCGGCTTGCGGATTTCGGGGAGAAAGAAGAAGAAATCCGAACGAAAGTCGCCCAGGCGCTCGCCTATCCGCTTCTCATCTGCTTTGTCGGCGCGGTAACGGTCCTTTTTCTTTTGACCTTTGTCATTCCGAAGATCGTCGGATTGTTTCAGGATATCCAGACGGACCTTCCGCTTCCGACCCGGATCTTAATGACGCTTTCCAATTTTTTGTCTTCTTTCTGGTGGCTCCTCGGCATTTTTGTATTTTTCGCGGTCCTTCTCGTGAAGCGGGGAAAGACTCTTCCGGGAGGCGCCCTTTTTCTGGATCAAGCCAAATTGCGGATATTCCTTTTGGGAGACCTCATTCGAAAATCTGAAATCGCCCGTTTCGGCAGAACCCTCGGAACGCTTGTGGCAAACGGTATTCCTGTTTTACACGCTTTAGAAGTGGTCTCAAAGACGGTGGAGAATCAGGTCCTTCGAGGCGAAGTGGACGCGGCCTGGAAGGCGGTCCGGGAAGGATCGTCTCTTGCGGAAAGCCTTTCGCGAAAATCCCACTTCCCTCCTTTTGTCACGAACATGATTGCGGTCGGGGAGGAGTCGGGTTCCCTGGAAAAATCTCTTTTCAAAGTGGCTGACGCGTATGACCGCGAAGTCGATCGGACCACCAAACAGATCACAACACTCCTTGAGCCTCTCATGATTCTTCTCGTGGCACTCCTCGTCGGATTTATTGTGGTCAGCATGTTGTTACCGATCTTTCAACTTCAGGGGATTATTCGATGAAAAAGATCAAAAACAAGGGCTTCACCTTTATCGAAATCATGGCGGTTGTGGTGATTATCAGTATTCTCGTGGCACTTGTCGCCCCGCGGCTCATCGGCCATACCGAAGAGGCCAAGCGGCAGGCGGCCAAGGCCGATATCGAGGCCAATTTACCCACCGCTCTCGATCTCTATGCCCTCGACAACAGCGCCTACCCGACGACGGAACAGGGTTTTTCCGCACTGCGGACCAAACCGACCCTGGCACCGGTCCCGGAGAACTGGAAAGGCCCTTACCTCAAAAAAAGCATTCCGAAAGACCCGTGGGGGAATCCCTATATGTACCGCTACCCGGGGGAATTCAATAGAGAGGACTACGATCTTTATTCTTTCGGAAAAGACGGCGTCGAGGGGGGAGGGGATGATGTCGTCAACTGGGAAACAACCCAGCAGTGAAAAAGGCCTTTACCTTTATCGAGATGATCCTGGTCGTGGCGATTCTCGCGGTTTTGGTCGCCTTGGGCGTTCCCCGGTTCCAGGGCACTTATCAGGATTTGCAACTGACCAATGCGGCCCGGGGTCTTGCAAAACTGCTCACGTATGCCGAGGAAAGGGCCGTTATCGACGAGAAAAAATATCGACTGCAGGTCAATTTGGCACAGAGGCAGTACTGGCTGACGGTGGCCTCGGAAGAAGGCGAGAATCAGTATGATCGTCTGTCGGGCCGATACGGCCGCACTGTTCAGTTTCCGGAAACGATCTCATTCAGCGTCGATAAAGAGGAAATTTTTTTTTATCCGGATGGAAGCTCCGATCCCTTCCTCATCACGCTAAAAAATAGTGAGGGAAGGGAACTCTTGCTTCGGGATGGAAAGCCATTTGGCTATGTTCGCGTCGAAGAAAAAAGGCCCCCTTCCTAGCGGGTTTCTTTTATTTGAATTGATGGTCTCGGTGGTGATACTGGCCGTGGCTCTTACTGTTGTGTCACGGACCTTCTCCAGTTCACTGGCCGCCCTTAAAATGGCCTCGCAGGTCTCTCAAGGGGATCTCCTCCTCGAAAAAAAATTTTGGGAGATGGAACAGGACAAAACGTTGATGCCCGGCCAGACAGAGGGAACTTTTGAGGAATTCGGCGGCCTCTATCATTGGGAGGTCACGGTCCAAGAGGTGAAAGATCTTTCTCTTTACGACGTCCGTGCGACAGTCCGGTGGACCCTATCGGGGCACGGGAAGCAATTGGGGATCCAAACCTATCTTCCGAAAAAGGAGGAAGCCGCTGGAGCGACGTAAACGGAGAGGATTCACCCTTCTTGAACTGCTCATTACCGCTTCACTCTTTGCCGTGGTGCTCGTCGTGATCGCCTCGGTCTTCGGGACCGGCCTCATCGCCTGGAAACGGGCGGAGGGGGAATCGGAATTTTACCAGGAACTTCGCCTTGTCTTTGAACGGATGGGCACCGAATTCCGGAATATCGTGAAATACGAAGGCATTCCTTTTGAAGGCAAAGAAACCCTTCTTTCTTTTCCGATGGTGCGCGCTCCCCGTTCATCCGAGGCCGCGCCGGAATGGGTCCAGATGACCTACGAGATCAAAAAGGACTCTTCCTATTATGTCCTCAGCCGGAAAGTGAGCCCCGTCTTAAAACGGGAGGAGGCGGAGGATATTCTATTGCATCACCTCCTCGAAATCCATTTCTCTTATCCTTTTTTCGAGGAGGAGGGGAGGTGGAGCTGGAAAGAGACGTGGGACCCCGGTCAGACCAAAGGGCTTATTCCCCCTTTTCTCAAACTGGATCTTTTGACGGAGGACAACACGCGCTGGGAAAAAATTTTCTGGATTCCCGTCGGCAGCGCCCCCCCGGCCCCATCCGAAGAGGGGTCTCATGCGGAGAACTAGAGGATCGGTTGTCATCGTGACACTCTGGACACTGGCCATTCTTTTCCTCCTTGCCATCGGGCTCGCTTATCGGGTCGGACTCGAACTCCGGATGGTGCAATATGGACAGGATCGTCTCAAAGCCTTTTATATCGCCAAAGGGGGACTTGAACGCGCCATGTCCCTTCTCCTCAAAGAGGGGGGAGAAGGAGTCGTTGATTCCTTTCAGGATTCCTGGAGCCAGGATGAAGCCCTTTTCAAAGAATCTGTTTTAGGAGACGGCTCCTTTACGATCCGTTATACGCGGAAGCATCCGGACGGAACGGAAAGTGCGCGGTACGGAATGGAGGATGAGGAATCCCGGATTCCTCTGAACGCCGCAAGCGAGGTAGTCCTTCAGAGGGTGAAGGACCTCGACGAAAAAATCGCCTTAAGCCTCCGCGTCTGGAGGGGCGATAAAGATATTTCCCCTGATCAGCTGACGGAGGAAAAGAGTTATTACAGCGCTCTTGAGAAACCGTATTCCCTGAAAGGAGAACCGTTTGAAAGCGTTGAAGAACTTCTCCTTGTCCGTGGAATGACCCCCGCTCTTTTTGGGACGATGAAGACTCTTTTCACCGTCTATGGTTCGGGAAAAGTCAATCTCAATACCGCTTCCGTCGAAACGTTGAAAACGCTGGGGCTTGATCAAAAGGTGGCGGAGCGTTTCGCGGAGGCCCGGGAAGGTGACGACGGTCTGTTGGGCACGGAAGATGACGCGGTGCTTCAGTCGCCGTCGGAATTGATCTCTATGGAGATGATGAACCGCCTTCATCTCGACCAGGATGGGCAGATCGCGCTCAACAATTTCCTTTCCGGACAGGCCGCTTTATTGTCTGTTCAATCAACCGCTTTTCGCGCGAACCTGGAGGGGCATCTCCTCCAGGGCCATGTCACAAAAAAAATGACCGCAGTCCTAGACCGTTTCAAGGGAAAAGGAACTGTTCCATACTGGCATGAAGAGTAAACGCCTCTCCAAAGGAGTTGTTCTCATTGAGCTTTCTGAGCGGCTGATCAAGGTTGTTCAGATGAGGCCATCCGGCCCGCAAAAAAAGATTGTTTCTCTCGCCGCCGTTGAAACCGCCTTCCAAAACGAGGAAGAGTTATCCCAAAAACTTTCAGCCCTTTTGAAACAGCTCCCTCTGCGGCCTTACCCCATTTTCGCGAGTCTGTCCCGATCCCAGGTGACGACGCGGGCCCTCCTTCTTCCGTCTGTCCAACCGTCAGAACTTTTCAAGATGATCTCTTTTCAGGTTGAGAAATTGATTCCGTTTCCGAAGGAAAAAATTGTTTTTGATTATCATCTTTTGGAAACGACCCCGGAAGGATACAGCCGGATCCTTTTGGTCATGGCCGAGGAGGAAATGATCCGCCGGCATCTGTCGGTCCTGAAAGGGGCCGGTTGCGTTCCCGATTCCCTTTTCTTTACCTCAGACGGTCTTCGCGTGTGGAGCGAAAAGGAGGATGCGAAAGAGGAAAAAAATTTTATCGCTTTCCTGGATGTCGATCTCTTTTCAACCCAAGTCGAAGTCCTTCAGAAAGGGAAACTTTATTTTACGAGAAGTTTTTCGATCGGCTCGCGGCGGATTTTAGAATCGGAAGAAGCGGGCCCCGCTTTTGGACAGGAGGTCAATCGCACGGTTGTCGCCTTCAAGAAAGAATTTCCTGATAAAAAGATCGGACGGCTTCTCTTGAACAGTGCCGCAGAGAGTTTACCGACGGTCGAAAAATGGGTCGCGGTGCCCATGGAGCTTTCCATTGAATCGGTCGATATCGCCTCGCTTTGCCCGATCGAGGAATCAGCGCTTTCCGAAGGATTGGCAAGGAAAGTGTCATTCGCCTCGGCGGTCGGCCTTCTTCTGGACAAAGAAAAGAAAATCGATTTGATCCCTTTCCAGGACAAAAAAGAGCGCCTGAAACGGGCCTCCCGATCGGTTGTTCTCCAATTTCTCGTGCTGTCCGTTCTTTTGGTCTTCGCTATCGGCCTCTCCGTCGGAAAGATGCTGCAAAGGCAGAGCCAGTTTCTTCAG
>OBEQ011474493.1_pt1 | contig 19598 bp, 19 predicted proteins | sample 1670901 | NCBI WGS metagenome assembly OBEQ01 (sample SAMEA104232315, study PRJEB22302) | groundwater metagenome | biome: forest; feature: aquifer; material: groundwater | place: USA | collected 2011-08-07 | depth 5.4 m
CCTTGCCGGTTGGCTTCTGTTCTACAACATGAAGCGCGTACACTATGCGTTTCACAACAAAAAAACTCCAATTCAATTTATGCTATCCTTACCATTATCCACATTATCAACGGAGTGCAAACGAGGGTGGCCTCATACAAAGCATTGACATTGTATGGTCTGTTTTGCTAATATCCCATAGCGGTCGTAGCTTAACCGGCAAAGCGGCGGACTCCAAATCCGCAAGATGGAGGTTCGACTCCTCTCGATCGTGTTCACTCCAAAAATTCATGGTTTGCAAGTCTTTTACCGGCAAGAACGCCGGTTTTGTTTTTTGCTCGATCCAATCTATCGACATCGCATGTCGATAGATTGGAGTTTGGTGAATAACGCATGGAGCCGCTATTTTTCGAGCGAAGCGGAGCGGAGTCGTGAAGTTTGCATTTATTGTATGTTTCTCGACTCCCGCCACGCAAAGCCTCGCGGCTAAAGGCAAACATCGCTCGCTCGAAAAATATAATTCCTATTCTTCGAGCGAGTCCTCGAGTCGAGAAGTTACAACAACGCAACGCCTCTAACGGGATTGACAAACAGTAACAAACCTGCTACATTATTATAAGTTTAAAAAGCACCTCGAAAACCAGGAAATCGGAGGAATGCCAATGGCGAGACAGGAAAAAGTGGCAAGAAAGTCCGGTAGGAAAAAGAATCAAAAGAGCCGTGAAGTTTATGATATCTCTGATGTGGTTGAAGCTTCATTGCCCGAACCCTTTCCGAGTGATGAATGTAGAGTTCCTGAAGAGACTTCGATGCCGCAATCGTCAGTTTGCGAACACAATTCCGAGGCGAACGATAAGGTCACTGATGCTGAAGAGCAGTTCAAAAAACTGGAGGCCATGATTAATTCTCCAAGTATCGGCAATGAGGAAAAGCTCAAAGCTATTGAAGAGTTTACCAATATGAGCATAAAGAGTCCGTCGCAAATCGGATTTCTTAGTTGTATCGCTGACGGTCTTGGGATGATCAAAGATTACCTAAAGTCAAAAAATAATTTCTTCGCAGCTGCGCTTCTCAATATCTTCTTCTTCTTTTTTGCTAAGGCGACAGCTATAAGAATGCATGCGGAACATGAGGGATATACACTCGGAGATTTTAAAAAGATGTTTCATTCTGAGGATTTGCCCACTGTGCCCTATTCGATTATTTTTGGTATCGTGTCCTTTGCTTATCTAGTGTGCTCGCTACTAAGCGGACTAATAATCAATCCGAATGCGCCTAGTTTTTATGACGTCCAATGCTTCTTTTTGCTTTACCTCATCCCCCAACTAACCAGTCTAGTTTACGAACTCGGCCGATATAAGAAGCTATACGGAGGCAAAAAGTAGGGAGGGCATGAAAGGAGCTGGGTATTAAGCTCTGGTATGAAAATCAGTCTTTCATTTCAACCTAGACGACAAAAAGAGGGGAGGAAAAAATGGGCGAATTCAAGAAGTGGATTGGTACTGAAAATCTCTATCAGGATGCCGGTATGCTCGTCATGAAAGCTCCCGAAGTTGTTGTAACCGAAAAGATTCATGGTACCAATGTCCGCTTTGGATTCGTTGATGGCCGCCGCCGCGTGGGTGGCCGTAATGAAGAGTTTAATCTGGAAACGTCTGATGCTAACTCCGGTATGGGTTTTCTCGGATGGCTTCGCGGACGCCCCCAACTTTTTCTTGTGGAAGAACTCGCCACAGAAATCGGCAAGGAAGTAATCATCTACGGCGAGTGGTATGGCAATAAAGTCCAGAAGGGAGTTAAGTATCTGAACGACGGCAAGAGTTTTGTTATGTTTGGCGTTCGCATTGACGGCACGATTGCTGATTGGAATACGGTCACGATGATTGCCGAGAGGATCGGCGTGCCTACTGTTCCCGTTCTCTATCGCGGAGCGCCTGATAAGGATGTGTTTGACCGCCTGCGTATTCTACCTTCTACTCTTGCCAAGGAAAACGGCGTGGATATGGCTGAAAATGATACCGATACCGAAGGGATTGTCATTTCAGCGATTCCCATGGAATGCGTTGGGCACACTTGGGCAATTGCCAAGCATAAGCATCCCAAGTTTCAGGAGCTCGCTTCTATGCGCGGCGGGAGCGGAGGTGGTCAAAAGGCATTGCTTGTTGCGACTGATTCTGCGACTGCTTTTATCACCGAGTTTTGGACTGATGAACGCCTGAATCATGTAGCCTCCACTATTCGTGAGAGTGGCGCTGACCCTCGCTCCGGCGCCGCCATGCCGCTTCTCATCAAAGGAATGTTTCATGACGTGGCCGAAAAGGAGGGCATCCCCGAATGGCAGGCCCTAACAGATGATGATAAGAAAATGGTTGGCCGCCTGCATCCTAAAAAGACTAAGGAGCTGCTTGAAACGTATCTTAGTAAATTGATGAACGATGAGCTGAAAGAAAAGAGCGCCAGTTAATTAAAATATTTTTTTATTCGTCCCCCACCGTGGGGGATTTTTTTTGATTCGCTTGCCATAAACTTGACCGATGGAGAGTTTGTCTTATTCTCCCTTTCCTAAAGGGAGTACCGCCGAAGGCGGGGAGGGATTTCTAAAAAATCCTCCGGCTCAAAGATTCGCCACCTCCTTTAAGAAAGGAGGAATAAATTCTTCAGACAACACACAGATTTGACTTCCTATATAAACTTTGCTAATATATACATCAGTTCTGCTGGAGCGTTTACCAGCAACAAACAATATAGGAGGATGGGAAAACGGCAAAGCGCAAGGGTTCCAAGACCACAAAGGGTTCTAAGGCTACCAAGAAGAAGGTTGTTCGTAAGACTGGGGTATCTCTAGATGAGGCTGTGTGTGCCGCTCGTGTATCAGGTCTTTTAGGCGGTAGTTGGTGTGGCACCATTCCTCGCAATACGAGAAGCAGTGAGTCTTGGTAGATTCCTTCCCAGCCACAAAAAGGCAAAGTGGAGGGGACAATGGCCAAGAAAATGTCGGGTAGGGTTGGGGTAGCGCTCCGCAAGTCTCTCAAGTATTCACTCTCGCAGTTTTTGAGACAGTTGCTGACTGATTTGGATGTCCGTGGCGCGGTCAATAAGCCGCTCGCGAATGGTCGCCCCGGTGGGCTTCGCAAGTATTTGGCGTTTCAAGCGCAAGCGCAGTCGCGGATGATTGAGAATGCGAGATTGAATCGCAATCTGACCAAAGCCGAGCTTCGGCTAGAGATTCTCACCGAACTCGAGCGTCGCAAGGCCCAAACCGCCAAGGCGCGCGAGATGCTGGCGTTGAAGCGGAAGAACCTCGGCCTATATTTGCAGGCGAAGAATGGTGCAGTGGTCGCTGTTTGCCCCGACACTCGCCATCTTATGCCGCCAGTTAAGGACGAAGTCGTTGACCCGAAGCCAGCCTCGCTACCTGCAACCGAGGGTGCCGCGAAGCCCGCAACCGATGCATCTGCCACCACTCCGCCCGCGGGAGGAGAAGCGCCTGAAACTCCCGTCGCTCACGATGCCGCCGGCAACGCTTTATAAAAAAATATTTCGAATCTTAAATCATCCCAGCGCCTCACGGCGCTTTTTGTATGCTTAAATATTTTACTAAGACCAAGAATCCTAGTCTTCAAAATCTTATTGTCTACTAATTGTGCGATCGCACAATTAGTAGACTTTATGCTTTCTACTCTTCTGGCCGAATTGTCATTATTGAATTCTTTTATATTTAGATATAATATAAGTAAATAGAAAATAGCGCGTGTAGCTCAGTGGTAGAGCAGCGATCTTATAAGTCGCGGGTCGGAGGTTCGATCCCTCCCACGCGCACAAAAACGGCTTCCGCCGTTTTTCGCGCATAGTGGAAGGGATCGAACGGGAGGGGCGATGGGGAACGGGAGTTCCCCAAGGTGGAAAGTGGCCCCTATCGCAATATGAGCTCTCGGCGCGTTGTAGCGAGATATTCGGAAAGACAAGAAGTGACGACGAGGGTGTATCAATAGATACTCCAAGAAAGAACGACGCAGTCTTTCCGAATATCTCGCACAACCTTTCAGGAAACCATACAGAAACAACATTTCTGCGTTGCGGGTTCGCTTATGTATCGCGTTGGATACACAACGCTCCCCGTGCCTTGAACTGTTGTTTCTGTATGAGTTTCGCGCCAGAGATTCATATTGCGATAGGGGCCTAACCGAAGGGTTTTAGAGCGCAGGTCCGATATCTTATCGGACCGAGCAGTAAGGTTCCCATGTGGGCGCACAAAGCAAAAAACCGGCACGAGCCGGTTTTGTAATTCGGGAAGCTATTGGCTAATCCCTAGTTGCTAGTGGGTATTTACACCGCCAACGGCTTTAAATTAAATTTCCCAATCACCGCGTAGAAATCTTCTTGTTCCAAAACTTCTTTCTCAAGCAAAGTCTTGGCGATAGCGTCCAATACTTTTCGGCGGGAAGTTAATATTTTTTGCGCCAATATATATGCTTTATCCACAAAGTTTGAAACTTCGGCGTCAATTTCTTTAGCCATCGATTCTGAATAATTCCTCTCATGCTAGATTTCGCGGCCCAAGAAAACCAATTCTTGAGTCTTGCCAAATGTTATCGGCCCCAGTTTACTGCTCATTCCATATTTAGTAACGAGCGCCCGCGCGAGCTCCGATGATTTTTGTAAATCATTTGAAGCGCCGGTAGACATCTCGCCAAAGACAACTTGTTCGGCCACATACCCCCCCAACATCATTGATAAATCAGCCATAAATTGCGAGCGTGTGCGAAGTCTGGTTTCTTCATTCGGAAGCTTGAGAGTATATCCGCCGGCTTGTCCGCGAGAAACGATAGACACCTTATGCACCGGATCGGAATTTTTCAAACTCGCGGCCACAAGAGCGTGTCCCGCCTCATGGTAAGCGGTAATCTCCCGCTCCTTTTGGGATGTAACCCTGCCCTTTCGCTCCGGGCCGAGTAAAACTTTTTCAATAGAGGTATAGAGAGACTCTTGATCAATAACTTTTTTATTTTTTCTGGCGGTTAAAATCGCCGCTTCGTTTACCAAGTTGGCCAAGTCCGCTCCTGAAAAACCGGGGGTCCGAACCGCTATTTTTCTCAACTCCACTCCTTTATCCAACGGCTTATTAGCCGCATGAATTTTGAGAATCGCTTCTCGGTCGGCAATATCCGGTAAATCCAAAATAACTCGGCGGTCAAATCTACCCGGGCGAAGAAGCGCGGCATCCAAAACATCGGGCCGGTTGGTAGCGGCTAAAACTATGACACGCGTATCTCTTTCAAAGCCATCCATCTCCACCAAGATTTGGTTTAGAGTTTGCTCTCTCTCGTCGTGGCCTCCACCCAAGCCCGCCCCACGTTCGCGGCCCACTGCGTCTATTTCATCTATAAATAAAATTGAAGGCGCGGCTTTTTTAGCAGTTTCAAACGCATCGCGCGTGCGAGCCGCCCCTACGCCCACAAACATTTCAACAAACTCTGATGCCGATATATGGAAAAATGGCACACCGCTCTCGCCCGCGACCGCCCGCGCGAGCAGTGTTTTCCCTGTACCCGGCTGTCCCATCAAAAGCACCCCGCGAGGTATGCGGGCGCCCATATCTAAAAACTTTTTAGGATTCCGCAAAAAGTCCACCACCTCTTCAAGCTCTTGCTTGGCCTCTTTCAAGCCGGCGACGTCTTTAAAAGTTGCCCTATTTTTATATGAACCAAAAAGCTTTAAGTTAGCTCTCCCGAAAGTAAATGCCTGGTTAGCGCCGCCTTTGGCCTGGCGGAGCACTGTCCAGAATATCGCCACAATCACAATTATTGGCAAAAGCGTCGGTATCAAAATGCCTAGCCAGAAGCGCGTCCCCGATTCTTCTTGGACTTCAATAGAAACATCCTGCAAGAGCCGCGTGTCCAGACCCAAATTTTTTAAGGTTTCGGTTAATCCCGCTTCAGTCTCTTTCTTGGCCACCGCCTTACTTCCATCTTTTAGCTCAATGTCCAAACTATTGCCGTTGATGGCAATTTTAGCCACCTGCCCGGCATTTATTTTAGCCACTAATTGATCCAAAGTGAAATCTTTAATCTTTTCCCCCGGTGTCGCGAAAAACGAAAATAAAACAGCCACGATAAATAGCGTAGCCACCGCCCAAAAAATATTTTTATAGATGCTGGTCATAGTTTAATAAAGTTAATTTCTATTCATATATAAGTATAACCATTATAATTCTACAGGTGAAGATGTCAACTGAAACTCATTACGAAAGAAATCCCTCGGCCTCCGGCCACTCCCTTTACGAAAGGGAGAAAAGACTCGGCATTTATTCCTCCTTTCCTAAAGGACCTGCCTGCCAGCAGGCAGGGGTGCCCGAAGGGCGGAGGATTTGTTTGTCTTGCAACAATCTTCTCTTCTGTCGCAAAATATAATGGTATAATTATTTTATGAACATCTCAAAACTTCTAAAAGAATATCTTGACTATTTGGAAATTGAAAAGAATCGTTCTCCTAAAACTCGCGAAAATTACGAGCGCTATCTGAATTATTTTGTAAAAAAGATGGAAGTTAAGTCCATCTCTGATATAACCTCGCAAACAGTCAAAAATTTTCGTATTCAACTCGCGCGAGAGCTCACCCATCACGGGGAGTCGCTTAAGAAATCCACCCAAAGCTACTACGTCATCGCCATCAGAAATTTTTTAAAATATTTGATCAAGCAGGACTACGCGGTCTTATCTCCTGAAAAAATAGAGTTGCCAAAAGCGGGGGATAGGCAGATTGAAATCATAGAATATAGCGATTTGGAGCGTTTATTAAACTCCGCCGCCGGAGGCGATATAAAGACGCTTCGCGATCGGGCTCTTTTAGAAACTTTATTTTCAACGGGCTTGCGCGTCTCGGAGCTTTGCAAGCTCAACCGCTACATAGACTTAACCAAAGGCGAAATAACCGTGCGCGGCAAAGGGGATAAATTGCGCATTGTTTTTTTGTCTGACAATGCCAAGAGGTTTATTAAAGATTATTTAGGCAAACGCGCTGACGCGGACGAAGCGCTTTTCGTGAGTTTTACTAAATCAAAAAGTTCAAAGGTTATTGGCCGTATTTTACCTCGCACCATTCAGCGACTCATAAGTTTTTATGGCAGGAAAGCGGGGATAGTCGGCAAGCGCTTGACTCCGCACACCTTGCGCCATATGTTCGCGACTGATTTGCTATCTAACGGTGCTGATCTCCGTTCCGTCCAAGAGCTTCTCGGCCACTCCAATATTTCAACTACTCAAATTTATACTCATTTAACCAACAAAGAATTAAAAGAAACGCACAAGGCGTTTCATGGGAAGAGGAGGGGATGAAACCTTCACAAATCGTTTATTCCTCCTTTTCTAAAGGAGGTGCCCGAAGGGTGGAGGATTTGTCTTTAGAAACCCCTCCCCCTTGCGGGTACTCCCTTTACGAAAGGGAGAATAAAAAAACCGCGACTGTTCGCGGTAAATATTGTCAGTATCTAATTATCAAATCAAACGTTGAAATACTGGTATTCGCTAAGCATCTCATCGTTAAAATCTTCCTTGCCCCATTCCGTCGTCTCCATCGCTATTTGTAGCTTCGTAACCTTGCCGGCAACTGCCATTAAATAACACAGTTCATTATCAGAAAAAGCGACGATTCGGTCGGCGCCCAAGTCATGAGCCAGCGTATTTATTTTATCTAAGCTATCCCACAGAATATCGCTATCAATATTTACGCCATCAACGTTTTCAAATAGCGCGCCACTATCGCAGAGCTCCGGCCTGCCTCTTTTGAGTAGCTTGGTCAGTTCTTTAGCCATGTAAACGAGCGCGTCCCACGAACACTCGTCAAGCGATCCAATATGAACCATATCTACAATCTCGCCATTTTCTCCGCCGACGAGCACATACCCCTTCTTGATTTTTTCTCTAACTAATCTGTCGCGTTCTCGCGTCGCCTCTGCTTTAGACGCAAATGTCTTTTCATTGGTCTGACTGGCAGAACCGATTTTTCCAAAGCGTACAATCAGCTTTTTGCCCCTAACCTCCGGCTCCCAAAACTTAGAAGCATCGCCGACTTTGCATTCGTAACGTTCTTTGGTCATCGAACCCCTCCTCGTTTCCGCCCTCGGGCCACATGCCCGACTGGTTATATGTTGACAGAAAACTAAAAAATAAGCAAGCTCCCGCTTCTGCAAAGCTTGACAAAGAGTATAAAGTAGTGTATAATGTTATAAGTTAAAATTGACAAGATAAAACCGAGTTGGAGGGAAGGCTCATGAGCGGTCAAAAGAAGTTTTTGGAACAGTTCTCTCTTGCCGCCACCTGGCTTGTTTTGTTTGCTATCGCCGGCGCAACCGGCGGCCTCGCTATCGCGGCTCGTGATATGCTCGCGTTCGTGTCTGGTGGCGTCTCGCAAATCGCTGACGCGGAGCGGACTTTCGGGGGAATGCTTTCTGTAATTGTCGGAGCCATCGTTCTGAATGTTCCTTTTGCTTATGGCGTGGCCAATCTATTGGACACAATACTTGGCTCAATAAAAGGTTCACATATCGGGTATCGTTTGAGGAATCTCGGTGAAGGCAATCATCTATTTACCCTCTTTGTCTTGGTGATACTCGAAGAGCTTTTTGCTCGCTATCTCTTTTTGGGGATTTTGACCAAGATTTCTTTCCTCTCCGGCCCAGGAGCTTTCTACGCCATGGTTCTGGTAGGAAACGGCCTCTGGGCACTCATGCACATTCCTAACTTTCATGACGAAGACAAGAGTCTCTTGAGGGTCTTGCCTCAATTCATCAGTGGAATCTTTTTCAGTTATGTTTTCGTAAAGTTTGGATTCTTAGCCACCCTGCTCACGCATTTCGGCTTTAACGCCGTAGTGTTCACAACTGTCAAAAAGCAGACATTTGGCTCGACTAATGTTTTGATCTTCGCCTATGATGCTATCGTCGCATTCGTCGCTCTTGTGTTCATGGGTAAGCCGGTTACGGACATTGCTGTCTGGTTTTCTGATTCTCCTGCCTTTGCCCTGTCTGGTTGGGGATTCTGGGATTATTTGTTGCTTTGGGCATTTGTCGCCTCTTCGGCTGGGATGATTATGAATTTCCTACAGTACGATTTTATGCCTGCTTCAACCGGTGGCAATTCCGAAAAAGATCGAAGCTTCGGGGAGTGGATATTCATCTACGTAATAGGCGCATTGATTTCGCCTCTACTCGTCTATGCCGTCTATTGGGCGGCCGGACTTTTTACGGATAATGTGGCGCATCGTATCATAATCGCCGCCATCATTGCGTCTTTCGGGCATAAAAGCAATAGTGGCAGTTCCGTTGCTAAGAATTTCTGGCTCGGTCTATGCCAGACGTACATGACTATATGCACTCTGTTTGCGATTGGCTTCTGGGCTTTTATCCCCTTCGTGTTTTTGCAGATGGCGATTGGGTTGCCTGATAATCTGATTAGAAAAACGTATCAGGAAGTAGAATAATATTTATTGAGCGATATCGTCAGGGTCCGTTTAATTATAGAAAAACCGCCATAGGGCGGTGTTTTAATTAACAAGACTTATAAGGCCGCAAAATCGCCAAGATCCTCCGGCATTGGTTCCCGAGATGGTTTTATCTTTCTATCCGGTAAAGTTATGGGCTGTGGCGGTTCAGTTTTGGTTCTAGTCTGTTCCTTAGCTGGCTGGTAGAAGATTAGTATAACAAGATGGGAACCCGTGCCTAGAGGTATTCCTACCACTCTCGTTATCTCCATATTCTCATTCTGTCCCTTAAGCCACGCATTAATACGCTCGCTTATTCTTTCTGCTGACGTAGAACCAAAGCAATCGTCGAAAAGTACCTCGACCCTCTCTTTCATTTCTTCCCCCTCCTACCCCCACCCGTCCAAGTCCGGATGATTTTCTCTCCAATAAGGATTCGGATGAGCCTCACCATCTCTCGGAGGCAATATTATAGGCGGCGGCGGACCTTTTTTAGTTTTGGCATTCGCGTCTTTCAGCTCTTCTGAAAAATCGTTATAGACCACTGTCATAGTCGTATTTTCCCCTACATTATAATGATCGCGAAAAGATGATTCAGTCTGCAAAATATCTTTAACATCAATCGTTGTCATCGTGAGCTTAATACCCTCCCCGCGTTTAATTGTTATTTCTTTTGGATAACTGTTAATCCACGATTCATATGCTTTTTCAAGTTGCCGCTTCTCAATCAAAGAAGAAAATATTTTGATTCTCGTATGTTCTTTATGTGAAGGATCGCTAACTTCATCGTAAAAAATGGAAATTGTTATCCTGGTATTGCCATAAGCGCTCGCCTCGCTCGATTCGCTCTGCGCTACTTTATAAACTTTTATTGATGTATTATTCGATCGTATCCAATCGTTTATTCCTTGGGCGAAGGATCCCCACAATTTTTTCACTATATCTTTGTATAAGTCTAAATCGTCATCATCATCGTCATAGTAGTATTTACAAATCATCTTATTATCAATCAGCAATTCAAACGTCTTTAGCTTTCTCACAAGCTCTCCTTGCCGCGCGTTTTTGTGGCCCAAGCCCTTTTCAAACAACCGCTAAAATAATAAATTATTTTCAACAAAAAAGCAAATTAAACTGTCTATGGTGCTGGGGGAGGGACTTGAACCCTCAACCCTTGCGGGACATGGTCCTAAGCCATGCGCGTATGCCATTCCGCCACCCCAGCAAAAGATTGACTTCTATATTAAATTATGCTATAATTATTATACATTAAGGAAAGCAAATTGACAAGCAAAAAATAGATAAAGGAGGAGAAGTGCCGAAAACGCTATCCAACAGAGCGTACATGTTTCTGCTGATTCTGCTCTTTACTATTGGCGGAGGCCGAAGTGAGGGCGTTGTTTTGATGTTTTCCAGTTACGCCCTGCTAATTTGGGCGGTATGGAGAGGTGTTTGCATGGAAAAAACAAATAGGGAAGGAGTTTGAAATGAAAAACGAGGTCAAGAAGTTCGGGGACGTTGAAATCCCCGGATGGCTCAAGTGGACGCTTGGGATTTTCTATGCCGCGATATTTCTGCTAGGGTGGCCGATTCTCTGGGCGATTGTGGGACTATTGACCATGATCGTCTGGGGGGCGCTACTTTCATGGAGGGGAATTCCACCCGATACCTATGTCTACTTGAAGACCAATGGCGTGAGGGGTGATAGACTCTACAGCGAGGGGTGGCACTTCATCATTCCCGTACTTCAAGAGTTCGACGTTCCAGTCAAGTATGAAAAATGCGAAAATAAGATCAGCGTTTGGCTTACCTGCAAGGACAAGATCAAAGTCCTTGCCGAGGCGGAAGTGGAGTGGTGGCCCAATAAGGAACGTATGAAGGATTTCATCCGGGTTTCTGCCGCCATTATCTCCGGCGCCTTGACCGGCGATTTCAAGAAGATACTTCATGAAGTTTCGGCAGCGCATAATGCCGATGTTATTATGGAAAATAAGAAAATCATGGGAGTGATCGCGAGTTGTCTCTTTCGTCTTTCCGTTGTGCCACACGATAACCCTAAGAAGGCATTGAATGATGATATGCCGAACGACCCACCCATTGCCGGGCTCACCGAAAATCCAGAAGTAGATATCATTGCCTTCTATACAAGACCCGAAGTTATGGCGCGCATTCTTAAGCGTCTTGAAAATGAGTCTAAAAATAAAGACGATGAAAGCAAGGTTGAGAAAGACCAGTTTATTGATGTAACTAACGTCTCCATTTATCACTGGGCCTATACAGAAGGCGTCGAAGCCGCTAACGAGCGTGAGCGGGTAGCTAAGGAAGATGCCAAGGCCATCACCATCACCGATCAAAAGGTTCGGGAGGTGAAGGCTAACATGGCCGATATGAGCCCCAAGGAGCGCCAGCTTGCGGCAGAGGTTGTAAGCGGTCTTTCTAAGCGCACCATCGAGGAAAAAGTTTACGATGTTAAGGGTGTCCAAGGTGTCGTAGATATTAAAATCGGCGATCTGACTAAGAAGATTATCGATGCCGGTGGTGACGATAAGAAAGAAGTAGACGACAAGAAGAAGGAGGGAGGCTAATGGCTCGCGACAAGAAGGACAAGGGTCCCGGGGGTGGAGCGCCACAAGAGGAGAAGAGAACGGGGAACGGGGGAGGGAGTAACAACCCTCCACAGGAATCCCCCCGGGATCTCCGTGGCGCGGCCCAGATTTCTCGGCTGGTAGGTACGAGCCAAGCCGTGAAGGGCATGGCTCTGGGCTTGGGTTTTATCGCCCTCGCTGTTCTTGGGAGTTGTATAAAGATGTCAATTCCAGGTGGTCATGTGGGTGGCGATGAGCCCGAACGGCTCGAGCCCCCTACCGAGACCATCGAGATCCGCATTGCTCTCCCCAAAGAGAGCAAATGGGTCGGCGACCCCAAGGACGGGGATTGGATTACCATTCCCGCCGGCTCTATCGGCTGGGAGATTCAAAATCCTCAAAACGAAAAAGGAGAAAATGAGGGTTTGAATATCCTATTCTGGAATGGCACGATTGTAACGCGTGAGCCCAACGGCCGCGTGACAATTAGATATGCCGACGGCAGGGCGTCGGTTCAATGGACAAAATCCAAGGCCTTTCGCCTAGACGGCGTGAACTCTAACAAGTTCAAATTGGCGCCATATTCGCGAGAAGGCGGCGGAGTGGCCATTGTCCGCTGGACGTTTTATGTGCGGGAATAGTTCTTTTGGTGATACGATCCCCCACCTTTATCCTCCCCCTTGAAAAAGGGGGAGGAGCGAGGAGGGGGATTTTTTTATTTTAAAAAATGTTATTGTGAGTCTCGGAGGTGATCATTACCGCGAAAATCTTTGTATGACAGAAGAGTTGAAAATATAATTCTAAATCAAAAACCCGCGGAGACGCGGGTTTTTGATAAAAGGCATCAGTATTAAACTGTTCCGATTAAACTCTGGATTAATAAAGGCAAACCTCTGGCGAGTAAAGCAATTGCGATAGCGACTGCCGCCGAGATAATTTGAGTTTTAGCATCATCGAGCTTACTACTTCTAAGATAATTAAAGGCGGCCCAGATCAAAAGTATTACAGAGGTCGCCACGAGCACTCCAAACAATATGCTGGCGGCGCGTTCCATAAGACCAATTATGCCTCCGTAAGTTAAGTTCTGTGCGGGCAAGACTGGCTCGGCTATTTGAAACGGGTCTGCAATTCCTCCTCCTTGAGCTAACCCCACAACCGGAGCCAAGCCTGTGAGCGCGACTGTTGCTAAAGCTAATTTTTTAATAGTATTTTTCATAAAAATTTTAGACTTCATTTGTATATACGACCTTTCAAAATCTAATGAAATAATTATAACACAACAGGTGTGGAAATTTCTAATGACTAATTATTCTAATTAACCTAATTAATGACCAAACTCCAATAACCAACTTTTAAAATTTCAAATCACAAATTCCAAGCCCCAAATCACAAAAGTTCAGAATTCTGGTAATTGGAATTTATTTGAGATTTGGTGCTTGGTTCTTGGGGTTTGATTAGAAATTAGAATAATTAGATATTAGAAATTAAACTCACTAATGTGGTATATCTTCTGTCGGCAATAGTGATTTAGCGGAGGAAGGGATTGCGAGATATGTTCTCTCTTGGCACCGGCGGATTCGCCCCCCCTTCACTTTTCAGTCCCAAAATATTCGCGATTAAGCTCGCGAAGCCATAAGCGAGCATCATGATGGCAAGTCCCAACGCCGCGTATTTTATAGTATCAATTCCTTTTTGATAACTCCCGCCCTTTCCGGCTGTCAAAATTTGAAAAGCGCCGTAGAGAACCATAATGACAGATATGGCCACCCCAAAGCCGAACATATAATTAGCCACCCGTTTTAAAAGTTCCTGAATAGTGTCAACTATAAGTGGGTTGGTAATCACAACCGGCGCTGGCCCTCCTCCGGTTGTGATGTGAGAGGTGGCATTGGCGATTTTTATAAGAAATAATAAAATTTGATCCATAATATTATTGTATGCCCAAGGATTAAGAGAGGCAATGCAATTTTCTGTCATTCTTCTCTGTCATCCCAGCGAACGCTGGGATCCAGACTTTTGATAGGAATCACTGGATCCCAAATCGATTAGGAAATCGTTTGGGATGACACAGTTATCTTTTGTTAATTGGTTCTTGGGATTTTAACCTTACTTCGCATCTCTATAGACATCAATAAAATTTCCTCCAACTGGCGCGCATTTAATTTGTTGCCACGGGAAGTCTCCGGTAAGTATGGTGAAAATGGTATTTACCACGAGCCACGCGCCTAAAACCCAAAATAAACCAATAGAAACCGTTTTAATTATTTCTTTCCCTTGCGAATAAGTTTTTTCGTCAGCTTTCAAAACCAACAAGAACCCGCCGTAAAATATGAAGGCCGCGGCCGCCAACACCGAATATTGTATTACCCAGTTGATGATGTTTTTGGCCAAAATCAACAAATGGCAAGGTTCACACTTTGGCGCGGTTTTGCCGAATGGATCGCAACCAACGTCAAAAAGACCCTGGGCGTTGACTGTAGTGCCCAAAGCCGAAAACACTATAATTATGGAAAGTAAAATTGGTATTATGCGAGTAAACATTATAAATAGGGTTTAGGGTTCAGGGTTTAGGGTTGGAAAGATTTTTTGTATTCCATACCCTTAACCCCGCACCCTATACCCTGACCCCTGTGCCATTATCTTCTCCTCATAAGTCCCGTCAACGTACTCTGCGCTTCAAAAATAGCTTTTTGAGTATCGAGTCGTCCCGTCACTACCTTATCAATCATATCAGAAAAAGAATTTTCTACCGCTACATTATCAACTTGGGGCCAAGAGCGGGCTGTCAAAGATTGCCTTGCAAACACCGCCAAATTTTCATTTTTTAAATAATCATCAACTAAAGATCGTAGCGCCGGCGGATGGCCCGATTTTTGGAGATAAACTCTTGAGACCTCGGGCTTTGTTGTTACAAACTTTATAAAATCCCAGCCGTAGCCGATGTTTTGGCTGTTAGCGGCGACCGATAGTCCAAAATAATTAGCGTAATCAACTCTTTGGCTTGTCAAATCCGGTTGGGGCATTTCCGCGACTCCAATTCTCAAAAACGGATTCTTGAGTCGCAAGTTGGCTAAATTGTAGGCGTAATTAAAAATCATAGCCACGCCGCCCTCGGCAAAGTTATCCAAAGAATAGTGAAGTGAATTATTCCAGGTGTAATACTTGTTTTTTGGATCGGCAAACTTAGTGTAAAAAGTTAAGCTTTGTTCACCGTCCTGAGCAAAAGTCGCGGAGGTAAAGTTGCTGTTAGTCATTTGAACTCCTGTTTGAAGCATCAAAAGACTCAATAAGTCTGTCGCGCGGTTGATGCTTTGGTCGCTTCCGCCAATAGCCGCTCCGGCTACTTTAATTTGTCCGCCTTTATCAATCTCGCGAGTTTTCAAGATCATTTCTTGCGTTTCGGGCCAGGTTTTGGGAGGAAGCGCGATGGCTCTATTGTCGAATATATCTTTGTTATAAATGAGGGCCAGCGTGTCTACATATAATGGAAGGGCGTAAATATCGCCGTCCGGCGCAAAATCTTGCTCCGCCACTCGTGGAAAAAAGCTTTTGAAATCAGCCAAGCTCAATTGTTCTTTGGGCAGGGGCTCAACTTTTGTAAAATGCTTGGGTAGCCAAGTGTTGTGGAACATGAAGATATCGGGGCCAGCCCCCGAGGCTAGCGCGTTAATTAGGTCGGCTTCATAAGTATCTTGATTTAATTCGCGATAGCGCACAGAAACTTCCGGCCTGGCTTTTTGATATTGTAAAATAACATCCGAAAAAGCGGACGATTTGTCAAACACACCCCACACTTCAAGATCTATCTCAGAAAATGGTTTTCTGGCCTCACGAAGCCCCGGAATAACGCCGGTAAAAATAAGGGTTAATAAAAGTATTGCAACTCCCGATGCGCCGATAAAAATAACTTGATTACGAGTCATAAATTTATTATAGCACTACACGCCCAAACTCCAAGAACTAATTACCAATAACCAATTATGGTTGTCCCTCGATGCGGTTCGATAAGAATCGAACCTTACTCGGGAACTAAAGATTCTTTATTGGCCGAGTCCTGTCGAGGCCATACCTAAATTGGGAATTGGTTATTGGTAATTATCTTATTGATTCGCCCCCCCTTTTCTGCTAATATATATAATTATGGTAATAAATTGGTATGGTGAAGGCAGTTTTAAGATTCAGAGCGGTCAAGTGGTTATTATGACTGATCCGTTTGAATCGAGTTCCGGCTTAACGCCTCCCAGGTTTAAATCTGATATAATTTTAAAAACCGGCGCTCCGAGTGAATACTTGAGCGATAAAGAATCCGAGGCCAAAAATATTATCGGCCCGGGCGAATATGAAGTCAAAGAGGTAGAAATCAGGGGTCACGCGGCTGAAGTGGGGGCGGTTTATTCGGTAAAGGTTGAAGATATGAAGTTGGGTTTTTTGGGGTCTTTGGGGAGCGCGGAGCTCACCCCTGACGCTATGGGAGCTCTAAGAAATGCCGATATTCTTTTTGTCCCCTGTGGCGGGAAGCCATATTTAGAAGGAGCCGACGCCGCCAAATTAGTTAAAAAGTTAGAGCCCAAAATTGTCATTCCCTCATTTTTCAAAATCAAAGGATTGAAACGATCTGCGGATGACACTAAAGACTTTGAAAAAGTCATTGGCCAAAAAGCCGAAGAACAGGAAAAGTTGACCATAAAAGCCAAAGATATTACATGGGAAGGAACGAAAGTAGTTAAACTTTTAGGTTAATGACTTAATGTCTAACTATTCTAATTTCTAATTAATGACTAATGAGTTAATGTCTAATTGGTATTTAGTCATTGGTTATTGATTAGGTTAATTAGAACAATTAGTCATTAGAAATTTTTATAATATTTCATTTATGAAGGTCAAACATAATCCCCTAAAAGACTGGCTCGAAGACATAAGAAACTCCGATGAAGTCATCAAAAAGTTTTGGTTGTTCACGCTCACGTCTGTTTCTATGGCGATAGTGGTGGCTCTTTGGGCGGGCTATATAACAGCTTCAACGCCGGGTGTCGTGTCTAACGAAAAGATTGCCGTTAAAAGGCAAGAGCCGGGCGCCACGGAAATATTCGGCGAAGGTTTTGAAGCAGTTAAGAGTGCCTTTGGATCGTCCTTGAGCCGGGGAATCGCGTTAGTAAAAGACACGGTTTTTAAAAAAGAAAATACCATAAGCATCAGCAACAAAGACCGCAATTTCGTATTAGGAGATATAGAAAATTTGCCAAAGAAAATGTTGCCGGTGGAATAAAAGATTTTATAGCTTGGCGAACAACGGTTCCTGATCGTCATTGCGAGGCCTTGCGAAGCAATCTAACTTTATGATATTTATAAATATTTTTAATACCTTAAAGTGAGATTGCTTCGGGGTACCTCGCAATGACAGTTCCATATATTATTCCCTAAGTTTCATTCGTAGCATTTGTAATTTGTAGCATTCGTATAAAATTTGTAGATTAGTATTAAGTAATATGGAAAACATCCAAAAAAGAGACATAGCCCAGGAACTTCAAGAGTCATATTTAGACTACGCCATGTCAGTCATAGTTTCGCGCGCCTTGCCTGATGTGCGCGATGGCTTAAAGCCCGTGCAAAGGAGAATATTATGGGCCATGTGGGACAGTGGCCTAACGTCTGATGCCAAGCTTAGAAAATCGGCAAACGTCGTGGGTGAAGTTATGGGTAAGTATCATCCGCACGGCGACTCGGCTATTTATGACACTATGGTTAGAATGGCGCAGGATTTTTCTTTGCGTTATCCGTTGGTTATCGGTCAAGGCAACTGGGGCTCCGTTGACGGCGATCGCGCCGCGGCCATGAGGTATACGGAGACCAAGCTTTCAAAAATATCCGAAGAGTTGCTGGTGGACATCGAAAAAGAAACCGTTGACTGGCAACCCAACTACGACGCGGCTCGCATGGAGCCAAAATATTTCCCCGCCAGACTCCCGAACATGCTCTTGAATGGCGCGGTAGGCATTGCTGTCGGTATGGCGACCAACATCCCTCCGCACAATTTGCGTGAAATCGTGGACGCGATTTTGCACTTAATAGACAACCCCGAGGCGACCGCCGCCGACTTAACCGAATTTATAAAAGGCCCCGACTTTCCGACCGGTGGAATTATTTATGATAAAAAAGCCATAACCGCCGCTTATATTTCGGGCAAGGGCGCTGTCACCATGCGCGCGCAAGCTGAAATTAAAGAAAGAAAAGGCGGCAAAGCCGAGCAATATGACATTCTCATAAGTGAAATTCCTTATCAGGTTAATAAAGCCGAGCTGATTATTAAAATTGCCGACTTGGTTCAAAATAAAAAAATAGAAGGCATAAGAGATGTGCGTGACGAGTCCGACAAAGACGGCCTCTCGATTGTTATCGAATTAAAAAACGACGCTCCTCCGCAGAAAATTTTAAATCAGCTTTATCAATACACCGATCTCCAAAAAGATTTTCATTTGAATATTTTGGCGTTAAAAGACGGCATCCAGCCGCAGGTGATGTCTGTTAAAGATGTCTTGGGCGCCTATATTGACCACAGAAAAATAGTGGTTAGAAAAAGAGCGGAGTTTGATCTTAGAAAAGCCGAAGAGCGCGCTCATATTTTGACGGGCCTTGCGAAAGCATTAGACTCCATTGATGCCGTTATAAGTACCATCAGGAAGTCAGAAGACAAAGACGCGGCCAAGGAGAATTTGATGAAAAAATTCAAGTTCACCGAGGTTCAAGCGACCGCTATTTTAGAAATGCGCCTTCAGACTTTGGCGGCTTTGGAGCGTGAAAAAATTGATTCCGAACTCAAAGAAAAGAAAGCTTTGATAGCCGACTTGCAATTGCTCTTGAAGAGTCCGGCTAAGATCGCGAAAGTCATAAAAGACGAAATAACCGAATTAAAAGAAAAGTACGGCGATGATAGGCGCACTAAAGTGGTCGCAGGCGGGTTAAAAGAGTTCAGAGAAGAAGATTTAGTGCCGCAAGAAGAGGTGATTATCACACTCTCTCAAGGCGGTTATATTAAGCGTCTTTTGCCCGGAAGTTTCAAAACTCAAAACAGAGGCGGCAAAGGCTTGATCGGCTCTGACGTTGCTGAAGAAGATTTCTTAAAGCATTTCTTATCGGCTAACACTCACGACAATATTTTATTCTTCACCGACCGCGGGCGTGTTTTTCAAACCAAAGTTTATGACATTCCCGAAGCATCGCGAACCTCCAAAGGCAAATCCATTCATAACTTTTTGGAAATTCCGGTTGAAGAAAGAATCAGCGCGGTTATTAACTATGGGAAAGACGATAAAGGTTTTTTGGTAATGGCGACGATTGGCGGCATGATTAAAAAGACCGCGCTTCTTGACTTTGAGAGCGTCAGGCGCTCGGGCATCATCGCCATCGGTTTAAAGAAAGGAGATCAATTAAATTGGGTAAAACTTTCATCGGGCAGTGATGATATTATTGTTACCACCTCCGCGGGCCAGGGTATTCGATTTAAAGAATCGCAAATTCGCGCCATGGGCCGCACGGCCTCGGGTGTTAGGGCTATTAAATTAA
>OBEQ011564991.1_pt1 | contig 19597 bp, 20 predicted proteins | sample 1670901 | NCBI WGS metagenome assembly OBEQ01 (sample SAMEA104232315, study PRJEB22302) | groundwater metagenome | biome: forest; feature: aquifer; material: groundwater | place: USA | collected 2011-08-07 | depth 5.4 m
CAGTGTATCTCCGCTCAATACGCAAAGAACTCGAAGCTCTGGGCGGCTCTCTTGTCCAGCTCGACACCGCTACCAAACCCAGCTACACGGACGGCAAACAACAGTACGGCACGAAAGAAGGAACCGACCCTGCCGCCGATCCACTCCTGCCGCTTTTTAAGGAAGCTTTCGGTTCTGACGCCAATCGTTTCAGCCACAGTTGGGATGACCTCGAAGCCAAACTCCTGCCGCTTGCCAAGAAAAAGATTGCAGAGGCGCTCAAGGCCAAAGGCCTCTCCAAGGTTGATTTTGAAGTCATTTTGGTTCCTGCCACCCTCGACAATCTTGAGATGACATTCAATCATCCCGAATCTTCTACCACCAACACCTACGAATGGACATCGACCACGATCATGGATGACTCTGGCAACGACACCGGGCGTCGTCTCCGTGTTGGCTTCTCCGCCTATGGTGGAGCGGGCTACGTCGACTACGCTGTTCGCGGCTTCTCGATTGACTACTTGGGCGCCCGTCTCGCGGTCGTGTGGAAAAAATAACTGGACACTGATGCTGTCCTTGGGTATTTGGGAACTGAAACTGTTCGGGATTTTCAAAAGTCCCGCTCGGACCAGAACGACATAGCAAGGTGATGTCGCTCTGGTGCGGGGTTTCAAGAAACGTCGCTTTTGGCGAACGTTCACCCGCCCTGCCCCCGGCCGGGGGCAGAAATATATACACGACGTGAGATCGACGGGTCATCAGGCATCCGACCGCTGCGGCAGTCGGAGCGCGCGCGGGCAAGTGTTGATCTCATTTGGCGAGGCGGGCGTCGTCTCAATGTTGGCAACTCCGACAATGGTGGAGCGGGCAACGTCGACAACGATGATCGCGGCAACTCGAATGACAACTTGGGCGCCCGTCTCGCGGTCGTGTGATGCGTATTACTTCATCGTCAGGGATTTCCGCCAGCCATTCGCCATTTTGGCAATTTCCTGAAAAGATTCGGCGAGCGTGAAGTAGTTCGTCTCCACGATAAGTTTCCGCTCGAGCGCAAGACGCGTGAGCACCGCGCACACATCGGCGCTCACGACCGCGGCGATGAGCGCACGGTCTTTGAGTGCCGCGACCGTCGTTTCTGCCTCGATAATGCGCGCGAGCAGGTCGAGCGTCGATGTCTCGAGGCGAACACCGAGCGTATAGCGGTCCTTTTTTGGGAAATTCATCGTGAGATCGGCGATGAGACGATAGGCGTCGTACGTTTTTGAGAATGTGAGCGAATGCTCCATATGGTTCTTAAAGATTGTTACCAAGAATTAACGTCTCCAGAGAATATCTGGCGAGCTTGGCTTCTGTTTCGCCGCGGTAAGCGGTGCCGCCAGGATGTTCGAGAGTTCGAGCGCCATCTCGAAGCGAACCTTCTTTCCTTGCGGCGAGATATCCTCACGGAGGCGTACGTTCCCGGCGGATATCGCAGCTTCGTCGTGCACGATCCCAAGTGCCGGACGATTTGTGCTCCAGCAGTCCGCGATCAAATCGTCCATCAGGCGGTATGGAACGTGTTGTTTCCATTTTTTAACCGAAGATTCTCGCCGTCAGTTTACTCTTCGCGGCCGGGACGAGGAACGCACGCCGCCATCCTTCGGATGCGTCGCATCGCTCGGCGGCTCGGCGTGCGCGATCGCGTGTTCGTCCTGCATATCGACGTCGTGAAATTCTTTGATTCGGTTTCCCGTGATCTGCTTTCCGGTATTCTCACGCAATGGATCCAGGACGACGCGACGCTTCGTCTACTCGAACGCATTATTGCAAGCTATGACTCCGGTCGGCGGTTTGAAGGTGATGGAGTTGCGGTATCACGCGGAGTACCGCTGGGAAATCTCACAAGCCAGTTATTCTGCAACATTATCCTCATGCCGTTTGACCATACCGTCGTGGGGTCGTCTCTTGCGGGACGATACGTTCGGTATGCTGATGATTCTTTTTTCTTGAGTACGGATCATGGGGAACTGGAAGTCATGGCAGCGCGAGCTATTGCGCGGCTCGGGGCGCTTGGGCTCGAATGCCGCACACGCATCCGACCGTATAGAGGATTTGAAGCGCTCGGTGCGAGGTTCTTTTCTGATGGTATTTCGATGAGTAGAAGCACTGCAGCCAGGGCGAAGAAGAAGTTGGCCCGCGTGACAAGGAAATTCTATCAGGAACGTATGAGTGCAACGGATTTCAACAGTCGCATACAGTCGTGGCGCACATTGCCGGTTTTGGGCGACCGCCGCTGGACGGAATCCGTAAGAGAGGCGATACTTGGGTCGCAGTAATCTATGCGTAAATCGGAACAACGAGATATCCAATTGCCGCTTAATAAGGAGGTGCAGGGAGCTGTTGACGAGGCAATAGTCGTGCCGCAAGAATCTGTCGATCGTCTGGCCGCCGTCGCCCGCATGGTGGGCGGGGATTGGGGGATGAAGGTTGAGGTCGGCAATCCCGGCGAGGGTTCGTTTTTTGACGAATTACGAAACCGCATCCAGTTCGACCCGCTCCATATTGCCGATCCCAAACGCCTGTGGCAGGCAGAGTTCATATCTGCTCACGAAGGCGGTCATCGGGCGATCACGAGGGGACCTGATGCCATTGGCCTTGTCCGCGAAAAGCGCGACGAATTCTACCGCAAGATCGGCTTTGCCTTCGGCGCGAATGCACTGGAGGATCCAGCGGACAACAATTGGTGGTCGAGAAAGTATGAAGGCCTCGCGCCCGTCGTCGATGAAGTTTATGATGAGCAATTTTCGCAGGATGCGGCCGTGCTGGGCACTCCGGAGACCCACGCGTTTGCGAAACAGCTCGGTTATACTCCCAAGTTCGTTCATTTCGGCAGTGAGATCATTCGCTTCTGGCACACTGGCGAGTTTTCGAAGGGCATCCCAAAGGACGTCCGGGAAGCGCTTGAGCGGGTGAAGGAAGATGCAGAGACATACTTCGAAGATATTCCGACCGCACATCCGAAGGAAACGGAAGTCGTGGAGCGCGCCCGCAGTCGTTTTCACACCTATGTCGAGAAGGTGTGGCCCGAGATGGAACGCCTAGTGCGTGAAGATCTCTCGGATGAACGTATCCGACAGATGATTGAACAGAGTTTAAAACAGCAAGGAGAACAGGGAGAGCCCGGAGAATCCGGAGGAGGCGAAGGCATGATGATCCCGTTCGACGATCTCACGAAAGATTTGCAGACAGAGTTGCAAAAAAAGATGAAGAAAGCCGCGGAGGGAGCCGCCAAGGCTGCGGAAGACGCGGCAGAGAAACAAGCGGAGGCGAATGAGGCTGATGCCGCGAAACTGCGCAAAGCAGCCGAAGAGCTTCATGCAAAAGCGGCGAAAGAAGGCGATGCCCTGAAGGCAGATGGTATGAAGGAAGCCGCAAAAAAGTTCACGAAGCAAGCGGAGAAGCTTGAAAAACAAGCGGCGAACGCGCGCGCTCAAGCGAAGGAAAAGGCAAAAACACTCCGCGAAGGAAAAATGCCGCAACCCGTTCCCATGGGCGAGTTGTCAAAAGAGTTGCGCAAGGCCCTTGAACGGATGTTTTCAAAGCTTCCGGCAGAGGACCGCCGCAAACTCGAAGATGCGGCGCGCAAAGCATTGGAAAAACTCGAAGATGCGATGAACAAGGATCTCCAGGGCAAGCTCGATCCGACCAAGCCTGAGAGCCATCATGAGCGCGAGGAAAGCGAAGAGAAGGAAAAAGAAGAACGCAAGCGTGAGCGCACGGAGCGGGAAGAGTCTAGCCGTGCATCGCGAGAGATTAAAAAGGCGATTGAAGGAGAGAAGACCGATTATGATCGCGCCCGCGCCGACGTCAATCAACTCATCAATCTTTTTTCCGACGACATCGACCGCCTGTTTTTGCCGCAACGCCATCCGCGCTGGCGCGGGAATTTCCCGATCGGCGGACGCTTGGACCTGCGCAAAGTAATGCAGGCCGAAGCGAGGCCGGAACTGTATGACAAGATGTGGGAGAGGAAGACGATCCCGCATAAGAAGGATTTTAAATTTTCGATTCTCATTGACCTCTCGGGATCGATGCGGGGTGAGAAGATTAGCCAGACATTCAGAGGTGCGGTATTGCTCGCCGAAGCTCTGTCGCGTTCGGGGATTGATACGGAGGTGCTTGGGTTTCAGGACCAGCTCGTTGAATTCAAGCCGTTCGGCGTGCACATGGATGATGCGGTCCGCAGCCGCATGAACGGCATGCCGAAAGAGGTGACGAATGAAAATCCCGGAGGGCTGAATCATGCCAGTTGGAACGATGACGGGTATTGCGTCGATGTAACGGCCCGACGTCTTGCCAAACAGACAGGCAAGGACAAGTTTTTGATCATCCTCTCGGACGGCGAACCGGCGCCGAGCGAAGCACACGGTGGCGATGAATGGGAATTGTCGTCTATCGTCGAGAACATCCGCAAAGAGAAACGGACGAGGATCGTCGGTGTGGGCTTGGGCGCTGGCACGGAGCACGTAAAAAAGTATTATCCGAATTCCGTGGTGGTGCAGAGCGTCCGCGATTTGCCCCGCGATCTTGCTGCGCTTTTTGAGGATATCTTGAAGAATCCGGAGACATACTAGTACCACTCCTATTTAATCCATGCTATATAGTGCAGGAGACCTCTCCCGCGCTTTTGTTTTCGTGAATGACAAGGAGAGCGTTCTTCTCTCGGTATTCCGAGTGGCCACAATACCGTTCACTCGTTCGTTGTAGTAAAAAATGCTTGCCCCCTTTGTACAATTGTGTTGAAATCCCTCACATCCTATGTCCCTCCAACGTGTTCTCTAAATTGCCCTTAAAGAGCGGAGTCTAAAGTCTATGGATAAGTTTTTCAACCCATGCTATTCTCTGTCTTGAGAAAACGGATTCCCGTTGACTCATCTGAAATTCTTAACCGTCCACTCCGTCTCAATTGTATTTCCGACATAACGTCGTAGGAAGTATTTTTAGAGCCTCTGGGGTGACAAAAGTCGCTATGGCAGAACAGTACGCAGATCAGTCTTTTATAGAGTACGTGGTTAAGTCCATCGTAAACCATCCGGGAGATGTTAGGAGCGAGCGCACCGTGGATGAGCGTGGCGTGCTTATTACCCTGCATGTCAACCAAGAAGACATGGGTTATGTTATAGGTCGTTCAGGGCAAACCGCACGCGCCTTGCGCATTTTACTCAAAATTGTGGGTGCTAAAGAAAATGCGCGCGTGAACATGAAAATTTACGAACCAGAGGGCGCGCGGCGCGAATTTCAAGACAAGCGTGGTGCCAGCTCTAGGCGCGCGCCTGAGGCTGGAGGTGAAGAGCGTAAGCACGGTGAAGCAGGGCTGGTCTCTGACACAGACTTGGCCGATCTCGGCATTTAACTTACCTGCAAACAGCTACATACATCCTCCTAACTCGGAGGATGTTGTGTTGTTAGGCGAGATTAAACGTGGTATCAATAGCGTTGATCTTCTGTAACTATTAGAGTATGAAGCAGTCCAAATCAGTCTTGTGTGTCGATATCCTGACTATCTTCCCAGAAGTCTGCGCGCCTTACATTAAGGCCTCGATTTTGGGTCGCGCGCAGCAGGAAACGGCGCGGCACACTCCTAAGTTGCACATTACCATTCACCAGTTGCGTCAGTGGACGCATGATCGTCACCACAGCGTGGATGACAAGCCGTTTGGCGGCGGTCCGGGCATGGTGATGAAAGTTGAGCCGTTTCATGCCGCCTTGTGTGCGCTGAAGCTGCGTACCAAGACTGGGAAGCTCGCAAGCGCGTCCAAACGTTCACGAATTATACTCACCAGCGCCAAGGGCAAGTTGTTCACCCAGTCAGACGCGCAGCGCTTGACGCAGTACGAGCGTCTAGTCTTTTTATGTGGACGCTACGAAGGTGTCGATGAACGTGTGGCTGAGCATTTGGCGGACGAGGAATTCTCGATCGGTCCGTATGTTGTGACGGGAGGAGAGTTACCCGCCTTGGTTATGTTAGACGCCATTGCTCGTTTGCTGCCCGGTGTCTTGGGCGCGGCCGAGTCATTGGACGAAGAATCATGGAGTCACAGCGTGGTCAAAGAGTATCCTCAATATACGCGTCCCGCAGTCTACCTCGGCTGGAAGGTGCCGCAGCTTTTGTTGAGTGGAGATCATCGGAAAATTGTAGAATGGAGAAAGCAGGCACAGTCTATGTGAGTCAGTGACACGGCGGCATGCTATACTCCATCAATAATTGATCCTTCATTGTCTTTATTTTATGCCTCCTCGCTCTCCGTCTCACCTTATTCCAGTCACTCTTCCGACTAAGCCCAAGGTTGCGGGCACTACCTGTCAGTCGGCGCACCTATATTTTTCAACTTCCATTACCCTACTATGGGTGTTGGTGCTCAGTTTAGGGTTTGGACTCGGTTTAGTCCTGATGGTGTTGTCCAATAGCGTACGTCTGGCTAGGCATGATCAGCGTCTCACAATGCAACGTTTAGATGTCTTACAGAACCAACTGGCGGCAATTAGGCGTTACATTGCTAAGCAGCACACTGTCTCGTCGGCAGTTTATACAGGAGCGTTGGGTAGCAGTACTCCTAAAAGTCCCAGCGGTGCGCTCTCGCGCGGTAGCCTGTCTCCCGACGGAAAAAAGTATGCTGGGTATGAAGACGTGCTTTCAGGGAAGCTTGGGTTAAGCCTTGAAATGCTGGATACCGGCAAACTCAAGCGTCTCGAAATTTTTAATCCTTTGACCGAGTCCACTGGCGCGGACACACCTTTTGACAGTCTCATGTCCGTCCGCTGGAAAGACCAGCAGACAATTGAGTATGATGTGCTAGTCAAGCGGCAAGGTGTACAGAAGAAGGAGACGCGCAACGCTAAGATATTCTTTTGATCCTCTCAGCTATGCCTCGTATTGCTATCAATGGTTTTGGCCGGATCGGTCGTACTGCCTTTAAAGCCGGATTCGGTAGGTCCGGATTTAACGTCGTGGCCATCAACGATTTGACGGATACACAGACCCTCGCGCATCTTCTCCGTTACGACACGGTCTATCGAGGCTATGCTAAGCAGGTAGCTTATGATGCCCAACATGTGATCGTAGACGGTCACAAACTTCAGGTGTTTGCCGAAAAGGATCCAGCAGCTTTGCCGTGGAAAAGGTTGAAGATTGATGTGGTGCTTGAGTGTACGGGTAGATTTGCTAGCCTTGAGGGCTCCTCTGGTCACATAAAAGCCGGAGCTAAACGCGTGATTATTTCTGCGCCGGCCAAAGGTGGCGTGCCGACGTACGTTATCGGCGTCAACGAGCAAGGCGCTGGGAAAAAAGATCAGATCATCAATAACGCGAGCTGCACAACTAACTGCATCGCGCCAGTCGCGGCCATCATGCAGCAGGCTTTTGGTATCAAAAAAGCGTTCATGACGACGATCCACGCCTACACCGCCGAACAGAATCTAGTCGACGCTCCGCCGCCAGGACTCAAGTCAGGTGATTTGCGTCGTGCGCGCGCTGCTGCGGAAAATATCATTCCGACAACGACCGGAGCGGCCATTGCCACGACAGAAACCATTCCAGAACTGAAGGGCTTGTTCGACGGGCTGGCTATCCGCGTGCCGGTACCGGTAGGTTCGCTGTCGGATTTTACCTTCCTACTCAAGCACAAAGTTACGGTCGATGAGGTCAATGCGGCGTTCGTGAAAGCGAGCAAGCTGGCGCGTTGGCGCGGCATCTTAGAAGTCACGGACGAACCAGTTGTGTCTTCTGACATCATCGGCACAACTGCCTCTGCCATCGTGGATTTGAGCCTGACTAAAGTTGTGGATGGTGATCTAGTCAAAGTCATTGCGTGGTACGACAATGAGTGGGGTTACTCGCATCGCTTGGTGGAGTTAGTGCTTCAGGTCGGCAGGTTCGCGTCAGACAAGAAGTGAATGGATCTCCGTAAACCACACGCTCACCCGTTGGGATTTGACACGTTCTTGTTGGCGTTAGCCGTGTTTGGCGTTGTCATCGCCGGGGTAAGCTTCACGCGCGGTGGCCCATGGTATCTCCTTGGTTATACGGCGTTGATCGGCGAACTTCTTTTAATTTACAGTGCATGGATTGAACCACGACGGTTGGTCGTAAAAATTTATCGAGAAGCCTTGCAACCTAAACCTCAGGTGTGGATCAAGCTGATTTTTTTGTCTGATTTACATGCGGGAGGGTTTCACCCAGTCACTTGGTACGCGCGTATTGCGCGTCAAGTAGAGAGGCTACAACCCGATTTGATCATCTTAGGTGGCGACTATGTTACGGATCGCTACGAACCGATCGTCGAGCTTAAGCCTCTCGCGGATCTCAGCGCACCTTTGGGAAAGTATTTCGTCTTGGGCAATCATGATCTGGTTGATTGGCCGCACAAGCTGCGTGAGACATTGGTGTCATTCGGCTATGTAGATTTGACTAATCGTTTGGTCTTGCTCAAGCATCACAACAGAGTGTGTGAATTATATGGCGTAGATGACACATGGTACGGTCATCCGCAATGGATGGCGCGTGCGTCTTCGACGCTACCTCATCTGACAATTTCGCATGAACCTGATTTTATGTTGGATATGTCTCCAGGGCAGACTGATCTAGTGCTGTCTGGCCACACCCATGGGGGACAAGTTTGCTTGCCACTGCTGGGTGCACTATGGCCGATTCCTTGTAAACTCGGTCGTAAACTATATCGCGGACGCACCGTAGTTAACGGTGTGCCGTGCGTTATCTCAAATGGTTTGGGGGAGACAGATGGGCGCTTGAGATTGTTCTCTGCGCCGCAAATTGTAGTGGTATACGTTGGGATTTGATGCTACCTACTTGCTCATTCACCGCTGAACCGTCGTCCTGCTCCGTGGCTAATTACTTAACAGATCCTTCGCTGCGCTCAGGACGACCAAACGTAACGACACGATCGTGTCGTCCTGAACGGAGTGAAGGACCTGATGAGCGTCTACAGGCTGCAAGCGCAAGCCGCAAGCGCAAGTTGACAAGTATTAAAAAATGCTAGTTTGTTTTTGTAAATTGTACCTCGACAATGCAATGAATTGAAGAAAAAGGAGACGACATGCGTAAGCAAACTGTTTTCGGAGTATATAGAGAAACTGCGACCTGCTATATGCCTCCTCTGGACCCTGTCTGGTGCACGACATCCTCAACTTGGATGCGTGCACTGGGCAGGGTCTCTTTTATTTTGAACCCTAGTTTCTAGCAGATGCGGTCATCAATCTGGTATCCTATGAGCATGAAGCTTCCTGCCTTGTCATCAAAACTTAATCTCAAAGGCAAACGCATTTTTCTGCGTGTGGATTGGAATGTTCCTGTGAAGGAGAATCTCGCGCTTGAAAAATCGCTCAAAATTTCTCGCAGCATCGAAACCATCAAATCGCTCTCGAAACGCGGCGCGATCGTCATCGTCGCTACGCACCTTGGTCGGCCAAAGGGCCGAGAGCCAGCATTGAGCACGCAGCAGTTTGTTCCGCGGCTTGCACAGACGTATGGCTTGCCTCTGACGTTTCTCGGAGACGTTTTGGATACTGCGCAGGGATTAGCGCACGCATCTGCGATTCTTCAGAAGGCACGCGCGGGTGACGTTTATCTTCTTGAGAATGTTCGGTTTTATCTTGGCGAGAAGCAGAATGATCCAAAACTCGTATCAGCCTTTGCGTCGCTCGCGTCTATTTTTGTGAATGATGCGTTTGCGGATTGTCATCGCAAGCACGCCTCGATCGTGGGTATCTCGAAAAAACTTCCGTCCTATGCCGGACAGTCGCTTCTCGCCGAAGTCGCGTCGCTTGAACGCCTGATGACAAAATCGAAGAAGCCGTTCGTCGCCATTGTCGGCGGTGCGAAGATTTCGACGAAAGTCGATGTCCTCGCCGCGCTGCTCCGTCTCGCGGACGAGGTTCTCATTGGTGGCGCTATGGCACACGCGTTTTTCGCGGCAAAAAAACTCCCGATCGGAAAATCGTTTGTCGAGAAAGAAGGAATCGCGATCGCAAAGAAGCTCTTGAAGAATCCGAAGATCGTGTTGCCGACGGATGTCGTCGTTGCACCAAAGCTCGAATACGGAGCGCGAGTGCGTGTCGTGAATCCTCGAGAAGTGAAGCTGACGGAGAGGATCGGCGACATCGGGCCGGAGACGATGCGTGCGTGGGCGTTCGAGATCAAAAAGGCGCGAACAATCGTGTGGAACGGCCCGCTCGGAGTCGCCGAGATCCCAACTTTTTCTCACGGTTCGCTCGTGATCGGCCGCGCGATCGCTGCGCGAAGCAAGGGGCCGGCCTATGGCGTTGTTGGTGGAGGTGATACCCTTCCCATCATTCTCGCAACAGGGATGAGCGAGTGGGTGGATCATCTTTCGACCGGCGGCGGCGCGATGCTCGAGTTCATCGCGAAAAAAGGGAAGTTGCCAGGTCTCCTCGCATTACAAAAACGTATCTAATTTTTACATATGAAAGAATCCAAATTGCTCCAGTGGATCGTCGGGTTTCTCGGCCTCGCTCTCATCCTTTTTATTGGGATGAAGGCGCGGAACGCAGCTCAAGAATACAAGTACATCGGGAAGATTGTGCGCGACCGCGATGTGATCATGATCGCGGGCGAAGGGAAAGTCACGGTGCAGCCGGATCTCGCGCAGATCCAACTTGGGGTCGTGACCGAGGGCGCGACTGTCAAAGAAACGCAGACACGGAACACAGAAAAGATGAACGTGATTCTGGCCGCGATCAAGGTACTTGGCATCGCGGGGAAGGATATCCAAACGACGAATTATTCCCTGTATCCGAAGCAGGAATGGCACGCAGGGCGTTCAACGATTATCGGGTATCGTGTTTCACAAAATGTCACGGTGAAAGTCCGCAACTTCGACAACGCCGGTGACGTGCTCGCGAAAGCCGGAGAGCTTGGCGCAAACCAGATTGGCGGGATCCAGTTCACGATTGATGATCCCTCGTCGCTCACAGACAATGCGCGATCAAAGGCGATTGAGAACGCGCGGAAAAAAGCAGAGGCGCTGGCACAGCAGCTTGGTCTCACGATTGTGAAAGTCGTGACGTTTTCCGAGAGTTTTGGCGGATACCCGCAGCCGACCCCGATGTTCGAAAGGTCTATGGGCGCGCCCATGGCCATGGAATCAGCTCCAGCGCCGCGCGTCGAACCAGGTTCGCTTGATGTGACGGCGAATGTGTCGGTGACGTTTGAAGTGCGGTGATTCGATGGGCTTTTACACTCCACCTTGACATCAAGGCGAATTTTTGGTATAGCTTTCCCGTTGCTTCGCAACCGTTTTTTGTCCGCATGGTGCGGCGAAAACGACGCTCATTCACAGGAGAAGATCACATGGCGCAGAAAGCCAATCGGCCGCGGTCGGCAACACGCCGGACGCTGCCGCCTGATCCCAAGTCCCTCGCGGACATGGTCCGAAGCGTGCACCGACACCTCCTCGAACGTGCCGTGCACGTGAAGCAAGGGTCGCATGATTTCCACGCGCGCCGCGGACTCCAGACGTTCTTCGAGCAGCGCGCCGAGGCATGGGCGATGCTCGAGGAACTTGACCATGATGCGGCGGAAGCGCTCCGTCTCGAAATTGGTCTCATCGTCAGCGCGCAGGAGGTGGCGTGATGGACAGCTGGTGGAACGAACCGTCAGGCGAAGGAGATACTGTCTTTCTCATCGTGGAAGCGAAACTCCACAATCCGTCCGCGTGGAAACGCGATGTCCTTGCGCGAACGAGTGTTCTCGTCTCGAGCGCCGTATCCGCACTCATGGGACGCATCGAACGCGATCTCACGATCACGTGGGACACGGAGGATCCGGAGAAACTCGCATCCGCGGATCTTGTTTTCACGGTTGACGCGGAGCGCGCCGAACGGGTCCGTGATCTCCTCGCGCAGAAGAAATTCGATAAGAAGACGGGCGAGCCGCGCATCTTCTCGAACGCGTATCGCTTCGTCGCGTGCGAACCGATGGACGACGGACGGTGCCGTGTCACGTCCAGGCTCGCGATCGGCATCTGGAAGGAGAAAGAAAACGCGAGAGGCGAACGCGTGCGTACGCATGTGGTCTCGCGCATCAACGCGAAAAAGGGCTTCCAGCAGCTCCTCGCAACCTATTATGCTGCGAGCCTCCTCCGAAGTGTGCCGACGGCATTGCGCGCAGGGGTCTGCCAAGAAGTCGCGCAGCAGGTTGAGTCATATCTGGGTCAGCTCGCCTCATCCAAAGTCAAAGGAGAGGTGAACTTTCCGACGGTCGAGGACCGCGATCCGGCGCGACGCCAACGCGCCTACGAAGACGCGATTGATGCGCTGTGCCGCGACCTTCGTCCGCTTACGCACGCAAAACTCCGGGATGTTTTTCCGGGCGAGTACGCCACGGATGATCCCAAAGGAGATCGTCTCATCGTCCACGACGAGCGGTGGTTCGCGGTCACGCGATCGCCGGAGCCGTGGCCGATTCCGCTCCTCTTCACGGAGGGCAAATCGCTGCAGCTGCTCGAAGGATCCGCGCGTTTCGACGCGGGCGTCTCGAAAGCAAACCGGCATCGTCGAGTGCATCGCGGGATGATAGACGTCTCCAACGATCGTCCTGCGATCGTCCTGCACAAGGGCTCGACAGGGGCGCAGGCGTGGTTTGCCGCAATCCCCCTTCTCGATGCAGAGGACGAGTTGATCCGGAAAGCCATCAGGCATCGGATGCCAGGATCGGGTCGCAACCTTGATCTCCATCTGCGTCGCTTGCCCATTCAAGGGGGAGGCGCATGGATGGCGAACGATCGCATGATGCTCGTGCCGATTTCGGGAAACCGCGATCGTCTCGAACGCATCCTGCGACGGCGCGATCTCGAAATCGCCTGGTCGCGGCTCGTCTGCAAAAACGGCGACTGGTTCCTTCAGCTCACGCTTCGGGTCGGCACGCCGGCGCACGTCGCAACGAATCGTATCCTTGGCATTGCCTTTGGACTCGATGCCGTCGCGACGTGGCACCTTGTGGATGGAGAAGGCAACCAGATCGCAACGGGTGCCATCGCGCCAAACGAGCAGATACGGGTATTCATTGAGCAAAAGCTCGTACTCGAGTGGCATCAAGGGAAAGGCCGTTGGATCGGGGGCAGCGCATTCGGAGAGCGGCTCGAGGCGATCGCCCACGGCGTCGCGAACCAACTCGTCGCCCTCGCGACGCAACACAATGCACGCCTCGCGGTCGAGGACATCGCGTACGTTCAAAAGGCCGGACGAGATCCCGCGGCGAACGTTCTGTTCTCCGCATGGAACTACGCGCAACTCCGGCGGATCCTTGATTACAAAGCGCCGCTTCGTGGCCAGGATGAACCGCTCTATGCCTCGGACTACGTGACGAATCTCACGTGCCCGGCGTGCGGAGCCATGCGCGGCAAAGGGCAGACACATGACCGCGCCACGACATGGCGCGAGAATGGGACGCTTCACTGCCGCAACTGCGGCTGGAGCGGTGAGGTGACTCCGGCGATGCGCGCCGAACGCGTCGCGTGCCACGCGCTCTCGATCCTTTCTTGACGTATCGCCCCTCGGGTCTTCCAGATCCGAGGGGCTTGCTTTATTATACGCAAATGCGCTCTCTTCATCTTCTTCAGGCGCGCGCGACGGATTCATCTCAAGGCATCGCCATCGCCAAACAAATACTCATCAATAAGTGTCGGAATATGGAGTCGGTGCTTACGCGATCTATTCCAAACCACGCCAGAACAGGAGAATCTTCTGCGAAACTTCTCGCATCTCTCTTTGCAATGAGACAGCGAATGTCAGTGATCTCTGATATACGAGATAGACAGCATCTGTTCCTTGTCGAGGCGCAAGTCGCGCGGGCGTATTGGAGCGCTTTTCGCATTTTGGCGCATGCGCCCATGAAATGGAGGCGAATCCATCCGAACGCAATAGATCCATGGAATCAGGCGCTGAACATCGGCTATACGATTCTTCTGCAAAAAATGCGATCACTGATTATGAGTGAGGGACTTGACCCGGAAATTGGAATATTCCATGCATCCAAATCAGGCAAGGATGCTTTGGTATACGACCTCATGGAGTTGTTTCGACAGCCGATTGTGGATTTAGCTGTGATCAGAGTCTTTTCTCGCCAAACTGCACCTTTTGCCACTGATCCCCATGATGTGATTCGAGAAGTTGCCATCCGTTGTGCTCGAAACTGCGCCTTTCATGGTCGTGTGGTTACGCGAGAACTGGCGATGAAGCTTGAAGTTGCACGGTTCAAAAAAACGTTGACATCAGGATTGCCGTTTGTACCAACATATATTCGTCTCTAAAAAAAGAAGCCCGTAAGGGCTTCTGAAGGGAAGAAAGAACGAGAGCGAACGGATGACTGGAAGAGATGCGCGAGCGCATTCGCATCCTGTATCCACCCCACCTCTGCTCGAGCACTGACGGAGACAGTGCGCCACTGCGCGCGAGCCGGCCCTGGATGTATCCACCCCACCTCTGCTCGAGCACTGACGGAGACAGAACTGATTTTTAGAAACAAGCGTGACACGTATCCACCCCACCTCTGCTCGAGCACTGACGGAGACCGTGCGAGAAGGATATGCTCGCGGGTCTGGTATCCACCCCACCTCTGCTCGAGCACTGACGGAGACCGTGCGAGAAGGATATGCTCGCGGGTCTGGTATCCACCCCACCTCTGCTCGAGCACTGACGGAGACCAAGCCCCGCTTGTTTCGCGAGTTCGAGATGTATCCACCCCACCTCTGCTCGAGCACTGACGGAGACAGGTAAGGTCAATTCGTTTGATGCGCATTCTGTATCCACCCCACCTCTGCTCGAGCACTGACGGAGACTTGGCAAATTTCTTTATGTGCGGATCATCGCGTATCCACCCCACCTCTGCTCGAGCACTGACGGAGACGGATACGGTCTCTTTGAGACTACAAGCACGGCGTATCCACCCCACCTCTGCTCGAGCACTGACGGAGACTATTATTTTTTCAGCTCGGTTGAGCTGTGAAACGTAGCTCCGCCTGTGAAACATCTCCATGAAGTTTGGAAAGTGAACTTTCCGCATGTTCATGGAAACGTCTCTCTAGGGAGGCGGTAGGACTCTGTTTCCGTCCGCACACGAGAGAGATCATCCGCCTCAGGCGGATACTCCACAATCGCTTGTGAAGGGAGTTTTCCCCCAGAACTGGAGCAAATCGTTCCACCAGAGGCGGACCGATACCCCCGTGAGGGCCAGCCGGATACGAATCCCCCGCGCAGTGCCGCGGGGCGACTGGATCATCCTCTCTTGTGGAAAGGACGATACAGAGAGGGAATCATGATATGGAAGAGGTGTCAAGTCGTGTGATATACTTCTATTCTCGTATGTTTTTTTCTTCCAAAATTTCCACAATCGTCGCGCGCGAAATTCTCGACTCGCGCGGGAATCCGACGGTTGCATGCCGCGTGACGCTCGCATCTGGTGCATCCGCGGAAGCCAAGGTGCCATCCGGCGCATCTACGGGATCGCATGAGGCGCTCGAGCTGCGCGATGGCGGGAAGCGATATGGAGGAAAGGGAGTGCAGAAAGTCGTTGTCAATGTGAACAAGAAAATCGCGCGTGTCTTGAAAGGCCTTGATGCGGCGCGGCAGCAAGATATTGATCATGTGTTGATCGAACTCGACGGAACGGAGAACAAATCCAAACTCGGTGCGAATGCGATCCTCGCCGTATCGCTTGCTTCGGCCCAGGCCGTGGCGGAACACCGCAAGCTCCCGCTCTGGAAGTCACTCCGCAAGACATTTTTGTTTCCAACACACGCATCGCTCCCGCTTCCGATGATGAATGTGTTGAACGGCGGCGTACATGCGGGTTGGTCACTCGACGTCCAAGAATGCATGATCGTGCCGCGACAGCGGCGTTTTTCGGAGCGCGTACGCGCCGGAGCTGAGACGTTTTCTTTCTTGAAAAAATTACTCTTAGAGCGCAGCTTCGTTACGACAGTCGGTGATGAAGGTGGGTTTGCGCCAAAGCTCCCAAACGTCGAGGCCGCGTTTGAGCTTCTCCTGATCGCGATCAAGAAGGCGGGATATCGTCCCGGCAGTGAGATCGCACTCGCAACAGATGTTGCATCCAGCGAGTTCTACGACAAAAAGGCAAAATTGTATCGCTGGAAATCTGAAGGCCGCGATCTCACGCCGTTGCAACAGCTCGAACGCTACGTTGAATGGCAAAAAAAATTTCCGCTCATCTCGATCGAAGACCCGTTCGCAGAGGATGATTGGAGTTCGTGGAAGACAGCCGTTCCCGTTCTGAAGAAAAAATCTCTTCTCGTCGGCGATGATTTTTTTGTGACGAATGTCACACGTCTCGCGCGCGGCATCAAGGAAAAGGCCGCGACCGCGATTCTTATTAAACTGAATCAAATCGGTACGCTCACGGAAACGGTCGAGGCCATCACGATGGCGCAAGCCGCGAAGTTCGCCGTGATCATCTCGCATCGCTCCGGCGAAACCGATGACACGACGATTGCCGACCTTGCCGTCGCCTGCGGCGCAGACTACATCAAAACCGGTTCGCTCTCCCGCTCCGAGCGCGTCGAGAAGTATAATCGGCTCATGGAAATTGAAATGGAGTTGTAGCATTGCCGTCACTAGGCTCTTAGCCCATGCTCCACGAGTTGCCTCGCATAGTCTGCATCGTTGGTCCGACGGCCTCTGGAAAAACGGCCTTGGGAGTTCGTTTAGCTAAAAAATTTCACGGTGAAATAATTAATGCTGATGCACGACAGATTTATAAATATTTCGACATCGGAACAGGCAAGCCAGCTGGTAAGTTAGGCGTGGCTTATGGGCATCGTACTTTTTTGGTCCAGGGCGTGCCACATTACCTGATGGACTTTTTGGATCCGCGTGATTCGTTTACAGTCGTGGAGTGGCGCGAACGTGCAGTGCGAGCCATCAAAGGCATCTTGGAACGAGGGCATCTACCAATTGTGGTTGGAGGAACAGGGCTCTACATGAGTGCGCTGGTGGAGAATTTTTCCTTTCCTGCGGTTGCGCCTAATGCCGTCATGCGCAAAGCTTTTGAACTCAAGCCCTTAGCAGAATTGGCAGCGCTGTTGCTTAGAATCGATCCCTCGGCCGCACATACAATAGATCTCAAAAATCCGCGACGCGTGATTCGCGCGTTGGAGGTCGTAACCTTTACTGGCCGACCATTCAACGCGCAAATACACAGCGGTGAGCGGCAATTTAATGCCTTTCAAATCGGTATCCATTGGACTCGTGAAGAGCTGAACAGACGCATTGATGCGGAGATCAATCAGATGCTCCAACGAGGATGGTTGGAAGAAATATGCGGAGCTCTCAAGAAAGGTATTCTAGAGAGCGCACAATCCATGACCTCAATTGGATATCGTGAGCTTTTGCGACATATCAGAAGAGAGGTCAGCTTAGACGCGGCCATTGTGACCACCAAGCATGCAGTTCATCGTTATGCTAAGCGCCAGCAGACATGGTTTAAGCGCGACAAGCGCATTCGTTGGGCCAAAAATGAATTAGAGGCTGTAAAACTGGTGCAACAATGGTTGGCGCATGTGTAAATATAAGGGTGGGTAGAGCGTATACTGTGGACAGTATGTTGATATTTTTGGATTTAAACGCCTTAAATTTAACTCTTGACAGGCTGATCTGTCTGCATTAAGCTAACTGCACTTTAAATCCCCATGTTCTTACATTTAGGTGAGAACCTCTGGAGAGAAGTGGTCTCGACCATGAACGCGAACCTCTCGCCTCAGGGCTAAGCGCACCCCTCTCCATACAGCGGGGAGAATCGCTTGGTCATGTGCCAAGCGATTTTTGTTCCCGACAGGTCTATGTACGAAAAAACTAATTTGTCCGCATACTCGTAGACACAAGAGACTGCCACTGATGAGCTCTGGTAATCTACTTAGCTGCCAGCCCTCGTCAGTGTCTGTCTCGCCTGAAACCGATCCTCTTGTACAGGGATGTACAGACCGGACTTTGACAACAGAATCAATACGATGACAATAAAGATAGAAAGTCATACGTACAAGGCATTAGATCAACAATTAAGCATAAGTACACCTTAAATAAATGCCGTCATCCGTGCATGTCTCGAAGTTCATTGAGACGTGTATCCGGATGGCCGAAGCACGTAAGGGCGTACGGTGGATGGCTTGGCATGAAGGAGCCGAAGAAGGACGTGGCAGCCTGCGATAAGTCTCGGGGAGGTGGCAAGCAACCGGTGATCCGAGAATTTCCGAATGGGGAAACCCCATCGAGCAAACCTCGATGACCTCCAGCTGAATATATAAGCTGGAAGGAGGGAACGAGGGGAAGTGAAACATCTCAGTACCCTCAGGAAAAGAGAAAAATTTAATTCACGCATCTAACGACGGGCAACCATACAGGAACATCCGCCAGCTATTATGGCTGGAGGATGAAAGTTTGTTGGTTGAACTTTGTTGGTTGCGTGAAAGATTCCGTTAGTAGCGGCGAGCGAACGCGGATCAGCCTAAATTATTTTGTGTTAGCCTCTACACCGAGTTGGACGAAAGTTTGACCGCGGGTAGCGGTGATGAGCTTGGGCTGTCGCACTAAATAAGGTTGCGGACAGAAACGTTCGTCCCCCCAAGGGGCGGGCATGTGAGTTGTGGCCTATAGTCGAATCCGCTGGAAAGCGGAGCCAAAGACGGTGAAAGCCCGGTAGGCGAAATAGATTACTCCACATGTGTTTTTGATCCAAAGTACTATAGGGCTCGAGAAACCCTGTAGGAAGCAGCCACGACGATGTGGCAAGGCTAAATACTCCTTCTGACCGATAGTGAACAAGTACAGTGATGGAAAGCTGAAAAGCAGCCCGGGAGGGCGATGAAATAGTATCTGAAACCGTATGCTTACAAGGAGTTGGAGCCGCGTGGGGCGCAAGCCTTTACGCGGTGACAGCGTTCCTATTGAAGAATGAGCCGACGAGTGAGTCCTACGTTGCTCGGTTAAATTCCTGCGGGAATGAAGCCATAGTGAAAGCGAGCCTGAATAGGGCGTCCCGTGTCTCACTCACGTTCGACAACGATAGTCGAGAGTCTTAGAGTCAAAAGTCTGTAGAGTCATGGAAAGTGTTCCTCGACTTTTAACTTTTAAGACTTTTAGACTTTTGATTTTGGAATGGCGAGCGAGAGCGAGACACGGGTGGTAGCGTAGACTCGACCCGAAACCCGGCGAGCTAACCATGACCAGGATGAAGTCCCGCGAAAGCTGGATGAAGGTCCGAACCCACGAGCCGTGCAACACTCGGGGATGAGTTGTGGTTAGAGGTGAAATTCCAATCGAGCTGGGTGATAGCTGGTTCTCCCTGAAATAGATTTTGGTCTAGCGTTGGTTAAGAGCGTTGCGGGGGTAGAGCACTGAATGGAGAACGGGGCGCAAGCCTACGTTTTCTAACCAAACTCCGAATACCGTAACGTGTTCCCAGCAGTAAGACGGTGGGGGCTAAGCTCCACACGTCAAAAGGGAAACAGCCCTGATCGCAGACTAAGGTCCCAAAATATGCGCTTAGTGTGAAAGGCGGTGGGACGGCTTATACAACCAGGAGGTTGGCTTAGAA
>OBEQ010091208.1_pt1 | contig 19596 bp, 10 predicted proteins | sample 1670901 | NCBI WGS metagenome assembly OBEQ01 (sample SAMEA104232315, study PRJEB22302) | groundwater metagenome | biome: forest; feature: aquifer; material: groundwater | place: USA | collected 2011-08-07 | depth 5.4 m
ATCGGCGCCACCGTCCGCCCCGGCGACATTCTGGTCGGCAAGGTCACTCCCAAGGGCGAGACCACCCTCACCCCCGAGGAAAAGCTGCTCCGCGCCATCTTCGGCGAGAAGGCCGCCGACGTCCGCGACGCTTCCCTCTATTGCCCCCCGGGCATCGAAGGCACCGTCGTGGACGTGAAGATCTTCTGCCGCAAGGGCGCTGAGAAGGACGAGCGCCACAAGGCCATCGAAGCCACTCAGGTGTTCAAGCTGGAAAAGAACCTGGCCGACGAAATCCGCATCCTCACCGACGAACGGCTGAAGCGGCTGAGCGATTTGCTGGGCGGCCAGAAGCTCGTGGCCGACCTGCACGACGAAAAGACCAACAAGCGCCTGCTCACCAAGGGCACCACCCTCACCCGCGAGATCATCGAAAAGGTCTCCACCCGCAACCTGAAGCGGCTGCGGCTGGCCGATAAGGACCCCTTGCTGATCGAAAAGATCGACGAGGTCGAAGAGATGACGTCGCGGCAGATCGACGTGCTCCGCAAGATCACCGACGACCGCAAGGAAAAGCTCAAGAAGGGCGACGAGCTGCCTCCGGGCGTCATCAAGTTGGTGAAAGCCTACATCGCCATGAAGCGCAAGCTCTCGGTCGGCGACAAAATGGCTGGCCGGCACGGCAACAAGGGCGTCATCGCCAAGATCGTGCCCGAAGAGGACATGCCCTACCTGCCCGACGGCACTCCCGTCGAAGTCGTGCTCAACCCCCTGGGCGTGCCCTCGCGCATGAACGTGGGGCAAATCCTGGAAACCCACCTGGGTTGGGCCTCCAGAGAGCTGGGCCGGAGCATGACCCGGCTGCTCAGCCAGAACGCCCGCGCCGAAGCCATCCGCAGATGGTTCCGCGAAGTCTTCGGCGAAACGGCGGTCTGGAAATCGCTGGCTGAGCTGGATGACGAGCAACTCCTCGAGCTGGGCCAAAGCTTCCGCGAGGGCGTCCCGGTGGCCACGCCCGTCTTTGACGGCGCCCGCGAGAGCGAGATCCGCCACTTGCTCGAGGTGGCGGGGCTGCCGCACGCCGGCAAGGTGACCCTCTACGACGGCATGACCGGGGAGGAGTTCGCGCAGAGCATCACCGTCGGCTTCATCTACATGATGAAGCTCTCGCACCTGGTGGACGACAAGATCCACGCCCGGTCCATCGGCCCGTATTCGCTCATCACCCAGCAGCCGCTGGGCGGCAAGGCGCAATTCGGCGGCCAGCGCTTCGGCGAAATGGAAGTGTGGGCTCTGGAAGCATACGGCGCGGCGCACATCTTGCAAGAGCTGCTGACCGCGAAATCCGACGACGTGTACGGCCGCGCCAAAATCTACGAGGCTATCGTGAAGGGCGAGCCCGGCATCGAGCCCGGCGTTCCCGAATCGTTCAACGTCCTGGTGCGCGAGTTGCAATCGCTGTGCCTGGACGTGGAACTGATGAAGCGGCAGAAGCCGCAGGCGGAGAAAGAGGCCGGCTAGACGGCCGCCGGCCCGCGCCTCGAGCCGCGCCGAAGCGCGGCAGAGTTTATTGTCCCGGGCAACCGGGACGTCCCGGCAGCCCCAGGGCAGTCGGGGAGGGAGGAACATACCTTGTATCGCAGCAGCCCTTATGACCGCGCCAGCCTGATCGCCGATTTCGATTCCATCCGCATCAGCCTGGCCAGCCCGGAGAAAATCCGTTCCTGGTCCCACGGCGAAGTCACCAAGCCGGAGACCATCAACTACCGCACCTTCAAACCCGAGCGCGACGGCCTGTTCTGCGCCAAGATCTTCGGCCCGGTCACCGACTGGGAATGCCTCTGCGGCAAGTACAAGCGCATGAAGCACCGCGGGGTGATCTGCGACAAGTGCGGTGTCGAAGTCACCCTCAGCAAGGTGCGCCGCGAGCGCCTGGGCCACATCGAGCTCGCTTCGCCCTGCTCGCACGTCTGGTTCTTCAAGGGCTTGCCCAGCCGCATCGGCTACCTGCTGGACATCAGCATGCGCGACCTCGAGCGCATCCTTTACTTCGAGGGCTACGTCGCCATCGACGCTGGCGATGTCCCCGGGATCAAAGAGCGCGAGATGCTCCCCGAGGAGAAGTACCGCGAGCTCCACAAGGAGTATGCCGGGCAGTTCCGCGCCAGCATGGGCGCGGAGGCCATCAAGGAGCTGCTCAAGCGCGTGGACGTGGAGAAGTTGAGCGAAGAGCTCCGCGAGAAGATGAAGGTTGACCCCAGCCTGCAGAAACGCATCAAGTACGCCAAGCGGCTGCGGGTGCTTGAGGCCTTCCGTAAGAGCGGCAACAAGCCCGAGTGGATGATCCTGGACGTGATTCCCGTGCTGCCGCCGGAGCTGCGCCCCCTGGTGCCGCTCGACGGCGGGCGCTTCGCCACCTCGGATTTGAACGACCTCTACCGGCGCGTCATCAACCGCAACAACCGCCTGAAGAAGTTGATGGAGCTCCACGCTCCCGATGTCATCGTGCGCAACGAAAAGCGCATGTTGCAGGAGGCCGTGGACGCGCTGTTCGATAACGGCCGCCGCGGGCGCGTGCTCCGCGGCACCAACAACCGCCCGCTGAAATCGCTCTCCGACACGCTAAAGGGGAAGCAGGGCCGCTTCCGCCAGAACTTGCTGGGCAAGCGCGTGGACTATTCGGGCCGCTCGGTGATCGTCGTCGGCCCCGAGCTGAAGCTGCACCAGTGCGGCCTGCCCAAGAAGATGGCCCTCGAGCTCTTCAAGCCCTTCATCTACCACCGCCTGGAGGCCTCCGGCCACTGCACCACCATCAAGCAGGCCAAGGAGATGGTCGAGCAGCAGGACCCCATCGTCTGGGACATCCTCGAAGACGTCATTCGCGAGCACCCCGTGCTGCTCAACCGCGCCCCCACGCTGCATCGCCTGGGCATTCAGGCTTTCGAGCCCACCCTGGTGGAGGGCAAAGCCATCCGCATCCACCCCCTGGTCTGCACCGCTTTCAACGCCGACTTCGACGGCGACCAGATGGCCGTGCACATCCCGCTTTCGCCCGAGGCCCAGGTGGAGGCGTCGGTGCTCATGCTCAGCGCCAACAACATCCTCTCCCCGGCCAACGGCATGCCCCTGGCCGTGCCCACGCAGGACATGGTCCTGGGCATCTACTATCTCACCAAGTCCAAACCCGGCGCCAAGGGCGAAGGGCGGGCCTTCGGCTCCACCGAGGAAGTCTTGCTGGCACTCGAAGCGGGCGAAGTCGAGCTGCTCACCCCCATCCGCCTGCGCCACACCGGCGAAACCATCGACCTCACCACCGCCTACGACGACCAGGACGTGCCGCACACCGAGCCCATCACTCTCAAGCGGCAGTTCATCAACACCACCGTTGGCCGCGTGATCTTCAACGACCACTTGCCCAAGGACATGCCCTTCGTCAACGGCTTGCTCAAGAAAAAGGGTGTGCAGCAGCTCGTGCAGTACTGCTACCTGCGCTTCGGCCAGGAGCGCACCGTCGAGATGCTCGACGAGCTCAAGGAGCTGGGCTTCCTCTACGCCACCAAGGCCGGCATCTCCATCGGCATCGACGACATGGTCATCCCCAGCGACAAATTCAAACTCGTCGAGAACGCCGAAAAGGAAGTTGTCAAGGTGCAGCAGCAGTACCTCGACGGCGCCATCACCAACGGCGAGCGCTACAACAAGGTGATTGCCATCTGGAGTGATGTCACCGAAAAGGTCGCCGACGAGATGTTCAAGACCATGGAGACGCAGGATAAAGAAGGCCTCATCAACCCCATCTACGTCATGGCCGATTCCGGCGCCCGCGGCTCCAAGCAGCAAATCCGCCAGCTCAGCGGGATGCGCGGCCTGATGGCCAAGCCCTCCGGCGAGGTCATTGAGACGCCCATCACCTCCAACTTCCGCGAAGGCCTGACGGTGTTGCAATACTTCATCTCCACACACGGCGCCCGCAAGGGCCTGGCCGATACGGCGCTCAAGACCGCCGACTCCGGCTACCTCACCCGCCGCCTGGTGGATGTGGCCCAGGACGTCATCATCAGCGAGCTGGACTGCGGGACCGCCGACGGCATCTACGTCGAGCCCATCATCGAGGCGGGCGTGGAAGTCGAGCCGCTCCGCGACCGCGTCGTGGGCCGCGTCTCCCTCGACAAGATCAAAGACTACGAAGGCAACGTGATCGTGGACATCAACCAGGAGATCACCGAGGAGCTGGCCAATGCCATTCAGGCCGCCGGGATCGAACGCGTCAAGATCCGCTCGGTGCTCACCTGCGAATCGCGGCGCGGCGCCTGCGCGCGATGCTACGGCCGCAACCTGGCCACCGGACGAATGGTCGAACTCGGCGAGGCCGTGGGCGTCATCGCCGCGCAGTCCATTGGCGAGCCCGGCACGCAGCTCACCATGCGCACCTTCCACATCGGCGGCACGGCTACCCGCGTCACCGAGCAGTCCAAGCTCGAGGCCCGCAACAACGGTTTCGTCAAGCACATCGACTTGAAGACTGTCCGCGGCCGCGGCGGCTCCCTGATCGCCATGAACCGCTCCGGGCTGATTGCCGTGGTGGACGAGAAAGGCCGCGAGAAGGAGCGCTACCACGTCGTTTATGGCGCACGGCTGCGCGTCGAGGACGGCCAGCCGGTCACCCTCGGCCAGACCCTGGTCGAGTGGGACCCCTACACCTTCTCCATCCTCACGGAGGTGGGCGGCTCGGTGCAGTTCAAGGACCTCCAGCCGGGCGTCACCATCGAAGAGCAGGTGGACGAAGTCACCGGCCTGGCGCAGCTCGTGGTCACCTTGCCGCCCGGCGATGAAAAGCACCAGCCCACCATCCTGCTCCGCGACTCCGCCGGGCGCGTCCGCAAGAAGTACCTGATGCCCTCCCGCGCCCACTTGATGGTGCAGGATGGCGACGAGGTTCAGCCCGGCGCCGTGCTCGCTAAAATCCCCCGGGAAACCACCAAGACGAAGGACATCACCGGCGGTCTGCCCCGCGTCGTCGAGTTGTTCGAGACCCGCAAGCCCAAGGACCCCGCCGTCATCAGCGAGATTGACGGCATCGTCAAATACGGTGAAATCAGCAAGGGCCTGCGGAAGATTCACGTCGAGAGCCAGGACGGCCGCACGCAGAAGGAATACTCCATCGTCCGCGGCGTCCACATCAACGTGCAGGAGGGCGAGCACGTGCGCGCCGGCGAGCCGCTGATTGATGGCCCGCTCAACCCGCACGACCTCCTGGCCGTGCTGGGCGAGAAATACACCCAGGCCTACCTGGTCAACTCCATCCAGGAGGTCTATCGCCTCCAGGGCGTGAACATCAACGACAAGCACATCGAGGTGATCGTCCGCCAGATGATGCGCTGGGTGAAGGTCGAAGACGTGGGCGACACCGGATTCCTGCTCGAGGAGCAAGTGGACAAGTTCCGCTTCCGCGAGGAGAACGACCAGATCATCCGCGACGGAGGCCGCCCGGCCACTGGCCGGCCGCTGCTGCTGGGCATCACCAAGGCGTCGCTTTCCACCGACTCGTTCATCTCCGCGGCCAGCTTCCAGGAGACCACCCGGGTGCTCACCGAGGCCGCCGTCGCCGGCAAGGTGGATTACCTGCGCGGCCTGAAGGAAAACGTCATCATGGGCCGGCTGGTCCCCGCCGGCACCGGCCTGGAGCGCTACCGCAATATCGACCTGCTCACCGAGATGCCGCCGCCGAGCCCTGGCGAAGCCCTCCCGGCCGCCGAGCTCACTCCCGAGGAGGCCGCCGCGCTCGACTTCCTGCGCAAGGATGCCGGCGCGGTCGCCGAGAGCTGAAAAGTCCGTCCGCCTGGCCCCCGCCCCAATCTTGGGGAACCCCGGGGGCCAATGGGGCGTCCCGACTGGTCGGGACGCCCCAATTTTTTGGGTCCGGCACGGCGCCGGCCCTCTTTGCACGCGAGCCGCACGCTGGCGAGGTGCAATATTGGAAATACCTCTCGTCGTTCTGATTGCTTCCGCTGATTGACAACACCTACACTAGTCTCACAGGGTCGTCGCTGGCTTCTCTCCCTTTGCGAGGAGAGTCAGAGAGAACTCGAGCTCCGATGGGCACGCAGCACACGTATCGCTCGGAACCCTCCCGACAAGCCCCCGGGGGGCACGACCCCGCAGCGCAGCCGCCCGACGCGCAGCCCGCCTCGACGCACTCCAGCCTGGAGCGGTTGGAGCGCAGCGAGAGGAAATTGTGGCTCTCCGCGCTGTTTGTGCTGGTCCTCCTGGCCGCGGCGTTTGCCTTCCTTTCCTGGGACACCATCCACGCGATGCCCCATCGCCTGGAAGCGCTGCCGATTGGCCTGGTGATCCTGGTCGTGCTCTTCGGCGGCTACCTGTGGTCGCGCTCGCGGGAAATGGCCGAACTGCGCGGCCTCGTCCGCGGCATGGAGCAGGGCGCTGCCGCGCCGCCCTCGGATAAGCAGCTCGGCCAGCTTTTCGACATGATTTCCCGCTCGCAGCGCGGCTTCCGCGACCTCATCGACACCTTCGAGGATCTGCTGTTTTCCATTTCGCCCCATGGCGAGATCCGTGCCGCCAACCGCAGCTTTGCCGATCTGCTCGGGCGGCCCTTCCAGGAAATCATCGGGCGCCGGCTCGACGAATTCCTGGATGACCCCGACGGCTCCGCAAAAGCCGCCGCCGAGAAGGCCTTGCCGCGCATCGCCGAGCGGCGCCAGTGGGCCGGCGTTGTGCGCGTGCGCTTGAAGGGGAGCGGGCCGGATGGGGCCGGGCAAGCGGTGCGCTATTTCGATTGCGTGCTGCACGCCATGCTCGCAGACGACCGGGTCATCGGGTTCGCCGCCCTGGCGCGCGACATCACCCGCCAGCGCGAGAGCGAGTCGCGCTTCACCGAATTGTTCGAGACCCTCCAGGAGGGCGTCTATTTCACCACCCCGGAGGGGAAGCTCCTCGACGCCAACCCCGCCCTGGTGCGCATGTTGGGCTATGGCAGCAAGGAAGAGCTGCTCGGCGTGTCCATCGAGCACTTGTACATGGATCCGCCCGAGCAAGTGGCCCACCGGCGCGAAGCGGAGCAACGCGGCCCAGCCCGCGCGCGAGAGATCAACCTGCGGCGCAAGGACGGCAGCGCCCTCATGTGTCTGGATTTCTCCACCGCCATTCGCGACTCTTCCGGGCGGGTCGTGCGCCACCAGGGCACCCTGGTGGACATCACCCAGCGGCGGGAGATGGAAAAGCGCCTGCACAGCGAACGGGAGTTTGCCCGCCGGCTGGTGGACAGCTTGCCCGACTTGATCATTGTCCTGGATACCGAGGCGCGTTACACCTTCGTCAGCCCGCGCATCACCGATTGCCTCGGCTACCGGCCGGATGAATGGCTCGGCCAGAAGCTCGGCTCGCGCGCTCATCCGGATGACTACCCCGCGCTGCTCAAGTTGTTCCGCGACCTGATCTCCGGCGGGCGCGCTGACGGCGTTCTGGAATACCGCACGCAGCACAAGCAGGGCGATTGGCGGCTGTTCCGCGCCAGCGCCAGCCCGCTATTTGACGCGGAGGGAAAAATTGCCGGCGTGATCGCCTCCGCGCGGGACGTCACCGAGCAGCGCCGGCTCGAGCAGCAAGTGACCCAGTCGGAAAAATTGGCCGCGATGGGACAAATGATCGCCGGCGTGGCCCACGAATTGAATAATCCCCTGACCGCCATCCTCGGCGTCACCGAGTTGCTGCGCGAACGCGCCGCCGAGGAGACTGTGCGGAGGCAGCTCGAACTGGCCCATCGCCAGGCGCGCCGGGCGGCGGAGATTGTGCGCAACCTCCTCGCCTTCTCCCGCCCGCCCACCTCCGGCAAGGTGCAGGTGCGCCTGGGCGACGTCATTCAGCGCACCCTGCAGCTCCACGAGCACTCCCTGCGCGTCAACAATATCTCCGTCGAATTCCAGCCCGAGCCCGACCTGCCCGCCGTGCTGGGCGACCCCAGCCAGTTGACCCATGTCTTCTTGAACCTGATCACCAATGCCGAACAGGCCATCCGCGAGGTGCGCGAAAGCGGCACCCTCCAGATCCGCCTGCGCCGCGACGCAGACCGCCTGGTGGCGAGTTTCCAGGACGACGGCGTGGGCATCCGCCCGGAGGTTCTACCCCGGCTGTTCGACCCCTTCTTCACCACCAAACGCCCGGGTCGCGGCACGGGACTCGGCCTGAGCATTTGCATGGCCATTGTCCGCGAGCACAACGGCAGCATCGAGGCGCAGCCTCTCTCCACCGGCGGCGCGCTGTTCCTCGTTTCGTTTCCCGCCGCAGCCGCAGTGGAAATTGCCCCCCCGCCCGAGCCCGCCAAGACAACGCACGTTGGGTCCCTGTCTCTCCAGGGCCTTGCCGTGTTGGTGGTGGACGACGAAGAGAGCATCCGCGAGCTGGTGCAGGACGGCCTTTCGGCCCGCGGCCTGACGGTGGATTGCGCCTCGGATGGCGAGCAGGCCCTCGGCCTGGCCGCCGAGCGCGCTTACGACGCCGTGCTCTGCGACATCAATCTCGCCGGCCTCGACAGGGACACGCTCTCCGGCAAAGAAGTCTTCGAGCGGCTGGTGAAAAACGTCGAGGGGCAGGCCGGCGGCCTGAAGCCGCTGTTCATCTTTATGACCGGCGATCTGGTGGACTCGGCCACGCTGGAAATCCTCACCCAGGGCGACAGCCGGGTCGTCCAGAAGCCCTTCCGCATTTCGGACCTAGTCGCCATCCTCAGCGAAGCGCTGGAGAGCACGGCCCGCATCCAGCCTCGCACTCATCGCTAGGCACAGACTCCTGCGGCGAACGAAATCTCTTCAGGAGTTCATTGAAAAACTCCCTTGGGGGCATTCTGAGGAGCCCGCCGCGGGCGGGCGACGAAGTATCTGCTGCGCCCGTCATTCTTCGCCCCGGCCCTGCCGGGGCGAAGAATCCCTCTTTTCTCTGGCTTTTCGCACAAGAGAGATTCTTCGCTTCGCTCCGAATGACAACCAAAGGCACTCTTGCAATAAGCTGTTAGGCGCCCTGGAGGGCGAGGGCGGGAATTTCAGGGTTGTGGTTTGCCTTGGCCCGGCTTGGCTTCCTCGGGGAGCTTCGGGGAGGAGCCCGTACCCGCCGAGGCGCTGTCCACTCCGAAGTCCCAGACGTACAGGTTCATTCCTTCGGGTAGGATTTCCGCCAGCACATATTCGCCGGCCTCAAGTGATTGGCTCAGTGTGAGCCGATACACTCCCTTGGCCACCTGCCAGCGCTGCAGGGAGACTGTCTTGCGCTTCTCGCGGCGCTGGCCGGTGACCTGCGTGCTCAGAAATTCGATCAGCCGCGTATCGCCTTTCACCTCGGCGCGGACTACTTCCATCTCCGGTTCACGCGCGTCGGCGGTGCGCATGTAGAACTCGGGCTGGGCGGTTGTGACCCGCAGGGCGGCGTGTTTCCCCGCAACCTGGATCTTCTGGCGCGTGGGCACCACCGGAATGGGCACCAGGATCTGCGTCAGTAGGCGCCCTTTGTCGAGCTTCGCGTTGGCGCTGGCCTGCGGCATTGGCGTTACCTGCCGCCCTTCGACGGCGAACGCCCCTTCGCCCCCCGGCAGGAACACTCCGGGAGCGACCTCGATGCTGGCGTCCACCTCCACCTCCGTGGCGCGCTCAGCCGCCTGCGCGGCGCGCAGCTTCGCCACGCTCTCCTGTTTGCGCTTCTCTTCCTCGGCTTCCGCCGTGCCCGTGGCCTCCCAGTCCACCATCTCGGCGGGGATTTCTTCCCAGGCGGATCGCTCCACGCTGTAATAGCGTACCCGGTCACCCTGGCGCTCGTACGCGCGCACAAGCTGGAAGTTGCCGTCCTTCAAATAGAGCTTCTTCCCTTTCGGCAGGGCCGCAGGCATTCCCTGCGACGCCTCCTTTTTCTCTTGGCCGGTTTTCTCGGGTGGTTTTTCCTGGGGACCCTCGGCCTGCGCCCGGGCCATCCCCTGCCCGGCAAACGCCGCAAGGCCCAAGGAGACGCCCAGCACCGCCGCCCGCATCCAGGCCGAGCCAAGCGCAAGGCTTCCGGACGGCCATCCCTTTGCCGGACCCTTCGCAGCGCGGCAATCTCGAGTTTTTACGCTGGCTCTCAAGCGCGTCCGCCCCTGGGCTTTGGTACTAACAACTACGATGCCCGCCGTGGCGGCAGGTTTGGCCCCGCTGCCAGGCACTTCCCCATCGCCAGAATAGCTCGGGCGGAGCAGCGCGGCAACCGCGGGGGCGCTGCTGCCTCTCTTACTCCGGCGCCGGCCCTGAGCCCGCCGCGGCCGCCCAAACAGCTCTCGCCAGCTCCCCCCAAACCGCCGCCTGGAAAACGGACATTTAAAAACGAAAACGGTCCCGAGAACTCGGGACCGTTTTTGTAGTACCCCCGGTGAAACTCGAAATCAGTGCTGGCAGCGCGTGTACAGCACCGTCAAGACCATCAAGTCCGAATTGGTGAACAGCCACTTCTCCGCCTGCTCGCCGGCCGCTTCGGCGGCGCGGGCAAGGGAACCCAGGTGCTTGCTGCGCGCCAGGCCGTGCAAGTGCTCCAGGCAGATGCCGGTCAGCCGCGAAACTTCTTCCTCGGTAAAAAGCTTTTGGCTCGATCGAATCTTGACCACGCCGTCCCTCTCCACTCAGTAGGATGCCGCGTCCATCCTACCGGCTGCTTCGAAATCCCAGCAATGGTCTTTCCGTTCTGCCGGCCAAAAACTCAATGACTAGTACGAATCTCCCAAGCCAAAAAAAGGGAAGGGCTTAGCGGGGGAGGCCGAGCCCTTGCTTGTGCGCCTGCAGGGACTCTTCGCCGGTTTCAATTCGGAAATATTTGCCTATTTTTGAAAGACTTCTACGATTTCGCGGATTTGTTTGGTGTGACGCGCTTCGTGGTGCGCGATCATTTCGAACCAGGAGTAGAAATTCAGGCTGCCCAGGAAGGGATGCTCCAACCGGTACGCGCTGAGCTCGCGCTCGCGGTGCTCCTCGAGCAGCGCCAGCGTGCGTCGTCGCACTTCGACTAGCCGAGCCAGCATGGCCTCTCGCTCCTCCACCAGGCTCGAGTCGAGGGGAATGGGCGTTTTGGCGCGCAAGACTCGCCATCCGGCCAGCCAGACGGGCAGGTGCAAGCGCTTCCAGTGCGGCACCGGACGAGGAGGGCCGCTCACAAGCCGTGTAGCGCCGTCGGTGACTCTCTCCTCGACCATCGTGAGGTGGGCGATCACCTCGGCCGCCGACCACGCCCCCGGCCGCGGCGGCTTCCGCCACAACTCGCCGGGGACGGCCCGTGCCGCCGACTCGAGCCTGGCCCGGGCATTGCTGAGCCGGGCGATGAGCGGAGCGAGATCGCGCATGGCCGCCTAGAGGTTGGGCCCGCCGGCCTTCTCGAAATTGCGAGCCACTTGCAGCACCCGCGACTCGCCGAACGCCGGCCCGCAGATTTGCAGCCCCACGGGCAGGCCCTCCGGCGTCTTCCCGCAGGGCACGGAGATCCCCGGCACTCCGGCCAGCGAGGCGGTCACGGTATAGATGTCCGCAAGATACATTTGCAACGGATCGGCGGTGCGTTCGCCCAGGCGGAAGGCCGGCACCGGTGATGTCGGCATCACCAGCACGTCCGCCTGGCGGAAAGCTTCGCTGAAGTCGCGGGCGATGAGTGCCCGCACGCGCTGGCCCTTGAGGTAGTAAGCCTCGTAGTAGCCGGCCGAGAGTGCGTAGGTCCCCAGCATGATCCGGCGCTTGACCTCCGCGCCGAACCCGCGACCCCGCGTCTTCTTATACATCTCCAGCAGGGTGCCGCCCGGAACGCGCAGGCCGTAGCGCACCCCGTCGTACCGCGCCAGGTTCGAGCTGGCCTCGGCCGTGGCGATGATGTAGTAGGTGGCGATGGCGTACTCGGTGTGCGGCATGCGCAGCTCGACCGGCCGGCAGCCCAGCCGCTTCAGTAGCTCGACGGCCCCCTCCACCTTTTTCCGCACCGCCGCGTCCATCCCTTCGCCGAAGTATTCCCGCGGGACGCCCAGCCGCAGGCCGTTCAGCGGCGCTTCCATCTCCGCCAGGTAATCGGGCACCGGCGTGGCCGCCGAGGTGGAATCGTTCGGGTCGCGCCCGGCAATCACGCGCAGCACCGCGGCCGCATCGCGCACCGAGTTCGCCAGCGGGCCGATGCGGTCGAGCGACGAGGCAAACGCGATCAAGCCATAGCGCGACACGCGCCCGTAGGTTGGCATCAGCGCCGGGATGCCGCAGAACGAGCCGGGCTGGCGGATGGACCCGCCCGTATCCGTCCCCAGCGCGGCCACCGCCAGGCCCGCCGCCACCGCCGCGGCTGATCCCCCGCTCGACCCGCCCGGCACGCGCTCGGGTGCCGCGGGATTGCGCACCGCGCCGTAGGCCGAGTTTTCGTTCGAGCTGCCCATGGCAAATTCGTCGCAGTTGGTCTTGCCCAGCAGGACCGCACCGGCGCGTTCCAGCCGCTCCACGGCGCTGGCGTCGTACGCCGGCGCATAGTTCTCCAAAATCCGCGAGCCGCAGGTGGTGCGCACGCCGCGCGTGCTGATCACATCTTTGATGGCCATGGGCACACCGGCCAGCGGAGGCAGAGGCTCGCCGCGGGCGATGCGCGCGTCCATCCGGTCGGCTTGGGCGTAGGCGCGCTCGGGCGAAAGCGCCAGAAAGGCGTTCAGCGCCGGATTCTGCCGCTCGATGCGCGAGTAGAATTCGCCGGTCAGTTCCCGCGCGGAGACTTTCTTGTTCGCCAGCGCCGCGCGGACAGACTCCATCGTCCACTGTGCCGCCGCGCTCATCTCTCGATCACCTTGGGCACGCGAAAATACGGCGGGCTGGGGTCGGGCGCGCCCGTCAACACCTCTCCAGCCACCTCGCACGCCGCCAGCCGGTCGTCTCGCAGGGCCACATCCTCCGCAGCGGTCACTCCCGCCAGCACCTGCGCCATCGGCTCCGCCTGGGAGGTGTCCAGCTCCTTGAGTTTTTCGATATAAGAAAGGATGGCGTCGAGCTGGCGTTGAAAGGTTTCCACCTCGGCTTCGGTGAGTTCCAGGTGGGCCAGCTCGGCCACCCGCAACACCTCTTCTCGGCTGATGATCATCGGTCTTCTTCCCGCCGGCGATTCTCCGCCGTCTGCCCCTCCGCGTGTCCGGCCAGTCCCACCCGAGATCCAACTAGGCCGTGGATTCTAGCACGGCAACCATCGCTCGCTTCCCCGCGCGCATGGACCCTGAACCCCCTCAGAAAGCGCCGGCCTTGCAAGGAAGTGTCACCAAAAGAGAATTTAGTTAAGAATAAATAATTCCTTGACTGCCCTTTCCAACTGAGTTAAAAGACTGCCAATCGTATTCGGGGGGGTGCCTATGCGTTTCCGTTCCGCTGCTTTTCTCCCGTTGTTGATCTTCACCACTTGCATTCCCCTCTCTGCGCAGCAGCCGCCCCAGCGGGACCCGCAAGCAGTTGCTGCGATCAATAATGCGCTTGCGGCTCTTGGGGGGCAAGGTGCAATCCCACAGATACGCGACTGTGTTGCCCGTGGCAGCACTCGAGTCCCGGAAGGTAGTCCGCTGGCAAACGGGAATTTCATTTGGAAGAATGCAGGCGAGGAATTCAGATATGAGTACGCTACTTCCTCCGCCGTCGAAGTCTTCTCAAGCGGGCATGGTCGCCCAGCCATTAGGAAAGCCGATGACGTGGCACGGCTGCATGGGCACATGGCCTTGGCGAACTTTCCTCCTCATCTTCCTGGCGTCGTGCTCCTCAAACAGCTAACTGACCCCAAGTACACCTTGACATTCTTAGGGCCAGGGGTGTTGGCAGACAGGCAAGTCATTCGCGTAAGAACCAGTCTAGATTCAGACATCGCGTCTGCAGCGGTGACTCCACAGGTGTGGTCATTTGACGCTACAAATGGTCTCCCCTTACGGGTCGAGTACCGTTGGCCAGACAATTCTAACGCTGAGAGCTTTGTTCCCGTCGTTGCAGAGTTCAGCGATTTACGATCGGTTGCAGGCGTGGTCGTGCCATTCCGAATCGTTCATCATGTGAATAACGAGCTCATTGCGACCTCGTCTCTCGATTCAGTCACTTTCAACACCGGACTTGACTCAGCAGAGTTCGACCTAGACCTATAGGCGGGAGGCACCTGATGAACATTCGCGCGCTGCTGTTGGCAGTGATCCTCGCTCCCGTGATCATATCACTCCCGCTGGAAGCTCAAGATAACCCGGATCTCGTACGGGGTCTGACACCCTTTGGCGCCTTTCATGGCGGTGAAATTGATTCGGTGAACTTGGCGAACGGGAACCTGGTGCTACACGCTCCATTCATTTCCTACCCACAACGTGGAGGAAGGCTAACGCTGAATTTTTACATTTTCTACAACAACAAGGGCTGGCATGTCGTGAGATACGGAACGGGTCCTTACTCTTGGCTTCAGTGGACTTGGATCGGCTCCGGTGTCTATGTGCCTCGAGAGGATGGGATCAGACTCGTTCGGCGTGTCTTTAGGGAACCCCGAGGAGGTTCAGGAACCACCGATATTGTTTGGCAAGCGGTTACACAAGACGGGTCTATTCATTACCTTGGGAGTTCGTCTGCCTACCCAGCTATGCAAACGATCGACGGCACAGGCATCCGGATGACACGTTCGAGCAACAATTTAGAGGGAATGACTATTGATCGCAATGGGATACGGAGAGACCACATTTCTGGGATGACCGGAGTCGCCGACATTACCGAAGATTCGAACGGAAACCGGATCACCCCTACCGGATCTGGGTGGATTGATACCTTGGGACGCACGATCCCGACCTCTGCGTCCTCTGCGGATCTATCGGGTTGCCCCGCAGGCGCCACAGAGGCATCAGCTGCGAGCTATCCGGGGCCAAATGGCGGCGCGTCAACCATAAAGTACTGCTATACCACGATGACCTTCCAAACGAGCTTCGGGGTTTTCGGTGTACGCGAAGGAACATCGTGGCCCACCCCGGTTCTCACTGGCATCGTCTTGCCTGACCAGACCTATTGGTCTTTCAACTACAATAGCTACGGCGATCTGGTGAGCATGAGGCTTCCCACAGGCGGAACGCTCTCTTATCAGTGGATGACTATTCCTTCTGTTTGTGGCTCCTCCCTCACCAGGCATACTCGCGCAGTTGCCGCACGAACCGTCGACGCCAACGATGGAACTGGCCCAAGGACGTGGACCTACACTTGGCGCGTCAAACTAGACTCATTCACCGGGCTCGCTACGAGCGTCATCACCGACCCTGCCCTGAATGACAGCGTTCACGTCGTGTATTATTGTTCCGGGTTCGAGAGGATCGCGCAGTTCTATCAAGGCTCATACACGACTGGCACGCTCCTCAAGACAATCACCACCGAATACCAGTCTTTGCCCAATCCTTACGTCAGGTATACGGGCGAACCGGGAGGGGGCGCATTACCGTATCGCATCACGACAATCTGGCCTGATGGTAAGGTTAGTCGAGTCGTGAAAGTTTATGACTCTAGTCTTACGTTTTACGATGCAAATATTCGTCCGATCCAAACCTACCAGTCATCGAACGGCAATGTTGTGGAAGTGGACGAATTCGACTATGGGCAGAACACGCCAGGAGTTGTGGATCCCGCGTTGGTCACGCCCGGGCCGCTGCTGCGAAAAACCATCATCGCCTATCGAGGACTGGATGACCCGAACTACAAGAACCTGAATCTGCTGAGCCTGCCCTCGTCGGTCACGGTCCAGAATGGTTCTGGGACACAGGTCGCGCACACGACTTATGACTACGACCAGCCTGCAACGCTATTCGCTTCTGGGATCACAACTCAACTGAATACCAGCCCGGCAACCGGTAACTTCCGCGGGAATCGAACCACCACCAGTCGCTGGTTGAATACGACCGGCGGAAATCTCACCAGCACAGCGACCTATTACGACACGGGAATGACATATCAAGCGACTGATGCCGGCGGGCACACAACAACTTTCAATTATTCACCCGCTTTCGCTGGCGCTTATGCGACCCAGATTCAGAACGCCCTGAATCAGCCCACCTCCTTCAACTACGGCTTCAACACCGGGTTGCTCACGAGCTCCACAGACGCGAATGGGCAGACAACCAGCAATTTCTACGACAGTTCCTGGCGGATCACCCAGACGAGTTTTCCCGACGGCGGGCAGCTTAACTACGTCTATTCGAGTACTCCGCCGGTGAGCGTCACCGTGACCAGGAAGACCACCTCGGCCCAAAACCTTGTGCAGACGTCCGTCCTAGATGGGCTTGCCCGTCTGAACCAGACCCAGCTTAACTCCGACCCGCAGGGAGTGGTGTACAAGGACACAACCTATGACGGGCTGGGGCGCAAGGCCACGCTTAGCAATCCCTATCGCTCGATTGCAGATCCGACCTATGGGGCGACCACGTTCGTCTACGACGGCCTCGGGCGGGTAACGCAGGTTATTCCGCCCGACGGGACGCCCACGGCGAACAGCGCGACAACCGTGTACTCGGGCAACGCGACCACCGTGACCGATCAGGCGGGCAAGAAGCGCAAGAGCGCGACCGATGCCCTGGGACGGCTCATCGCCGTCTGGGAGCCGGATGACGCGGGCAACCTTGTCAATGAAACCGACTATCAGTACGACGCGCTCGACAACTTGACCCGGGTGGACCAGAAGGGGAACACTGCGGACTCAACGCAATGGCGGACGCGCACCTTTACCTACAACTCGCTCTCGCAGCTCCTCACGGCCACCAATCCCGAGTCCGGCACGATCTCCTACACCTACGATAACGACGGGAACCTGCTCACAAAGACCGATGCCCGCGGCATCACCACGACCCACAGTTATGACCCGCTCCATCGGCTGACCGGGAAGGCGTTCAGCAACGGCGACCCGGCAATCAGCTATTTCTACGACCAGGCCAGCTACAACGGCCTGACAATTACGAACAGCATCGGGCGCCGCACGGGAATGAGCGATGCGGCAGGCGCCGAGGCGTGGAGCTACGATGCCATGGGCCGAGTTCTCACTGGCCGGCGCACGACGAACGGGATCAGCAAGAACACAACCTATACCTACAACCTCGACGGGTCGGTGGCGTCAATAACCTATCCGACCGGGCGGGTGATCTCCTATAGCTACAATGCTGCGGCGCGACCCATCTCGGCGATGGACTCCGCGAATGCGATCAATTACGCGCTGGGCGCGAGTTATGCGCCGCAGGGGGCGCTGGCGAGCCTTCTGTTGGGGCAGAGTGCCATCTTTCCGGGTATCAATTTAAACCTTGGCTATAACTCGCGCTTGCAGCCGGCCACTATGCGGGCGTGGTCCACCAGCGGCACGGTCCTGGATTTGAGCTATGGCTTCAACCTGGGCACAGCCAACAATGGAAACGTGGCCTCGATCGCGAACAACCGGAACCATAATCGGGACCAATCCTATACCTACGACCAGCTCAATCGGGTTCAAGCGGCCCAAAGCGCGGCCACCTCGGGCTCCGATTGCTGGGGGCTGAGCTTCGGGTACGACATCTGGGCGAATCTGCTTTCGGCCACGGTAACGCAGGGTTCGTCGCCCATGCTGAGTGTGGGCGTGAACACGAATAATCGGATCACGAACGCGGGTTTTTCTTACGATGGGGCGGGCAATCTGCTCAACGACGGGAGCTTTGCCTACGCTTACGACGCAGAAAGCCGAATGAAGACGGGGGCGGGGGTGACCTACAGCTACGACGGGGACGGCAAGCGAGGGCAGAAGTCGAACGTCAAGCTCTATTGGTATGGAATGAGCACTGCCCCGCTGGCGGAGTCCGATCCGGTGGGTAACATCTCCGACGAGTTTGTGTTCTTTGGTGGAAAACGAATTGCTAGGCGGAAGTCAACCGGTGAAGTCAACTACTACTTTGCGGATCATCTGGGCAGCTCGCGCGTGGTGACCAGTTCCACAGGAGCCGTCCTCGATGATTCCGATTTCTACCCCTTTGGCGGCGAGCGCCCTGCCCTCACCCCCTCCAGCGGCAACACCTACAAATTCACCGGCAAACAACGCGACGCCGAAACCGGCCTGGACAATTTCGGGGCAAGATACTATTCGTCTTCGTTAGGACGTTTCACTTCAGCAGACTGGTCCGAGACTCCGCAATCTGTTCCCTACGCCGATTTTGGTGACCCTCAGAGCCTAAACCTTTACAGCTATGCGAAAAACAGACCGCTAACGTACATCGACCGAGACGGCCATTGCACGGAACCTCTTTCGTTCGTGGTGTGCGTTGCTATTGGCGCCGCGGCCGTGGCATATGGCGTCTATGAACTGCACGAGTGGCAAAAAGACTCGGGAAAAAGACTAAACGATTCCTTCCAAAAATCATATGACTGTGCAATGGGAACAACGCAATGTACGGAGGGCGAGCTTCGATCGTACGACAAAGAACGACTAAATACTTATGGCGAAGGCGCGATTAAGGCCATTGAAAAGACTGTGCCGGGCGCCACTCCCCCGACCACCGTCCCTGGTGTCATCGGCGATGTGGCAAAGGGTAAAGCGATCGACGCGATCGTTGAATCTGCAAAGAAAGATGGTCAACAACGCTCGCAACAATCGACGCAACAACAGAAGCCTGGGTTCTGGCAGCGGATCACCGATCTCTTTAAGACAGCACCGCCGCCTCCCCCACCGCCACCTCCCCCACCGCCTCCGCCCCCTCCCTCGTGCGCGTCTGCCACCCGGGGCGAGAAGTGCTGAGACCGTCGAGAGAGGGGTGTCTTCAGTCAACCCACGGTTCGCTGAGGGTGACAAAGGTGAAACATTATGCTGACAAGTAAGGTGGCCAAGCGAGTTTTCCAATACACGGGAGTAGGGGTCGGCGCTTTTCTAATCGTGCTGCTAGTTATTCCACTTCTGGGACCGGTATGGCATGCACTTCATGGAGATTCCATCTATCTTGATGGTTGGAAGATTCCCGTCCCCAAAGGATTTTATGTGAGCAAAGATCAAAAAGATCGAGCAATGTGGAGACTAACTCTTGGCATCCCATTATTTAACGGCCCTTACGGACATATCAGTTTCTATCATCTCCGTCCGACTCCGCAACCATTTGTATTCGATAGAGACTACCCCCAATTTAGAAAAGCGGCGATCCAAGAAGCTAGCCATTCTGGGTACCGTCTCAATTCGGAGCATACGGTCTCGGTCGAAAGGGTTTCGGGGTACTGCTTGGATTTTATGCGACCGGTGGGTAGGTCCCGATCATTGATACGTTGCGCGGTCGAGAATAGTCCGTTCTTTGTGTTTTACGAAGGCGATCCTAGATATGTTCCCGATGTCTTCACCACCCTGCAAGGAATGTCTCTTGAAAGCCCTAGGGGCGGAAGTTCCTACCAGTACGACGAAAAGAAGAGGCTTACCTGGACTTACGATGCATCTAGATTACACCTGCGATGGGGGCGGCAAGTGACCTGCCCCCCGAAAACTAGTCCAACTGAAATGTAGCTCCTCTGGGGTAAATACAGCCAGACCTTGGAGGAGGAGCGATGAAAAAGAGCCGGTTTAGTGAAGAGCAGATCGTGGGGGTGTTGAAGGAGGCGGAGGCCG
>OBEQ010388517.1_pt1 | contig 19591 bp, 20 predicted proteins | sample 1670901 | NCBI WGS metagenome assembly OBEQ01 (sample SAMEA104232315, study PRJEB22302) | groundwater metagenome | biome: forest; feature: aquifer; material: groundwater | place: USA | collected 2011-08-07 | depth 5.4 m
GCTTTAGGACACACGGCTTCAAGAGCGCGGCACGGTTGGTGAACAGCTTCGTTCGTTGGCGGTAGCCCAACCGACCTTGCAGCAGGAGACAGCTAAGATCGTCAATGCGCTCAAGTCGCCTCAGGTTCGGGGCCGTTGGGGTGAGATTGCATTGCGCAAGACAGCGGAACTTGCGGGGATGTCCGCGCATTGCGATTTTGTAGAGCAGGAGAGCGTGACGACAGAAGGCGGTCGCCTTCGGCCCGACATGATCGTCAAACTTCCGGCAGGACGCCAGGTCGTCGTGGATTCAAAAGTCTCACTGGAAGGCTTCATGCAAGCGTTAGAGGCCAAGACCGACCCGGAGCGCGAAGCAGCTCTTGTGCGGCACGCAGCCCAGATTAGCCAGCATGTGGCGAAGCTGGCCGAAAAGGAATACTGGGACCAGTTCCCCTCTGCACCCGAATTCGTAGTGCTCTTCATTCCCAACGACTCCTTCCTGGCTGCGGCGGCTGAAAAGGACCCCAACCTTGTTGAATCCGCCATTGCTCGCAAGGTGGTGATCGCGACCCCATCGACATTCATCGCTTTACTTCGGGCGATTGCCTACGGCTGGCGCCAGGAGCAGGTGGCTGAAAACGCCCAACGGATTAGTGCTCTGGGACAAGATCTGTCTGACCGGATCGCAACTCTCGTAGAGCATCTCCTTAAGATTGGCACCGCTCTTGGAGGAGCGGTGGATTCATATAACGCGGCAGCGGGGTCACTAGAGAGTCGCTTACTACCAGCCGCAAGAAAATTCAAGCTACTTGGAGCGGGAGGCAAGAAAGAGATTGAAGAACTATCGCCTATCGAACAAGCTCCTCGTCTACCAACACGTCCCGCCGAGTGAATACGGCAAGCGTGTTAAAGTGACAAAAACGGCGTAGCCAGAACACACCGTTTAATTGGAGAAATACTGTGTTTTTGCTCAACGACATTCTATCTTGGACCGCTACGGACCTCACGCAATGGCAGCGCGATGCTGTGCGGCGCCTATTTCAAAAGCAGACACTTGACCAGCCCGACTATGATGATTTGTATGCCATGCTGAAGTCTGCAAACGGGTTGCCAGATCCAGAGAACCACCAACCTGTCCCCCTTGCGCAAGAACACCTTCCTGCCCAAATGACGACTTCTGCACCCATCATTCTTCGGGCAATGCGAGACCTCAAACATGTGAACCGCATCGCTGATGGCCAAAAGCTCGAATTCGCTTCAAGTGGAATAACTGTGATCTATGGCGATAACGCCTCCGGGAAGTCCGGGTATTCTCGTGTATTAAAGCAGGCTTGCCGCGCCAGAGACCTTTCCGAAACTGTCCATCCCGACGCCTTCGACCCTCAAGCCAGTGCAAGCGTTCCGGAGGCGATCTTCGACATAGAAATCAGCGGACATACAAGTTCGCTCAGCTGGAAACGGGGTGTGGCACCACCGGAAGCCCTCTCTACCATTGCGGTGTTTGATGGGCGCTGTGCTCGGGCGTATCTCGATGATGAGCAGGATGTAGCCTATCTTCCTTATGGCCTCGATATTGTTGAAAGTCTTGGGCAGCGGGTTCTGCCTGCATTGGCTCAGCGATTGACCGCTGACATCGCAGCGATCAACACTGACACTACACCATTTGCCGATCTACTAGGTGATACAGCGGTGGGCAAGATAATCGCTTCTCTCAACGCAGAGACAGATCCTCAGAGCATAAGTATCCTTGCGACGTTAGAGCCTACTGAAACAGAGCGACTTGTTGAACTTAATAGGGCGCTGACAGAAAACGACCCAAAAGCCAAAGCGAAGGCTTTACGGCTTTCGGCGCAACGCATTAATGGGTTGATAGCTCGGATGGACGCCGCACTTGCTTGGGTCAACACAGCTGCCATAGAAAAACTCAAGTCCTACGATATTGAGGCCGAAGCTGCAATAAAAGCGGAGGCTGTCGCGGCGGCAGGGTTTCGAGCGGGCGAATCGTTGCTTCCGGGGACTGGTGAGCAGTTGTGGAAGGACCTCTTTGAATCCGCACGACGTTTCTCAACGGAAATTGCTTATCCAGGTAAGCCGTTCCCACATGTGGGCTCTAATGCGCAATGCCCATTATGCCAGCAGCAGCTGAGCCACGACGCTGTGAAGCGCATGCAGCGTTTCGAGGGCTTTGTGAAACAGGATACCGCCAAGGTTGCAGACGAAAAACGCCAACAACGCGAAGAGGCGGATCGGAAACTTAGAGAAGCCTCTCTTAGTTTTTGGTTGGACGCAGCAACTAGAGAGGAGCTTGAACAATTGGAAGCCTCTCTTCCACCCGATCAGTGCCAGCCGCAAGGCCCAAGCGCGCAGGACCCTCAGCACAGTGATGGATCATCGCCTGGCGGACCAGCACCTCAGCGAGTGGCGCTGTCGCTTCCCACATCAGTGGAGACAGGTACCCGACTTAAAGCTGCGCAGGCTTTCGAGCAACAAGTCGAAGCTCGTAGAGTATGGTTACTGGGAGCTGTGAAGGCACATACTTGGGAGGCGGTTCCAAGCATTAATAGTGACCCGCGCGTCGGGTTGAAGTCCCTCGCGGAGAAACTCGTCTCTCAGGCAGTAGATCTGGAAAAAGCTGGTGATGAACAACAGAAGAAAGTTCTTGAAACTGAGCGCAGGGAGCTCCAAGCGCGGGCAAACGTGTCGCCGCGTCTCAACGCTGTGCTGGATTTAATCCGGCGAATGCACCTCAAAGCGATATTGACGAAGTGTAAGGACGATCTAAAAACAAAAGCGATCTCTGATAAGGCAAAAGAGTTTGCAAATCAAGCGGTCACCGAAGCGCTGAAGAACGCGCTGAACGCTGAATTTCAAGCCCTGGGAGTCGACCGCATCAAGACTAAGCTTAATGAGCGTGTTGAGCATGGCAAGATGAAACACAAGCTTGTGCTTGACCTGCCGGTAACGAAGAAACTGAACGAGATTCTGAGTGAGGGTGAACAGCGCGCCATCGCCATCGGCTCATTTCTTGCCGAGCTACATCTAGCAGGTCACCGAGGTGGGATTGTATTCGATGACCCCGTTTCGTCACTCGATCACCACCGACGAAAGGATGTTGCTCGTCGTCTTGTTGAAGAGGCTAAGAGGCGGCAGGTGATTGTGCTCACACATGACACGGTATTCCTCGGCGAACTACGCGATGTGATTGAGCAGCAAAAGGTCAATCACGTCATGTCCCACCTAGATTGGATGAGCGGGTCGCCGGGCCACGTTCAGAATGGGCTACCTTGGGAGCATCAGTCCTACAAGGACCGCTTGGATAAGCATGAAAGATCACAGAGGGAACTTGTAAAAACATGGCCGGCCTACCCGAATGAGGAAAACCGTACCAAGATGCGCGAGGAATACAACCGCCTACGTGCGACTATTGAGCGCGTGATTGAGGACGTTGTGTTCAACCGCGTAGTGCAACGCTACCGAGACTGGATTCGTGTCAATAATCTTGCTGGTGTTGTAGGCTTCACCGAAGCGGAATACGAGGAAATCAAACGGTTGTACGAGAAGTGCCACGATGTAGTGAATGCCCATGATCCATCTTCGGTTAAGAACGCCCCAGCCCCCGATGCCAACCAACTGGGTCAAGACATTGCAGATCTGAAGGCGGTTGTGGAAACCATCCAGGCGAGAAGGAAGAAAGTGGTTAACGCTGGCGCTTCGGTAGTCTCGCCGGGAAAATTGGAGGCAGCCCAAATCGCCCCGCCTAGCTGATCTGGGCTGGCGTCCGCGACCTTCTCCACGATTAAGCGATATACAATGCGTATCGACATCAAAAGAGATCAACTTGCTCAGATCCCATATCTTGATATAAGTGCGCTGGGCGACCGCCGGGCCCACCTAATGCCTCTTTGGGACGGTGCACAATGGCATATGTGGGTTCCAAGAAACGAAAAACTGGAGCATATCACTCCATTGGATGCCATGTGGGTAGACTATGTTGCTAGACATCCTGCTAACGATAGCGATGTCACCATTCCGTTTATTGAATTCGCATGGCAGAGGGCGAGTTGGCCTGAAGCCTGCCCTTTTATCAGCGGCATCATTCATGATTTCCATAACCTTGCTACGTCAGTTGCGAAGATCGATCATTACTTCAAAGCTCGTGAACAAATCGGTAAAGGTGTGACGCTCTTCGTTTCGACCGAATTTGAGCACCTTTTTATCTTCTCGAAGAGCGTTCTTGATTTGTTACATGAGACAGTTGCTTCAATTTGGAAAAAGAGGATTAAACTCAACGATCCAGCAGCAGACCGACGTAAGGGAGCCCTCCCACAAAGATTAAGCAGGATCCTGTTAAGGGAAGGCGAGGTGACTAGGTCCGCGGATGAAATTGCGAGAACGTTTTCGCTGCCCCCCGCTCTCTCGGCTGCCTACGCAACAGCCGCACCGTTCTTTGGAAAGATTAGAGAGCATCGAGATGCTTTCGTTCATGGTGGGAGGCAACCTTCCTGGTTTTTCGACACAGAGAAAGGGTTTTGTATTGAGAAAGGTTCTCCGGAGTTCAACTTATTCACGGTATGGAAAGAGGAGCACGGGTACAACGAGCGCCTGGTTTCGGTTAGACCTCTGATTGCCCATCTTGTTTCCCAGACGATAGCTACGTGCAATGATTTGATGGAAAGTTTTGCGAGGCAAATTCGATTCCCTGAGGAGATCGCACCTGGTTATAAAATTTTCACGAGAGGATTGCACAACACAGCTTTAACTCAGTTAAGAATGGGTAGCCCCTGGTGGAGTTAAGGCGAGTGCTTGGGGCCTCTACCCGAGCCACTCGCAATCTCACGCTAGCCTCAAATGGACTCAATACACATACGGCAACGTCTGCGTCCGTCACGTTACGCCTTCGTCGTGAACGACGGTGACCTTAACGCGGGCCTTCAGGCGGCGTCGCTGAATGCGGCCCTCTGGGGCGGCATCTACAATCCCATTGTCCCTCTCATGCCTGTTGAGAGCCGGGACGGTCTCCTCAAGGCGTTCGATCCGGATCTGCTCGTGAATCTCACGGGTACGGACCTGCCCACTGACCTTGCGCTGCGGTACAAGCACCGGATCGTAGCACCCGCCTATCTCATCCGGACTGATGACCGTACGAACCGGCGCGAACTTGGTCTCGGCTTCAACATCCTGCCCCTCCTCCGCTATGTCCACGAGAAGGAGGTACGGTTCTCGGCGGAGCCGACGCGAGCGGCGCTTATCGTGCCTCAGACGGCGCCCGGCTGGCCGGAGTTCACGGCCTTTGCCTACGGCTCGTTCCAATGGCTTCCCGAGATGGATGTGGACTTCGAGGATATGTTTCGGCGTGGACTTCGCGCCCGGAATGTCAATCTTCCCGAACTCACGGTACCCTCCGACTACGACACCCTCCTCCCCCTGGACTTCACCAGGTACGGGTTGCGGCTCTTTGGAGGAACCGCCAGCTTCTCGAGCCACATCATCTTCGTCGGCGACCACAGAAACCCGATTGACCTCATCGAGTGCTGGAACCTCCGGGCCACGGGTCGCACTGTCATCTTCGTCCCGGCTTCGGCCTACCAAGTCTTCGAGTCCTTAATCCGCCTCATCGCCGCGGAGGGTCGCTATCCGATCAACCAGCAGGTCGAGAATCATGCAGACCTTCAAAAGAGTCCGACCCTGAGCAATGTGGTGTTCACGGAGGTATGCGATTGGATCGCGACCCTCAGCCTCGGTCAGTTAATTCGGCGTGACTGGCGCCCTCGGTTCGGACAGGAGATTGAGTTGTACGTAGGCGACATCCATGTCGCCGAGCTGGAGGCCTCTGAAGGCGAGGAGGTCTCCTTCCTGGACAATGGGCAGATGACCCCGGTGAAGCTGATTCCGCCACCATACCTCGCACACCAAACTGCGTGGAGGGGTGCACTCTCCTGGTCGGTGGAGATCACAATGAGCGGCGGCTTGCGCGATCCCGAATTCATGTTCTCGTTCCCGAACGAGCCTGCCATCGAGGAGGTCGTGCGACGCGGCGTGATCGGGATGCCAGGCGAGGTCAGGCTAGGTCGCCATGGCATCGTCCTCCAGCAGGACTCGACACGCTCAACCCTCTACTTTATGCCCGTGCCCACAAAGGATGTTCTCCACGCTCTTTTTCGGCAGGCCGGGATCGAAGCGGAGCCAAGCCAACCGGGGCAATACGCTGAGCAGATCGTAAAGAAGATGGGCTCCCTCCATTTTGACTGCCGGGCTTTTAAGATCCGAGGCGTGCGGGAGATCCTTGATCGCCTCGGAGACGGCTCGACGCTCACAAAAGGTAACATATATCAAACCGTGATGTCCAAGACCCCCGACGAGTACGGCCAGCACTGGCGGCCCGAACTCTACAACGGTCTCATCCTCCGGCAAGGTCAGGGGAATTCCTTCGATTTTGGGACAACTTTTGATGTTCTCCTTGAGAAGCGTATCCTCCGGCCCGGCTTCGTGTTCCGGTGCCGGACGTGCTTCAAAGACGACTGGTACCACGTGAGCGAGTTCGCTGAGGAGTACACTTGCCGCTTCTGCTTCACGGTACAGCGCGTGAACTTCGCGTCAGTGCACGAGTGGCAATACAAGGCCGACGGACTGTTTCGAATTCCTGACTCCGCACAAGGAAGCGTGGCTGTGATCCTCTCCCTCTGGCGATTCGAGCACATCGCTCACGGCCACCACGGGCGATACGTGACCTCACGGAACCTCGTCGTGGGTGACACGGGGCGCCGCTACGAGATCGACTACGCCTACGTCGTCACGGGTACCTTCGATACGTCCTATGAGCTGGTCCTTGGCCAGGCAACACGCTTCGGCGACTTCACCGATGATGACATGCAGGGGATGGCCGAACTCGCCAACCGCTTCCCGCAGAAACCGTACCTGGCCTTCTCAACACTCAAGGATCGCTACTCCGATTCGGATAAGGCACGGCTTCGCAGCCTCGCCGAGCGAGGTTATCGGGTGATCGCGCTCACGCGTGAGGAGCTTGATCCCTACGATCTCTTCGACCGTTTCGATCAAGCGCCGCACAAGTACGCAGTGGGGCTGAAGGAACTATCGGAAAACACACTGCACCTCAACGTCGCACAGTAGCGCTTTGCCGACTGTGTCCGACCGTACGCACCATTGAAAAATCGGAGCCAGCCTAAATAGTCTCGCCTAGCCGATCCGGGCTGGCCTGCCTGCGCCGCTGCCGCAGGCGCGGCAGGCAGGCACATTCGAAACGCCCCGTGATCTCCGGTGCCACGCACCAGATTCGATTCGCCGGTAGGAAAAATCCGAGTGATTGAGGGACAGACGTGATATGCCACATCTCAGGTGTACGCGGAAGCTGCTCTCGGCCATCGGCTGCCCACAGGCTGCTGAGGCTGTGGAGGCAAAGCCCGCCCCGACCCTGGGAGACTGGTACGCCCATCTGCTCGTTATTTCCAGGAAGCGAGTGCTGCTGTTTACGAACGAGTCGACGCTCTATTCCTTTGTGGTGGTGGGTGTGAGGAAGGCGGCGCTGCCTTCCCTCACGAGGATGTTTCTCGAGCATCTTGCACGGAATCTGGCTGACGACGACCTCCCGGCTTACGTCATTCAAAGGCTGACGGGGGAGTATCGCAACCTGGAGATCGCCGGAACAGCCAACCGAAGCGTGGTGGGCTCGATGAACGATCTGGCGAACCTGCTGGAACACCATGTGCGCGATGCCGGAGGTGTGGCGGGTTGTGATGTACGGGCCATCAACAGGCAACTGAACCGAACGCCGCACAAGCCCTTGGGCTGGAAGTTTGCTGCCGAGGCGCTGCAGGAGCGCCTGCTCGGAGTCTTCGTCGTCCCTGGCCCTCGGCCCAGTCGGGTGTTTCTGAACTGATGAAGCCGCATCACATCATCCTGAAATTAGGCGGAATTCGGGGGGAATCCGGGGGACAGCATACGGCATTGCTATTGGAATGGCTCTGAGGCGGCCCCAATAGTTCCGCCTAGCTGATCTGGGCTGGCACCCCAACTGAGCGCTTTTCTCATGCAGGGGCAATCACACAGGAAGGCGTCTACCAGCCGTTCTCAGCATACCGAATCGTCAACGATGCGCCAGTCTGGCGAGGCTGCTGGGCCCCTCATGTACCTCGCGTCCCAGTCGCCGCGCCGGCGGATGCTGCCGCGTTTTTATTTGGAGTGCTTGACAGTCGTGATGCAACCAGCTATTATTTGTTATGAATGTCGTAAATATACGACATTTATTCAACCGGAGGCTCAGGCACCGATGATCCCATTTGGGCAGACAGTTCTCGTCTGGCGGTTGCATCGCGGCTTGACCCAGCAGGTGCTGGCGGTCAAGGCGCGTGTGCCGCGCTCGAATCTCTCGGCGATCGAGCGGGGCAAACAAGAAGTGTCCCTGCGCACCCTGCGGACACTGGCCATGGCGCTGGACGTGCGTCCCGGCGTGCTGGCCGATGGCCTCGTGCCCGGGGAGAGCGGCCAGCAGGGAGCGGCATGGTCGCGCGGCCGGTTGGAGCGCATCGCGGATGCCGTCGTGCACGGCGCCCCCCTTCGCGACGCTGATGAGCGCACCCTCGCCGAACGGTTGGCGTCGGTGATCGAACCCCGCTCGCTGGCGTCAGCGAAACAATGGCGCTCCTCCCGCATCAGCCAGCGCCGGCGCAATACCGCCTGGCTCCAGATCAACACCGCGTACCCTCCTGAAGTGGTCAAAAGCTTACTCCAGCGAATTGCGGATCGGCAGCAGGCCCCATGACGTCTCAACAGATTCAGCGGTTTTTTCGGACGTTGGCCAAGGAGTGGCCGCATGCCGCGCGGATGATCCTCACCGGTGCTGCGGCAGGGTCTCTCCTGGGTCGTGTCCGACCTAGCGTCGATGTTGATTTTGCCGTCCGGCTGTCTCGCCGCACGCTGGCGGCCTGGAAGGATTTCGAAGCGGCGGTTGCGCGCACCACCGGGCTGACCGGCATCCACACCAATTATGCGGAGGATATTGACCGCTGGGGATCCATTTCGTTGCTCGACTACACTCGCCATACCCGTCCCTATCGAACCTTTGGAAAGCTGGACGTCCGCCTACTGGATCCCGCCTATTGGTCGATTGGGAAGTTGAGCCGGTACCTGGATCCTGACGTGCGGGATCTGGTGGCCGTCTTGCGCCGCCAGCGCGTTCCGGTTGACCGCCTGATCCGGCTCTGGGCCATCGCGCTTCGGAAAAGCCCTCGCTCCTTAGCGAGTACTCAATTTTACCAGCAGGCCGAGCATTTCCTACGGGCTCACGGCCGGGCCATCTGGGGCCGCGCGTTTGATGCGGAGGACGCGGTACGACGATTTGCGTTGGCATGCCAACCGCCAGCGAGAAAGTAGAACATGACCGGAATTCTAGGGACATAGTGACCGCATTACTGGAGCAGCCCACATCGTCCCGCCTCGCTGATCTGGGGCTGGCGCGCGCGGAACACACCTTGGTTTTAGACTATGGTCAGGCTGGCAGGCGCGCTATTGGGCCGCTTCCCAGAACGCACGGAACGCGGCGAGGAATTCGGCAGGTGTCACGATCGGTGCGGCGTAGAAGGCTCGGACTTTCGGGATGAGAACGTGTTTGGTGTTCAAGGTCACGAGGTAGTCCGCTTGCGCGTGCTTGGCGGCTGCAAGGATCGGAGCATCATCGGCATCGATGACGGCTTCAGCAGCCCGAACCCTATCGCGCCGAGGGTCGTCCGCAAGCTCCGGGGAGACGTTCTTGATGAACAGGCGGTATCGCTCGATAAGCTGTGGGAATTTCTTGAGGAGGACGCGGTCGGCTTCGATGAGGACCTGGCGGCTGAGCACGATCCGCAGTTCCTCGGATTCACCCAAGTCGCGAATGGCCGCCGAAGCCCCCGTGTGCGAGGCGAGGCCGGCGATGAGGACGTTGGTATCGAGGAATACCCGCCAGCGCTCAGCGGCCATACTGCTTCCGGTTGTACCGCTGACGCTCAGCCTTCAAATCCCGCAGCAAGTCATCCAGACTCAGGCCTTTGGCTTTCATGGCCTTCTCGACGTCTTTAGCTAGTGAGGGGCCAAGCAGACGCTTGGGAGTGAGGACGAGGCAGCGGCCCACCACGAAGACCGACAGTTGATTTTCCTCATCCAGCTTCAACGCTTGGCGAACCTCTTTGGGGATCGTCAGCTGCCCTCGACCCCAGAGCTTGACCGATTTCGGCACCGTGGAGATCATGCGGCCTCCTGTGTTTGCTGTATTTCAGCCTACTGCTGATATACAGTATACCATATGTTCTGCCAGCTTGTGCCGTCTTCGAGTATAATAGCCCCACGATGGGTTCCTCCTACGCGTGGCAGTATTTGTTCGTCGCGCTCCTGGCGCTGGTGGCGGTGGTCGTGGCGGTGGCCCCGCTCATCCTGGCCCGCTTCATCGCCCCGAAGAAGCCCGGCAAGACCAAAACCTCCCCCTACGAATGCGGGATGGAATCCACCGGCGATCCCTGGATACAGTTCCGCGCGCAGTACTACATTTACGCATTGCTCTTCGTCATCTTCGACGTGGAGGTCATCTTCATCTATCCCTGGGCCATTGTCTGGAAGTCACTGGGCGCCGTCGCATTCGTCGAGATGGCGGTCTTCCTGGCGATTCTGGCCGTGGGGCTGGCCTACGCGTGGAAGAAAGGCGTGCTGGAATGGGAGTAGACGAAGGGTTGCAGAGCGAGCTGCAGAAAGAGGGCGTCTACGTCACCACCTGGGATCGGCTGGTGAACTGGGGGCGGTCCAATTCCATCTGGCCGCTGCAGTTTGGGCTGGCCTGCTGCGCGATTGAGATGATCGCCAGCGCCGCCTCCCGCTACGACATCGCGCGGTTCGGTTCCGAGATCTTCCGCGCCTCGCCCCGCCAGGCGGATTTGATGATCGTCGCCGGCACGGTCACCAAGAAGATGGCGCCGCAGGTGGTGCGGCTGTACAACCAGATGGCCGAGCCCAAGTACGTGATCTCGATGGGGGCCTGCGCGACGTCGGGCGGGCCGTTCCACAAAGGCTACAACGTCCTGCGCGGCATCGACCGCTACATCCCGGTCGATGTGTACATCCCCGGCTGCCCGCCGACGCCGGAGGGATTGCTCGACGGCCTGATGCATTTGCAGGAAAAGATCAAGACCCGCTCGCTCAAGTCGGAAGCCGAGTGGAAGCAGGGCGAGTACTCGATCCCTGAGTTCGGGCACGCAGGGCTGGTACCGCGCTATAACAAGGAGCTGTTCAAACCGCTGGACCACCCCATCCAGCGTTTTGCCAGCGTCAAGCCCTCCTCTCCGACGCAAACCCCGCCGCCAGTGACCGAGTCGAGGCCCGCGACTGAGCTCGGCGAAGCCGAGCGAAGGAGTCCCGAGAGCGAAGCGCGAGGGACGACAGCCAATGCTCCCAAGCCCTGAGCAACTCAAAGACGCCATCGAGCGCGCTCTGCCAGGCGCACCCATCGCAGTTGAAGGTGCCGGCCTACGAATTCAGCCGCAAGACCTCATTCGCGTCTGCCAGTGGTTCAACGCCTCCACCACCTATCAACTGGACTACATCGCGAATCTCACCGCGGTGGATTACCCACCGGAAAAAATCGACATGGTCTATCACCTGGGTTCGATGAGCAAGAAGCACGGGCCGGTCACACTCAAAACGACGCTCCCGCGCAACAATCCGGTCGTTGCCTCGCTCACTCCGCTGTACCGGGGTGCGGAGTTCCAAGAACGAGAAGTGTATGATCTCTTCGGCGTGCGCTTCGAGGGTCATCCGGACCTGCGGCGCATCCTGATGTGGGAGGGCTTCCAAGGCTACCCGATGCGCAAGGACTATGTCCCGGAAAACCAAGATGTATTGGAGGAGACCGTCGGATGACGACGGGAACGGTTACGACCCTTCGACTACCGGAGAGATCGGAGATACCGTTTGACTTCGTCGTGGAGGCCGACGAGGACAAAGGAGACAGTGTCTTCTCGCTCGGCCCAGACAATGCGGATGCCGCGGCTGGCGCGAGCCTCAAAGATTTTCTCGTCGCTGCTACGGTGGAGCAGCTTGATTCCGAGGCCGATCGGCGCTTGGTGGGTGAAGTAGAAGGCGCGGATTTGTCGGTCGGCTTCCAAAATGAGGACTTGTTCGTGACGGGTGAAGCGGTCGAAGCGCTTGAGGTAGCGCTCCTTATGGATAAATTGCATCTACCGCTTCTTGATCCGCTTCTTCAGGACTGCGTCGGCCGTTCGTTCGTCCGAGACGACGTCGCCGGGTTTGACGATGAAAGCGTCTTTGAGCAACGCTTCGTAGGCTTCCGGAGGAACACGTTCTTCGACATCGACCGGCTTGAGCATGATCACGCCGTTGAGGTAAGTGACATCCAGGTAGTCGCGTCCCGCTTGCAGATGGACTTTTGTCACGATCTCTTTCGGGATGGTCAATTGGTTCCCGCGAGTCAATTTTGCTAACATGCGGCGTCCTCCTCTGTTTTTCAACTATACCATGAATAACAGAAAAAGGCAAAAACAGTTTTCCTTTTTCTCTGGAGCCCGAGCGCATGGCCACTGAGGCGCCCACGACCCCCCAACTCCTCGAAGTCAGCCTGGGGCCGCAGCACCCTTCCACGCACGGGGTCTTCCGGATGCAGACCGTCCTCGACGGGGAGACCATCGTCAAGCTCAAACCCGTCATGGGCTACCTGCACCGCAACCACGAGCAGATCGGCGAGGGCATGACGTACATCGCCTCCTTCCCGTTCACCGACCGGCTGGATTACTTCTGCGCGATGAGCAACAACCTGGGGTTGGCCATCGCCATCGAGAAGCTCGCCGGCATCGAGGTTTCCGAGCGGGGCGAATACATGCGCATCATCATGGCGGAGCTCACGCGCCTGGTGAATCACACGGCGGTCACCGGTTTCCTGCTCAACGACATGGGCGCCTTCGGCACGCCCCTGCTCTACGCCTTCCGCGAGCGGGAAAAGATCCTGGATCTGTTCGAGATGGCGTCCGGCTCGCGGATGATGTGCAACTACATCCGCCCGGGCGGCGCGCGGGAGGATTTGCCGGAAGGGTTCCTGGAGCGCGCGAGACAACTCGTGGACCACTACCCGACCTTTCTCGATGAGTTCGAGAGCCTGCTGACCCAAAATGAGATCATCCGCCAGCGCACCGAGCGGGTCGGCATCCTGCCCAAAGCGCTCGCCATCAACGCCAGCGCGACCGGGCCGCTGCTGCGCGCCTCCGGTGTGGATTACGATCTGCGCAAGGTGGACGGCTACTCGATCTACCCGCGCTTCACATTCAAGATCCCGCTGGGCCAGGTCGGCGACGTCTACGACCGCTACTACGTGCGGATCCTCGAGATGCGCGAAAGCATCAAGATCCTCCAGCAAGCGTTGAAAGAGATCCCCGGCGGTCCGGCGATCAGCCCGAAGGGCGCCGCGCTCGTGAAAGCGCCCCGGACGTTCCGCCCCCCGGCCGGCGATGCCTACGGGCGCATCGAGGCCCCGAAGGGTGAGCTGGGCTTCTACCTGGTCAGCGACGGCACGAACCAGCCCTACCGCTACCACATCCGCGCCCCGAGCTTCATCAACCTGACGATCCTGGAGGACCTGTGCCTGGGGCACAAGGTCGCGGATGCCATCATCATCCTGGGTTCCATTGACATCGTGCTGGGCGAGGTGGATCGATGACCCCTTCGACGCGGCCTTCGGCCTTGCTCAGGGTCATGGTGAGCGGAGTCGAACCATGATCGGCGCCGGTGTCCTCAAAGGCATGCTCTTGACCCTGCGGGAATTCATCGGCACCTATCCCGCCGGGCGTGTCCTCTTGCGCGCCCTGCGCCTCCCCACCGGATCCGGGTTGTTCACCGTCGAGTACCCGGACGTCAAGCAGCAGCACGCCGAGCGGTTCCGCTACTTCCCGTTCCTGGTCTACGACAACGCGCCGGATGACCTGCGCTGCGTCGCCTGCAAGATCTGCGAGCAGGAATGCCCCCCGAAGTGCATTTTCATTGAGCCGGCGAAGGACGAGGCAGGCCGCCCGCTCAAGGCGCACGGGCGCCCCTACCCGAAGACCTTCGACATCGATACCTCCATCTGCATGTCCTGCCGCATCTGCGTGGACGTCTGCCCCTTCGAGGCGATCGAGATGGACAACCAGTACGAGCTGGCCTCGGACGGGCGCGCCGGGGACATGCTCTTCGCGAAGGACAAGCTGCTCAAGAGCGCGGACTACTTCCGCCGGATCAAGCCAACCGAGGCCGCCGTCGTCGATCAGCGGCTGGCCGCAAAATCAGCAAAGAAAGTCCATAGTCCATAGTCCATGGCCAAAAACGCTATGGACTATCGACGATGGACTGCGGACTAAAAATGCTCGATCAGCTCTTCGTCAACTTCTCAAGACTCACGCTGAAATGGGCCGGGAAGCTCCTCCCCGAGTGGGCCCTGCCGTGGCTGCAGCTCGTCCTCATCATCGCCGCCATCGCCACGATCGCGCCGGCGATCATGATGTATCTGACGTGGCTTGAGCGCAAGCTGATCGCCCGGATGCAGAACCGCTTCGGGCCAAACCGCGTCGGCATTTACGGGCTTGCGCAACCGCTGGCCGATGGGCTCAAGATGCTCATCAAGGAGGACATCGTTCCCGACGGCGCGGACAGGCTCTTGCACCTGTTGGCACCGATCCTCGCCGTCGTCCCGGCCATCCTGCTGTTTGCGGTGCTGCCCTTCGGGCGCAACATGATTGCGGTGGACCTCAACGTGGGGCTGCTGTACGTCCTGGCCGTCTCCTCCATCAGCTCCTATGCGATCTTCATGGGCGGTTGGGCGTCGCGCAGCAAGTTCTCAGCCTTGGGCGCCATGCGCGCGGTCGCGCAGATCATCTCCTATGAAGTGCCCTCAGTCCTCTCGGTTGTCGTCGTCATCATGGTCACCAGCACGCTGTCGATGGCCGGGATCGTCGAAGCGCAGGCCTCCCAATGGTTCGTCTGCACGCCGTGGGGGTTCGTCGGGGCCGTGATCTTTTTCCTCAGCGGGGTGGCTGAAGTCAACCGCACGCCGTTTGACATGCCGGAAGCCGAGTCCGAGATCGTCGCGGGCTTCCACACCGAGTACAGCGGGATGAAGTTCGCCCTCTGGTACATGGCGGAGTTCCTCGAAGCCTTTGCCATTTGCGCCTTTACCGTGACGTTGTTCCTGGGCGGCTGGCAGGGGCCCCGACTTCCCATCTGGCCGCTGTTCCTCATCGGTGCGCTGCTGGTGGGGAGCGCTCAGTACGTCTTCCGCCCCCTGCGCGTGCTCTTTGTCGTGGCTGCTGTGGGCGCGGCGATCATCTTCGTGGGAGAGCCGATCCCCTCGTGGCTGTGGTTTTTCGCCAAGACGTACGCCCTGATCTTCGTGCTGGTGTGGCTGCGCGGCACGTTCCCCCGGCTGCGCGTGGACCAACTCATGGGACTGGCCTGGAAATTCCTCCTGCCGCTGTCGCTCGTGAACATCCTGGCGGCGGGTGCCTGGGTGGCGCTGCCGGGCCTCGCCGGCACGCTGCTGTGCGCGGCGCTGCTAACGGGCAGCGCCTGGCTGCTCGTGCGCGCCAACGCCCCTGCGCCCCTCACACCGCGCACATACGTGCTCGTTGACTAGAAGAGGAAGCCTCGATGCCCGGCCAATCCGCCGAGTCCCAAACCATCAGTTCCGCGCCGGTCGAGTGGGAACGAAAGCTCAAGGCCATCGACGCCAACCTCAAGGACTACGAGTCCGCCTCCCGCACCTTCAACTGGAAAGACGTTGAGCGGGAATTCGACTGGTCGAAAACCGGCAAGGTCAACGTCGTCCACGAAGCGATTGACCGCCACGCCAATGGCAGCCGCCGCACCAAGGTCGCGCTGCACTTCACGGATTTTGAGACACGCGACGAGCGCTACACCTTCGAGGACCTCAAGCGCCTCACCAGCCAGTTCGGGCATGTCCTCAAGCGCCTGGGCGTGAAGAAAGGTGACCGGGTCGCGGCCTTCCTGCCGCGCACGCCGGAACTCTACGTCGCCATCCTGGGCATCAACCGCGTCGGCGCCATCCCCGTGCCGCTGTTCGAGGCGTTCATGGAGCAGGCGATCCAGGATCGTCTCTCGGATAGTGAGTCGGTGGTGTGCGTCACCACGCCTGCGCTCAAATCTCGCATCCCGCGCCAGTCCCTCCCCGCCCTCAAGCGCCTCGTCCTCGTCGGCGCAGGCGGCCAACTGGCATCCGATGAGGTCAGCTACGACGCCGAGATGGCCACATCACCGACCTGGCTGGAACCGGAGTGGCTCGCCGTCGACGATGGGCTCATCATCCACTACACCTCCGGCTCCACCGGCAAATCCAAAGGCGCGCTGCACCGGCAGTACGCGATGGTGGGGCACTACCAGACGGCGAAGTGGGCGCTCGACCTCCGGGACGACGACATCTACTGGTGTGTCCCGCCGACAACGAAAGTGATTGCGAACCCTGAACCGAAAGCGATCGCTGAGCTCCACATCGGCGATCGGGTCTTAGCGCACGATGGGACATTCACCGAGGTGCGTCGCCTCTTCCGTCGTCCCTATCAAGGGGAACTTGTCGAAATTCGGACGGCCTATTATGACGAGCCATTTCAATTGACACCAAATCATGAGGTGCTTTGTGGGCGAAAGGGCACAACTGGCATTCAATGGAAACCGGCCGGCCAGCTCACGACAAAAGATTTCGTTCTCTTTCCTAAGCTGCGGGAGCTGCATGATCGCAAAGAGATCAGCATTTCAAGCATTGTCACGCGCTGCCATGTAAAAGATGGCAAGGCGCGTTGTCCCAAAGTCAAGCTGCCGCTCAACGACATCATCCCAGTGAATGCCGATTTCATGCGGTTCGGAGGTTACTATCTTGCGGAGGGTAGTGTGGGAGCCAGGGGGCACGTTCTCCAGTTTTCATTCAGTAAGAGGGAAGAAACATATGCTGATGACGTGGTCGCCATCCTGCAAAAAGTATTTGGTCTCAGTGGCAAGAAGCTTTGGATCAACAACCTATGTGAAGTCAGAGTCGGTTCAGTCATTCTTTGTGAACTCATGCAATCCTTGTTTGGGAAAACAGCTTCTTTGAAACGTCTCCCAGATTGGGCACTGTACCTCCCTGATGAAAAGCTTGCAGAGTGGCTAAAAGGATATTGGCGAGGCGATGGGAACACCGATCGGGATGTGTTCAGGTTCCATACGACTTCCGAAGTTCTTGCCTATCAACTGCGAATTATTCTGACACGATTTGGGCTCTTCAGTTCAATCGGCTGCCGCAAGAAAGAGCGGATCGGCCCGAGCCGCATCGGCGACAGGCAGATTATTGCCAGGCATGACTGCTATTGCATCAGGGTTGGGGGACGTTCGCTCACCCGCCTCTCAGAGCTGTTGGGCGTCCAGCACCCGTTTATTGAGCAGCGGTGGTGTACCTTCCAGGATGGACAGCGCTCCAGGCATTATCTCTGGTTGCCGATTCGCTCCATCGAGCGAGTTCCTTATGATGGCGAGGTATTCAACATCGAGACGGCAAAACAGTCCTACGTCTTGAGCAATATGACGGTGCACAACTGCACCGCCGACCCCGGCTGGGTCACCGGAACCTCGTATGGCATCTACGGGCCGTGGACGCTGGGCGTGACGAGCGTGGTGATCGGCGGGCGGTTCGACGCGGCGCGCTGGTATCAAACCATCCAGAAGTACCGGGTGACGATGTGGTACAGCGCCCCGACCGCCTACCGCATGCTGATGTCCACCGGGGAGGCGATCCCCAAGCAATACGACCTGTCCAGCCTGCGGCACATCTGCAGCGTGGGCGAACCGCTCAACCCCGAGGCGCTCAAGTGGATCAAAAAGATCACCGGCCTCGCCCCGCATGAGACGTGGTGGATGACCGAGACCGGCATGCAGCTCATCTGCAACTACCGCAGCTATGATTTCCCGATCGGCGCAACCGGCAAGCCCTTCCCCGGCACCTACGCCACCGTCGTCGATGATCAGGGCAAGGAACTCCCCGCCCATCAGCTTGGCCACCTCGTCGTCAAGCCCGGCTGGCCCTCGATGATGCAGTCAATCTGGAAGAACCCCGCCAAGTACCAGGAGTACTTCCGCATCCCGGGCTGGTACGCCAGCGGCGACACCGCCTACAAGGACGCGCAGGGCTACATCTGGTACCAGGGGCGTGCGGATGACGTCATCAAGACTTCCGGCGAGCGGGTGGGACCGTTCGAGGTGGAGAGCGCGCTGGTCGCGCATCCGGCGGTGGCTGAGGCGGGCGTGATCGGCAAGCCGGATGAGGGGCGCGGACAGATCATCAAAGCCTTCGTCGCCCTGCGCAAGGGGGATCAGCCCTCAGAACAACTGAAGAAGGAGATCGCGGACTTCGTGAAGACCACTCTCGCCGCCCACGCGGCCCCGCGCGAGATCGCCTTCGTCGAGAAGGTCCCCAAGACCCGCTCCGGCAAAATCATGCGCCGCGTCTTAAGGGCCTGGGATCAAGGGTTACCGACGGGCGATATTTCAACGATGGAAGAATAGATGAGGAAGCTGGCGTGTGACCGAGCCCGGGGACCCACCGCAGGTGGGTGGGCGAGGGAATCCCGACGCCGAAGGCGGAGGGAGGATCAAGGCCTCCCTGTCGGTGACATCTCAACGATGGAAGAGTAGTGCATGACAGACAAATTGATCATTAAGGATTTGGTCGCGGAGTGCCGGATCGGGGTCTACGACTGGGAAAAGCAAACTCCGCAGAACGTGTGGATTGATTTGGAGCTGGCGATTGACGCGGCGAACGCCGCTGCCAGCGACAACGTGCAGGCGGCAATCGACTACGGCCGACTCGTCACGACGATCAAACAGCACGCCCAGCACAAGCCGTTCGGGCTCCTCGAAACCCTTGCCGAAACCCTCGCTGCCCTGATCCTGAAGGCATTCCCCACGCCGCAGGTCACCATCCGGATCAAGAAGCGCGCCCTGCCAGGCGTGGATTACGCCGCGGTGGAAATCACCCGCCCGTAAGGAAGCCTACTTGCTTGGCTGGTAGGTGGCGAAGGAGTGGTCCGTCTCCCACAGCGTGACGGACGTGACCGGAAAGCCCCGCCGCTTGGTTTCTTCGTAGATCAGCTTCGCCAGATTCTCCGCTGTCGGGTTCTCCTCGATCGCAAACAGCGGCTCTTTCAGCTTGCGCAACAGCGGCAGCGCCGGGTCGTGCTTGCAGAGGATCATCTTGTGGTCGAGGTGGGCATCGATCCAGCTCTGGATGGACTGTTTGATCTCGTTGAAGTCCCGCACCATTCCCCGCCGGTCCAACGCCTTCGACGACAGCTCGATCTCCACCTTGCCGTTGTGCCCGTGCAAATAGCGGCACTTGCCCTGGTAGTGGAGCAGGCGGTGTCCGTAACAAAAATAAATCACCCTGGTGACAACATACATGGTTTGAGACCTGCTTTCCCTCAGGCAATGAGGCGGCCGCCGTCCACGTAGATGGTCGTGCCGGTGATGAAGTCCGTGGCTCCCAAGGCGAAGGTCACGGCGCTGGCGATGTCCTGGGGGCTGCCCCAGCGCTTGAGCGGCAGGCGCTGGA
>OBEQ010433033.1_pt1 | contig 19577 bp, 14 predicted proteins | sample 1670901 | NCBI WGS metagenome assembly OBEQ01 (sample SAMEA104232315, study PRJEB22302) | groundwater metagenome | biome: forest; feature: aquifer; material: groundwater | place: USA | collected 2011-08-07 | depth 5.4 m
ACGTGACACTTATCAAAGAGTTCATAAAACACCTTAGAGACTTGTCTAAAGGTAGGTTTATCTTTCACATCTTCATCTTTAATCCCATGTTTAGCTGTAGCATCTGATGGTATAGGTCTTCCTGGATTTATTTTTTGTGTTATAGGTCCTTCTACCCGTCCATCTGGATGAATCTTAATAGCAGAAATTTCTATAATCTTGTGAACATCAGTGTTTACACCGTCTGTCTCTAAATCATAAAAGACAATTGGTTTATCAAGTTTTAAATAATCAGTAAGCTTTTTACTTGGATCATATTTAGGTGAGAAAGTGTAAGACAAAGGATTTGTACGTATACGAGCTGCAACTTCTCTTGCAATGTCTGGTGAAAATGTGGCTTGTAGTAATTCGTGTGCATTTTTTTCTCTTTGCTCCTCTGTAGCACCAGTTTTTATTAACTTATCTATCCATAAAAAGAACATGTCAACTTGTTCTTGAGAAATAGCTCCTGATTGAAACAATTTTCTTATGGACTCGGGGGGAGCTGCATGTCCATTTGGTTTTATTAGCGTACTTACAGGAAGAGTCATCTTTGTTCCTCCGTTTTTATGAAAAGTTATTTGACCAAGTAACTAATAATATACAGTAAGAATAGGGTTTAGGATTGCAAGAGTATTGTAAGATCGGGAATTTTATTTACTAAGTTAATTGATTAAAATGATTTTAGAACAGCTTACTTATCTGTTACTTATACAAATTGTTTTGTACTAAAATAAGAAAAAATTAATGTATTAAACTTTATACTTTCAATTTCTTGCTTTAGAATTCAATCTTTGATCTGCCTATGTAAGAAAAATGTATTTTATTAGTAAGGGGAGTGTTTGTAATTTTTTTCTCTAACAATTTATGTTCTTTATTAAAACGATATTATTTACATTGTAATTTTTTTGTGTGATGATTTAATTAATTGTTTGATTATATATCTGTGGGAACGTTATCTAGAACGTATCTACAGAAAGCCTTGGCAGTATTTAAGGACTTGATTATATAAATGACAGCTATAGCAAATATAGAAGCCCCGCTTCAAAGAGCTGAGTTAAATCCACACTATTTAAATAAAGAATCCCTTTATAGAAAATCACTTGATTTTAGAAATTGGGACGGTGGAAAGTATGGCACATTAAATACAGAGGCTTTAAGTACCGAGGGGATTACTGATTATAAAGATTTAAGTGGTTTCAAAACTGCTGGTATTGAAGTAGTAAAGCATGAAAAAATCTCCGAGCAAACACTTAAACTCCAACGCTATGGGAAAATTGGAGCAACCGTTGGGGCCGTAGCACTAAATGCCGGTGCAGCACTTGGACTATTTTATTCTGGTGCTAAATTGCTTTTAAATTCAGTTCGTAATAATGATGTAGAAGATTCTTATAAAAGCTTAGGAAATGCCTATTCAGCATCTGCAGTTGCAGGTGCATTAACTGGTGCTGCTCATGAAAGCGCTGAATGGTCATTAGGTAATATTGGAATGGGGGTATTTAGTAGATATCTGGATAGCATCTGGGGACTTGCGGGATTTTCAATATCAGAAGGTCTTTCATCAATAGGAATGGGGCAAGTTCGATATAGAGATAAACAAAATGTTTATGCTGTTCGCAATTCAATCTTCAACAACCCTTCACTTTCGAAATTTAGATTTCTAATGCCGATTGAACAATCTATTATAAGCTTTACGCGAAGGCTTCTTTCTCCTAAAGACTGGCAAAGATTTAAAAAAGAAGAACCATATTCATTATTCCAAACCTCGGGGGGAGGACTAATTTCAGCTGGTGGATTACTTGGAATTGCAAGTATATTTAAAAATAAAATGTCAGAGAAATTACAATCGTTTTTCTACTTACCATATAGCTTATTTTCTGTTGCAAATCTAATTGCTCTATATAGAGATGGAGAAGTAATGCTTACACGTGCTAAAGATTTTGGGGCACGTAAAGCAGGCGAGCTTTTCTCAATGAAGATGGAAGGAAATCTTAAAAAGCTAGCAGCACCATTTTTAGGATTAAACAATTTATTTCTCGGGTTAAAAGGACTTGGTATTGATTCAGACGGTGGCATGATGTACAACCTTGCAATGGCAATGCGTTCATGGGGTGCCGGGCTTGCATTTTTAGCATTTAAATCACAATCATTGCTTAAGTTTTTCAAACCCGACATGTTTGGTCCTCAGTTTAAAGAAATAATAGAATTAAATTTAAATCCAAGTAAGGCAGGAGAAAGGGTTCTTGAACACCTTGATAACTTAGAAACAAAAAGACCAGCTCCACATATGCGTGATAAATTTGATGCGATTATTTATGATGATGATAATGAGCAAAGAGAAATATTAGACTTATTAATTAACACTGAAACATTTAAAGGGCTTCAAAACAAAACTCAGGTTGGTTTGCCTACACCAAGTAATCCCCCAACAAATGGAAGACCTTATTTAGAAAGATATTCTCACAGTAAAAGAGTTTGTGCAGTAGCTATTCTTATTTATAATGCGCTTCTTAAAAATACTACGGATGAAGGCTTAAGAAATATGCTACTTGAAAATAAAGATGCATTTAAGCTTGCGGGGCTTTTGCATGATGTGGGACACATAGCAAGAAGTCATCTCGCCGAGAAAGCAGTAAAAGGACATAATAATGATGAATATACCGTAGAAATCTTAAAAGGCACAAGTGAAGATGCCCCGAAAGACATTCACAATACTGTAATTGAATATTATGGAAAAGAACGAGGTGAAAAAATATTAGCTCAAACGAGAGAAATAATAGGTAAATGGAGTCCATTATTTAAAGCATTTAAGATAGCGGATTATACAGAATATACACGATGTGGTGATTTCACCTGTGTTGATGGATTCACCAAATGGTCACTCAATGACGTTAAAGAATATGCTGACACTGTAAGATTATATAAAGATGAGGGTGGCAAAGTTAAAACTTGCTTTACTGAAAAAGGCTCTTTATTAACATTTAAAATTTTATTTGACAGAAAAATATTTAATGACTCATTTAACTACTTCCCGATTTCAAATGCAGAAGAGCTCCCTTATCTACTCGGTTTAGATGCAGCTGATTTATCAGCAAAAGACATAAAGCGTATGACTGAAAGAGAAATCGATGCTTCTGCCAAGAAAGGGTTATCAATGCTAAAAAATGCTAATTTCCAATTCAGATTAAAACATATGACTGGTGGTGAGACAGCTTACTGTGGCTATTCTAAAGTAGATCCTGAAAGAAAAATTTTAGTTTATACCGATGAAAGAACTGAGCCTATGGAATTTTTAGACTATTTGGAAACTGTAATTAAACCGAAAGATAAAGAATTATATGACGATGTACAGCCTATGGTAAATGGTTTAATCACACCTAAAGAAGTTAAACTCGTTATTAACGTAAGCAGTAACGGGGACTAGTTTACTAAAGCTTCTTTTGTATATTTTTTAGCTAATTCTACGCCGGGCTGATTAAATGGATTTACCTCTAACAACATTCCATTAATTGCAGTGGCTACTTCAAAAATGTACATAAGCTGTGAAATATAATATTCATCCAGTTCTGGCATGGTAATTAAAATATTGGGTCTCTTATTTTCACTAAGTGCTCGTCTCGTAGCATCTAGCTCTATATTTAAAATCTCGCCGACTTTGTGTCTATTATAAACTCCGAAGTCAGGACACTCAGATGAGTAGTCAGGAATTACAATATCTCGCTTATGTTTATTAATCTTCACAAAGCAAATCAGCTTATCGTTTGGTCCTTCATTAAACATTTGTATTTGTGAGTGTTGGTCAGTAGCACCAATAGCTGAGACAGGAGTAGACCCCTTTTGTTCTTTGCCAATAGATTCAGCCCAAAGTTGTATAAACCAGTCTGCAAATCGTTTTAAACTAGTAGAATAAGGCATCAATGCAAAAATATTTTTACTGTTTTTATAAGAAAAATATGCACTTAAAGCAAGCATGCTAGCCGGGTTTTCTTTTAGATTTACTGACTGACAAATTAAGTCGGCCGCTTGAATACCAAGCTGGATTTCACTTAAATCAACACCACTAAATGCAAGTGGAAGTAATCCGACAGGAGAAAACACTGAATATCTACCACCAACATTCTCAGGTATTGAAAAAACTGGCACTGCATGTTTTTTAGAAAGTTCGTATAAAAGTCCTTTTTCTTTACTCGTAATAAAAATGCATTGCTTGTAAAAATCAAGCTTTGGATCTTCTAATTCTTCTATCCACTCTTTTGCAATTAACATGGGCACTATTGTTTCAACCGTAGTGCCTGTTTTAGATATAATTACAAACAATGTTCTCTTTAGATTTAATCTACTTAACAGTATTCTTATAACCTGAGGATCTAAGTTATCAATAAAATCAATAGTTAGAAAATTCTTTCTTTTCCCTCGTCCAAGCCTATTCCACAAAGGAGTTCTTAAGCTTTCAAGCAAAGCCTGTGCGCCAAGACTTGATCCACCAATTCCAAGAACTAAGAGATGATCATATTTATCTTCATTTAAAGTCTTACTTACAAAAGTATTTACTTCTGAAAACATAGCATTATCGTGTGGTAAGTTAAGCCAGCCAGTCATTAAAGAAGAATCATGTTTTGAAGAATATAATTTTGAGATTATTTCAGATATTTTGCTTTCAAATCCTCTAAAATTTGTGTTTGGTTCATTACTTATATAATTAGTAAGATCTAACTTTATTTTTGATCTGTTCATTTTATTTCCTTTTTAGCTAGAGAATCGATGACTTCATCTAGTTTTGCAACCCTTGATCCCTTCATTAAAACAATTGTCCCGGGTTTAAGTAGTCTTTTTAAGATATCACAACATTCAGTATTGTTTTTAACATTCTGAGCAAAGTGTATTTGTCGTAACCTATCACCCACTGTTATTACAACATCAATTGGTTTATCCTTTAGCCACATTGTTAATTCATTTAAAAGCTTATCCTCTTCTTGTCCTAATTCAGCTAATTCTCCCAACACTAAAACCTTTGTATAATCCTTACCATTCCAGCATTCAATAAGATTTAAAATTGCAGCTTTAACAGATTCTGGGTTTGCATTATATGATTCATTTATTAAATAAGTTTCTTCAGCAAGCTTTAAAACATTCCCACGCCCATTTGGTATATTAAATTTTAATAACCCTTCTTGTATTTCTTTTTTTGAGAGACCTAAATATTTCGTAGTTAAAATTGCAATTATCGAATTTAAAACATGAATATTGCCTAAAGCATTTATAGAATATTGTTCAGACTCTAGACCTCCAAGGGTAAAATAAGATTTTCCATTTTTAAAAGATATATCACTGACTTGATCTAGATCAAATACAAACTTTTCTCCATGCCATATCTTAGCTGCATATTGAATAAGAATAGGATTATTATGTAAAATTGCTACTCCGTTTTGTTTTAAGTGTTCAAGAATTTCACATTTTGTTTTTGCAATTGCTTCCACACTCCCAAGTCGTCCTATATGAGCAGTGCCTACATTAGTTATTATTGCAATATCAGGTTCGCAAGTTTTTGCTAAATATCTAATCTCTCCCTCTTGTCTCATAGCTAACTCTAGAATTAAAACCTCTGTATCTTGAGGCATCTCTAAAATAGTTTTAGGTACACCAATTTCATTGTTATAGTTGGCTTGGGTTTTATGAGTTTTATATTTTACAGAAATTATCGCAGACAGCAGTTCTTTCGTGGTGGTTTTTCCTGAACTACCGGTTATTGCAATTACCTTTGGGTTTATTTTCTTTCTGTAATAATTAGCTAATAAGTGATAAGCCTCGAGTGTGTCTTTTACAATGATTAATTTGGATTTATTCTTTTCATTGATTTTGTTTACCTTGGCAGATTCACAAAACGAAAGCTTAATGCTATTTTCTAATACTTCATTTATAAAATCATGCCCATCAAATCGTTCACCAACTAACGGTAGAAAGATTTGATCTGGTTTTATAAATCTAGAGTCGGTATTTATTGTGAACTTTTCATTTGTAGATATGGGAAATAGTGGAAACAGAGAACTTATTTCATCAAGTCCAAATACAGCGCAATTGTTTTGCAACTTTTTCTTACCTCTATCGCAACTGCACTGGCATAATTAAATAAGTGTAAGAATAGCTATCTCTCTCTAAGTTTAAAATCAATGGGGAAAGAGAAGTACCTAGCTCTAATTCTATTTTTTCCTCTTTCAGATTTCGTAATATTTCAGAGAGATATCTATGATTAAAAGCGATTTCTAAATCAGTACCTTTATACTCAACATCAACCTCATCAACTGCATTTCCATAGTCGGGAGAGTTAGCACTTAACTTGGCTACGTTTAATCCTTTTGAAAAGGACAACCTTATAACATTTGTTCGTTCATTTGCTAGAATTGCAACTCTTTCAAGTGCTAATAGTAAGCTCAGTCTTGAAAATATAGCTTTGTTGGGTTGTTTCGGTGGTATTAAATTTTCATATTCAGGAAATATTCCACCAACTAGCCTTGTGCTTAGTGTAAAGTCTTTGTTTTGAAATATTGCTTGGTTATTAGATAAGTAAAATTTTATCTCATCATTTCCTTCTTTAAAGTTTTTTATTAATTTTTCAAGTTCATCAAGAGCTCGAACAGGAATAACAACTCCTTGTTTAAGATCTTTTAATTCTGGTGTTTTACTAAGCTTTCCAATATACCTAGCTAACCTACTTCCATCAGCTGCTCCAAGTTCAAATTGATTATTTTTTATTTCTAGTTTTACTCCTGACAATATACTTGTAGACTCAAACCTTGAGGCTGAAAATGAAGTTAATGAAATAGCCTTTAAAAATTCTTCCTGATTAACACTAAACATATTTTCAGTTTCATCTTTATTTATAACGACTGGAAATCCTTCAGAAGAAACACCATTTATTTGAAATTTAGATCTATCACTTTGTATTTTTGTTAATTTACTTTCATCATCATCATCCATTCTTATTTTTATATCAATCCCTGTTACCTTATTTACTATCTCATCAAACTTTTTAGCTGGCAAAGTAATACTTCCTGGATTTTTTATATCGGCTGGTAATTTACACTCTATTGCTAAATCAAGATCAGTTGCTGATATTATAAGAGAGCCTGTGGCACTAGAAAGTAATATATTATTTAATATTGGTTGAATTGCTTTATTTGATGTTGCTCTTGATGCACATGAAACTACTTTTTTTAAATCTTCTGTTTTTACTGCAATATCCATTTTTTACTCCTCTAAAATAAAATTTTTACGAACTTATCTGGTGATAATTAGTATTCTAAACCATTTACTATTTGTAATTTTGTTTGATCGTTCTTATATAATTTAAATTTTTTAGTAGTTATAGAAAAGCTTAAATACTGTAAGAAACCTGATAATCTCTATATAAAACAAGCATTCGCCATGTCAAAACCCTGTAAATAAAGATCATAACCTATGACATGTATTACTAACTTCTATATAAGATAAACATTTTTCAATCTTTAACTTATAGCTTTTTGACAGGTTTATAAAATATAAAATGTGAACTAATCGGTAGAATGTATAATTTGAGGTACACAATAGAAAGCATTTGTCCGATTTATTCGGCAAATGCGATCCCGTGAAATGGGTTAGCAAATGAAAAGTTTAGCTTGTCTAAACTAAAAAAAGGAAGCTGTAGCTTGTCTGTAGCATACAAACCCTCCCTATGAAAAAAGTCATTATTATTGGTGCTGGTCCAGGTGGATATTATGCTGCAATTAACCTTGTAAAATCAGGCTATAAGGTTACTTTAATAGAAAAAGAAAATATTGGAGGGACTTGTTTAAATGTAGGATGTATACCTACCAAGTCTCTTCTAGATCAAATAAGTTTATTTGAACATTTTCAAACATTAAGTACAAAACAAAAACTTTTCTCAGGCGATAACATTCAAATAAATATAGATGCTCTTAAGCTATTTCAAATTGAAGTAATAAATCAACTGAAACAAGGCTTAGAAAAGTTATTTAAGACAAAAAAAATAGAGTTGGTTTATGGCAAAGCACAATTTTTATCTAGCAACAAATTGCAAATAACACATTCCAATGATACTAAACATTCAGAATTAGAAGCAGATGAAATAATAATTGCAACCGGCTCAATGCCACGGAGTATCCCTGGTTTTACTTTTGATGACAGATTAGTTGTCTCAAGTGATAATATGTGGAATATTCCATATGTACCAAAAAGACTTTTAGTGATTGGTTCGGGTCCTATTGGTATAGAATTTGCACGGATATTTAAGGTATTAGGTTCTATGGTTACAATGAGTGAGATTAAAGAGTCACTGTGTCCGATTTTAGATTTAGAATTGTCTGATAATCTGTCACGAAGCCTAAAGCGTAGGGGTATAGAGTTAAAGATTAATAGAGCCACAAAGTTTCTTGAAAAACTAAAAGATACTGTCAAGGTTGAATTTCTTAGCACTATTGATAGTGAGAGAGAAATTAGAGAATATGATCAGGTTTTAATAGCAGTTGGTAGAAAACCAAATACAGAAAATCTTTTACTTGAAGCAGCAGGGATTGAATTAGAACCAGTAGGGTTTATAAAACTAGATGAATACTTAAGAACAAATAAACCAAATATATGGGCAGTTGGTGATGTTACTAACTATCCACAGCTAGCTCATACAGCAAGTTTTCAAGCGCGTATAGTTTCTCAGAATATAGCCGGAAAGAAAATAAAATTTGATGATAGATTTATACCATCTTGTATTTTTGGCTATCCTGAAGTAGCATTTGTTGGATTTACCGAAGAACAAATAAAAGAAAGAAATATTGATTATAAGATAGGCAAGTCTTTGTATCTTGCTAGTGGCAAAGCCAAAGCTTCTGGACTTACTGAGGGTATTGTGAAGATTATAATGGAAGCAAATACAAGAAAGGTATTAGGAGCACATATTATTGGTGCTGAAGCATCGAGCTTAATTCATGAAGTAGTAATTGCAATGCAAAACAACCTAACCGTGGATCAAATAACTCATTCAATTCATGCTCATCCAACATATTCAGAGATTTTACTTGAAGCTCTAGAGGATGCTCTTGGAGAGGCTGTACATTTATGAGAATAGAAGACTTAAATAAAAAAACTTTTAAATGGCTTAAACCAACAGAAGCCTTTTTTGGGCATATAAAAATTGAAGGTACTAGTAAAATTACTCTTATTTCAGCGAAGGCTCAGGAAGTAGTTAAGAATGGGGATGTAAAACTTAAAATCGAGACTCCGAAAGGGTGGAGAGTTGAAAAGCATAACAGCGAATCTGTGTTACTTGAAAATCAAGTCTCTTATCTTGGAGAAGCTAAATTCTATCCTAAATTTGTTTATCATCTAGTCAAGCTTTCTGTGGGAGAAAATATTTCTGTAATCAAACCAATTGAAGAAGATAATGAAGAAGAAGTTATAGCAGTGGTTGAGTATGTAAATAAATCCAGTGATAGTGTCTTGCTAGGGATGAAGTGTTTAGAAGACTATAAAGAATAATTTTTTGCCTACTCTAATACTCTAATTAAATTCTCAACTTGTTTAATTGAACTTAGTTTTTTTAACTCAACAATTGCATTTTGTATCTTTTCTTCTTTTACCCTGTGTGTAAGCATTGTTATTGATGCTGTGTTACTAAGAGCGGTGCCTCTTTGAGTAAAAGCATTTATACTAACATCATGCTTACCAAAGATAGTTCCAATATGGCCTACTACACCAGGCTTATCTTCTGTTTGCAATCTTAAGAAGTAGCAATTAATCGTATCTTTTATAGGTTTAATATTTGCATAATTTGTATGCTGACAAATAAATTGTGGGTGAGGATTGTGTGAATATGATAACTGTGCAACAAGAAGATTTATATCACCGACTATTGAGCTTGTAGTTGGCAATTGACCAGCACCTCTACCAATCAATGTAAGCTCTCCGACCAAGTCTCCTTCTACTAAAACACCGTTATTGGCACCAAGTACTGATGCAAGAGTGTTCGCTTGTTTTATAAATGCAGGATGAACCCTTATGTCTAATTTCCCATCCTCCTCTTTTTTTGCAAGTGCAATCAACTTTAATCGATATCCAAGTTCTTCTGCCGTTAATATATCTACAAGAGTGACCCTCTCAATTCCTTCTGTATGAACCTCATTGATTTTAATTCTTTCATGAAATGCAATGCTGCTTAATATAGCTATTTTATATGCCGCATCTTTTCCAGAAATATCATTGGTAGGATCTGGCTCAGCATAACCAAGTTTCTGTGCATCTTTTAGGCAGTCATTGAAGTCCAGATTTTTGCTTAACATCTCAGTTAAGATATAGTTTGTAGTCCCGTTCATTATCCCCATAATTTTTGAAAACTTATTTGCATTTAAGGTTTGCTTTAATGTGTTGATGACAGGAATACCACCACATACGCTTGCCTCAAACTGAATCTGAACATTATTCTTGCGTGCTAAATCAAAAAGCTCAGCCCCATGAGTTGCAACTAAATCTTTATTTGCAGTTACAATGTGTTTTTTATTTTCAATTGCTTGACTTACAAGCTCTTTAGATGGATTTAATCCCCCAAGCATCTCTACCACTATTTGAATCTCTGGATCAGTTACAATTTCAGAAAGATTAACAGTTAAAAGTTTTGGGTCAAATCCTCTTTTTTTTGTTATATCTTTTACCCCAATTTTTTTAACTTCTATTAAAGGATGTTCTTTTAATGCATTAACAACTCCAGCTCCTACAACCCCAGCTCCTAAAATACCAATCTTAACTTTTTTTTGTTTTATGTCCATATTTTTCTATTTTATTACATACCTAACCTGAGTTGAGCACTATCCTTATCTTGCTTCTCTAGATTTAAATGTTTATAAGCTAAGTCAGTAACGACCCTGCCTCGCGGAGTCCTAGTTAAAAAACCAGCTTGAAGTAAATATGGTTCATAGCAGTCCTCTACAGTTTGTCTTTCCTCGCCAAGTGTAGCTGCCAATGCATCTACCCCAACCGGACCACCGCTATAGCTTTCAATAATTGTTTTAAGTAACTGTTTATCACTTTCTTCTAGTCCATGTAAATCGACTTTAAACAGTTCAAGAGCATTGATTGCATCATCTCGCCCCATAATCTTTATATTCTCATGCTGTGAATAGTCTCTAACGAGCCTGGTAAGTCTATTTGCAATTCTGGGCGTGCCTCTAGATCTCTTAGCAATTTCTAAAGCAGCTTCCTCTTGAATCTCCAATTTTAATACTCTACTTGTATTTTTAATAATAGAAATAAGTTCATTGTGATTATAAAACTCCATTTTATAAATATGTGTAAAACGATCTCTAAGAGGACTTGATAAAGAACCTAGTCTCGTAGTTGCCCCGACTAAAATAAAACGGTTAACTGGTATTCTTGTTATTCGTGCTGCCTGTGATTTCCCTACTGAAATATCAAGTACAAAATCTTCCATCGCTGAATAAAGCAATTCCTCAGTAATTTTATTTAACCTGTGTATTTCATCGATAAATAAAACATCCCCCACGTTTAGTGATAACAATACTCCAATTATGTCTTTAGGTTGTGGTAATGCGGGGGCGCTAAATACTTTTGCTTCTGTACCCAGCTCACGCGCAAGAATAATTGCACAACTGGTTTTACCTAATCCCGGAGCTCCATAAAGCAAAAAATGTCCAATACTTGTTAAGTCTCCTCTTTTTTTTGCAGCTCCTATGCATACTTTTAATAACTCTTTTAATCTCAGCTGACCTATATATTGCTCAAGTGTTTGGGGTCTTAAAGATGGTTCGAACTGCTGATCTAAAATCGTTTGTTCAGATTTTAAAGCAGTGTTTGATTTCTTATCATTTTTTTTAGGATTTTCTTCAGCATCAAATGTTGAAATTATAGCCATGCTTATTATGTTATCATAAGCCAATCCCTTCCTTTTTTTAGTTTAGACAAGCTAAACTTTCTATTTGCTAACCCATTTCACGGGATCGCATTTAGTGGATAAACCACATAAATCCTTATTTCATAATACGATTAAAAAATTGGTTTTATACGCGCATTGCTATAATTTTATCCTGTGTAATGCGCGTAGCTATTTCAGTAAATGTAGCAGCTATTAATGTTTCAGACTGAGAGACTAAAATAGGTGCTCCAAGCTGAAGAGCTATAAGACATGTATCTGGTGCTGGAGGTACTACTCCTATAATCTCACACCCTAGTTTGTCTTTAATATCAGATAGTTTCATAGGATTAGAAACAGCAGCTCGATTTACAACGATAACTCCTACAAGACTCCCACTTATTCCCCAGGATTTCAGTAAGTCTTTTGTTATTTTTGCTGATATTACAGAACCTGGTTCTCTTTCAACTACAAGTCCTACAAAACTACAATATTTAATTATCGATTGTGATGCAATTGCTGGATAGCTTGGCAAATCTATTACTAAATAATCTGCAAGGCTTCCTAGCGATTTTATTATGGCAACAGCATGTTCTTGACTAATAGGTTTGAACTCGTTTACCTTTTGAGGACTAAATAAAACCCTCATTCCAAGTGAAGAATTAAAAAGCCTCATGTTTGCATCTCTTGTAGTTATTTTATTTGGATCTAGTAAAAGTAAATTACTTAAGGTTTCATTAGGGGCTTGATTAAGTTGTTGTGAGAATGTACCGTACGATGACATTAACTCAACTGCTATTACATCCTTTTTTTGTTGAGCTAATGCAAGAGCACAGTTTATTGCTACTGTAGTAGTCCCCACCCCACCCCTTGCCCCAATAAAAGAAATAATTTTTGCAAACCTTGTACCTTCTGGAATAATTGTTTCAGAAGGTATATGATGTGGCTTTGCTTCTGGATTTTCAATAATAGCTAATACTGCATTTATAAACCGTGATTCATCAAACAACCCTTTTATTAAATAACAATTGGCACCATCTTTTACCGCTCTTTCACTTACACTTTCATCTCTTAGGTCTGCTATAAGCATGATTGGTGTATTAGGAGTTCTTAAACGTATTCTTGTATAGGTTTCATAACCTTGTGAATCTGACAAGCTAAGATCAAGAACAATTAAATCTACAGCTCCTTTTGCTAACCGACTTATACTTGTCCAGAGATTTCCTAAAATCTCGACCTCTGGTTTACTTTCCATTTTATTTAAAACTTCTTTTAATTGCTTAGCATGCTCGATGTCACTTTCTATTAATAAGATTTTTATAGGCTTATTTGTCATGTTTCCCAATATCCTCCTGTAATAATATTTTCACTCACAGTTTAGCCCATTAACCCCAAGGAAACATCCCTTTCTTTTTTTCCTTTTCTTCTTCTGGCTTACTGCTATCTTGCTTGAAGCTGACCAGATTAACATTTGCAACTTTAGCAGCAAAGTTTTTATATGCTAGTCCTAGCTTAGATTTCGGATCCACATCTAAGATTGGTTTTCCATAGTTTGAAGCTTTTACACTTAATTGCCAGTCGTTTGGAAGTGAAGAGTATATAGGAATATCAATTTTCTTTTGTGCAAGTTTTTTATCTAAAATCCCCACATCCAAATCATCCCTATTTAAAATAAACTTAATTTTTTCTTCTGGAATGCCAAACTCTTGTAATGCACTTATATAAAATTTTGTATCTCTCATAGCAAGTAATTCCGTGGTAGAAACTATAAACAGCATGTCCGCCTGCTGAATAGCAAGCATATTTAACTCATCTAATAATCCAGCTTTTGTATCAATAATAATAAAATCAAATTCATAACTTACAATTTCTAATAAGCTTTTTATAAGTGAAGGATTTATGTCATAAAAATCACTAGTCTTTAGTAACCCACAAATTATGCTTAAATTATCCCCCAATGTACTAAATGCAGTGTCAAGAAATTGTTTATCTAATTCTTTCCCTTGCTTACAAATATCTGCAAGATTACACTTTGGTCTTAAGTTAAGTAATATTGATATATGGTTAGCAAATCCTGCTGCATCGATTAATAACACTTTCTTTTTCACGATTGTAGCTAGTGTATAAGCAAGATTTACTGCAATGCTGCTTACACCAGTCCCCCCTTTATAGCTTGTTAAAGTAATTATTTGCGCTTTCGGTCTTTCAACCTTATCTTTTTCTACAAAAGATTTTTGTCTTTCAATTGAAAATGTTATGGAACTAACTAATCTAAAAGCATCGACCTTACCTTTTACAAGGTAATCCTGAGCACCTTTCTGTACAGCATTTAGGCCTATTGTTTCATCACTAAGACCAGTCATTACTATAACTGGTATGCTTGGTGCTACAATACGCAGAGATTCAATAGTCTTTATTCCATGGCTATCAGGTAAAGAAAGGTCTAAGAGTATTGCATCAAAGGTTTTAACCCCAATTAGTTTTGTAGCTTCTGATAAAGTTTCAGCGCGTGTGACTTCAAAATGCTGAGCTTCAGCTCCTTCCAGCATTTTACGAATTAGCATTGCATCCCCATCGTTATCTTCAACGATGAGGACTTTTGTGAATGGATTACTCATTCTTTTTATTGATTTTATGAATGACTGATATTTTTATCCTATAACATAACCTACTTTTTAACGTACAATTTAATCTTACCCAGTATTGAGTACCTTTTTCACTTTTCTAAGTCTTTTGGTTAACCTGATTATCTTTAACCGCTTATTTTTAAGTAATTTTAAGGAGATTTATTAAGCTTATACAGGGATAGACATAGGATTGACTCCGCAATTATTTCTGAGGTAGTTTTACTATTGAAAACCAGAAACCTTCTATAGCAGAAACCACTCCCTGAAACTGAGCTAAATCAATTGGTTTTGTTACATAACAGTTTGCATGTAAGTTATAGCTTCTTAAAATATCTTCTTCTTTTTTTGAAGTTGTAAGAACTACTACTGGAATATGCCTAGTGGCCTCATGTGATTTAATCTCTGTTAAAATTTCTTGCCCACTTTTTTTAGGTAAATTAAGATCAAGAAGAATTACATCTGGTGTAATAGCATCTTTATATTGTCCTTGTTTGTTTAAGTACTGAACCGCTTCATCCCCATCTTGAATTATGATTAAATTATTCATTATTTTGCTTTTGCTCAAGGCTTTTTTTGTTAAGGTTATGTCCCCGATATTATCCTCTATAAGTAATATATCTATTGGTATGATTGGTTCCATTGTATTCCTTTATGTTTTTAATTTTATTGAAGCGATTTTGGTATTGAGAAATAAAAAGTAGCCCCTTTGCCCTCTTCTGACTCTACCCATATTTTCCCTTGATGATTTTCTACGATTTTTTTACAGAGAGCCAGTCCTATTCCTGTGCCAGAATATTTATCTCGGGCATGTAATCGCTGGAATATTTGGAAAATTCTTTCAGCATGTTTAGGATCAATTCCAATCCCATTGTCTTTAATAGAAAACGACCAAGTATCTTCTTGTGCTTCTGCTTTAATATGAACCTTAGGAGGGATTTCACCCCTGTATTTTATTGCATTACCAATCAAATTTTGAAATAGCTGAGTTATCCTAAGCTCATTACCATTAATTGTAGGAAGAGGGTCTTTTGTTATAGTGGCACTGCTTTCCTGGATAGAGCCTCTAAGGTTTGTTATGGCATGATTAAAAATCTCATTACAATCTATTGGTTTAATTCCTTGATCCAGTCGTCCCACACGCGAATATTCCAATAAATCACTTATTAAATTTTGCATTCTTTTTGCACCATCAACAGCAAAATTAATGTAAGAGTTGGCCTCTGCATCTAATTTATCCTTATACTCTTCTGCTAATAATTGATTAAAACTAGCTATCATCCGTAACGGTTCTTGTAAGTCGTGTGATGCAACATATGCAAATTGTTCTAACTCTTGATTTGAGCGGGCTAGGTCTCGAGTACGCTCCTCAACCGTTTGTTCTAGTTCTACTTTTGAGTGTTTTAGTTTGTTTATTACTGCTACTATCACAATGGTTCCTAATAGGCCAACAATTAAAAATAAGATAAATGTAATTTGCCTCATTTTTATTATTAGATTTAGTGAAACATCTACTGGTACAATCTCTTCGAGAACCGTTTTTAATTTATTATCACTTGATTTTATTCCAGTAGCGTATCTTAGTACTTCTCGATTTTTATATTTTTCAAATCTGAAATAAACTTCATTAGGGTTCTTTTTTAAGTATTTAAGAGCAATAGTTTCAAAATCATCCCTTGGATTTTTATTAAAAACCCTAAGCTCAGATTTACTCCCTTGTTTCTGGCTTTCTTTGCTTAGCTCAAGAATGAACTTGGAAGGGGATGGAATAGCACTTTCGGAGTCTTTATAATTTTCTGTTACTTTTATATCAAACGGAATAACCTTTCTTACCACATCATTTGTATAAAGTGTTCCAAGCTCTCTTAAAACAATTGAACGTGTTTCAACCTCTTGTAAAATAGTTGCTCGCATAAGTTCATGGGACATATGACCCCAATAAATTAAAATCCAAAGTAAAAAAATAGAAAATATTTGAAATAAAAGTAAAATTGTATGTTTGTAAAGTAAAAGATTAAATGCATCCCAAATTTTGCTAAATAAATTATTTTTCATTTTTTTACCGATAATACTTCATACCCAACCAACTTACTTTTTACCAGAATGCTTTTAACTTAAAACCAAACCGTAATAATTTTCAAATCTAATTTATTATCTTCATAAGAATTTTCCATTGATATGATAAAAATCAATAAAAAAGTATAAGTTTTATTGATAAAACCGCTTATCTTAAAATATGTAAATAAATTCGTCAATATCTAGAACAATTAAACTAAGTCTCAGAGTATTTTTAAAATTCTTATTTAATTCTTAGCATTTACCCCTTACTTCTGAGTGCTTCTTAGTGTTAGAGTATTATCTAGTGTTTTAAGTTCTTGTTTAGGAATTGAAAGGATATAAGTAATGAATAAAGCAGAATTAGTTGAAGCAGTTGCAAGTAAAGCAAATATTACTAAAAAGCAAGCTGAAGAATGTTTAGATTTGGCAATTAACACAATAATAAAATCAGTTACGAAGGGTGAAAAAGTTGCTTTAGTTGGTTTTGGTACTTTTCAAAGTCGGGAACGTAAAGCCAGAAAAGGCCGAAATCCAAAAACAGGTGTTGAGCTAAATATTCCAGCGAAAAAAGTCCCTGCATTTTCTGCTGGTAAGCAATTTAAACAATCGGTTAACAAAAAATAGTTTTAATAATGACAGTAAAGCAAAATATTGCATTAGTTGGTTGTGGTAGCTGGGGTAAAAACCTGGCAAGAAATCTGTTTAATATAGGGGTGTTGCACACGGTCTGTGATGCAGATCCTAAAATTTTGGATGTGGTAAAAAAAACTTATAAAGTTAATATTTGTGTTAACTATGCTGATTTAATTTCAGATCCAAGCATAAAAGCAGTTATTATTGCTACTCCAACACACACTCATTACTCGCTTGCACGATTAGCATTGCTTGCTGGTAAACATGTTTATGTTGAAAAGCCACTAGCAAGAGGATATTTACAAGCTCAAGAACTGAATCACTTAGCTAGTGTTAAAGGCCTTACTTTAATGGTGGGACATTTACTCGTTTATCATCCCGCAGTAAATTGTTTACGACAAATGATTTTTAGAGGTGAGCTTGGTGAAATCCGATTTTTAAACAGCGATCGTAGAAATTTTAATCAACAAGCAAGAAGAGATAATAATGTTATTTGGGATTTGGCACCACATGATATTTCAATGATGAGTTATATTTTAGGGCTTGAGCCATCGGGCATTATAAATGCCTGTGGTTGGTCTACAAATAATGATAGTGTAATTGATGTAGCCCATCTGGACTTAAATTTCCCCGGGGATATACCAGCTCACATTCACAATAGCTGGATTGATCCTCAAAAACAAGTTTTATTGACGGTAAACGGAGGCAAAAAAACAGCGGTATTAAATGACACAAGAACAGAAAATAAGCTTGAACTATATTCAATTAACGATGATGGTAGTGTTACTGTTGAGCCCTTGACTTATAGTCTGGATGAGCCTTTGCGTTTGGAGTGTGAACACTTTGTACATTGTGTAGAATCAGGTGAAGCGCCTCGTTCTGACGGTGCTAGTGGATATCAGGTGGTTAAAATGCTTGAAGAAGCAGAACAAAAAATGCACATAAACAGTAGAGAGCTGGCTCTAAGATTTGTTTAAGGTTATATTGTGAAAACAAACAATATTTTTTTTAAGTTTATATTTCTAAGTATATTGTCAATCATAGCTATTTTTTATCTTATTCCATTAAGAAATCTTTCTAAAGAGTTTAGTGATTTTGCTACCATAGATGAACTAATCTTAAAAACACAAGTTTTTGCTATGCCTTGGCAAAAACTAAATGGTCCATTTGGTGGACAAGGATATACAATTCGATTTAGTCCTGATAACTCAAATAAAGTTATTGTTACTGACTCATTTGCAGGTATTCATGTCTCAAGTGATCGTGGTCTTACGTGGACTGAAAGCAACCAAGGCATTGATGCACGCTTTGGAAAGTCTGGGGATGCAGTCCCTGTTTTTGTTACAACAATAGATCCAAACAATTCATTAAGAGTATGGTGTGGGGTAAAAAACTTAATGGGTGTCTTTTTATCGACAGATGGTGGCATGACATGGCAGCATAAAGACAATGGTTTACCAGGTGGGTTTGAGGTTGAGATTAGAGGACTTGCAGTAAAGCCCGGTGACTCAAATACTATATTTGCAGCGGGGGACTTGGAAGAAATAGGTCCACTGATGGGGCAATTTCAAAGAACACAAGGCATAGTGTATAGAACTACTGATGGTGGTGAAAACTGGACTCAGGTTTTAATGGGAGGAAATTTATTTAAAGATATAATTATTGATCCTAATAATCCAAACACTACTTATGTAGCCAGTGGTTTTTTTGACAGACAACAATTAGAAAAGTTAGAAGGTATTTATAAAAGTACTGACAGTGGTAATAGCTGGGCTCCAATTAATACAGGAATTAGAAATCTTCACGTGTCCACATTAAAGTTTGATCCAAAAAATCCAAATATAATTTGGGGTACTACTGGAATGATAAACCAATTCGGTACTGACTCAGAAAATGAAGATGGCTCAATCATTTTAAGTATGGACGGTGGAATGACATGGGCTGAAGCAAAAAGAGGAAGAAATAATGGACAAACTCAAGTTTATTCTGCACTAGGAATTAGCCCAACAAATACAAACGTTATTTATTCAAGTGGCTCTGGGCTTTTTACAAAATCTATAGATGGTGGTATGACATGGACTGAAACTGGCTTTGGACCATTAGGCTCAAATGCAGGACATCCCATAGATATTGTGGTAGATCCAAATGATGAGAATACAGTATTTATAGATAGCTATATAGGCGGAGTGTTTAAATCAGCTGATGGGGGTAAAACATGGACCTCAAATGCATTTGGATATTCTGGGGCTGAATCTATGGGTGTAGCAGTTAGTCCTAATGGTCAAACAGTCTTTGCTACTTCACGCTCAGGAGTGTTTTTAAGTCAGGATAAAGGA
>OBEQ011444230.1_pt1 | contig 19577 bp, 17 predicted proteins | sample 1670901 | NCBI WGS metagenome assembly OBEQ01 (sample SAMEA104232315, study PRJEB22302) | groundwater metagenome | biome: forest; feature: aquifer; material: groundwater | place: USA | collected 2011-08-07 | depth 5.4 m
AAAATCCGGCCAAAGTAACGGGGCTCGATTCCAATTCCATTATCACGCACCGAAAAAATCCATTCCTTCTCATTTTTTTCTGCCGAAACATGAATTCGTGGGGGCTGTTGACCGCGGAACTTAATCGCGTTGCTGAGTAAGTTCTGGAACAGTTGAGACAACTCAATAAGATCTGCCTGAACTTTTGGCAAAGGATCATAAGTCACAATCGCATGGTTTTCTACAACCGCTGCTTTCAAATTCGCGAGAGCCCGATCCAAAGCAGCTTCGCCCTGCACCATTTTTAATTGTTCACCTATACCTCCTACTTCTGAATACACCAGCAGGTCATTAATGAGATGTTGCATCCGGGTAACTCCTTCGACAATAAACCCAACAAATTCATCAGCATTTTTATCGAATTTACCTTTATATCGAGCAGCCAACAATTCCGTGTAACTCCTCACAATGCGTAACGGTTCTTTCAAATCGTGAGAGACGACATGTGCAAATTGCCTGAGTTCTGAATTGGAACGTTCCAACTCCTTTGTTTGTTGTGCAAGTGCTTCCTCCATTTTCTTGCGCTTGGTGAGGTCAAGAACAAAACAGATACATTCATCCGAAGATTTTTCTAAAAGTGCAATACCCATGAGAATAGGAATACGATGACCATCCTTATGAAAATATTCCTTTTCCCATGGTGAAACAGCCCCCGTTTTTTTGAGTTCTTCGACCACCTGCAAACTTAGAGAATGCCATTCGGGTGGAGTTATCTTATCCCAACGAATTTCTCCAGCACGCAGTTCCTCACGTGAATATCCAATCATCTGAAGGAAAAAATCATTCGCTTCAGTGATCTTCCCTTGAAAATCTCCAACAATAACACCAATGATATTGGCCTCCACGAAACGTCGTAATTGTGCTTCGCTTTTCCGAAGGGCTTCCTCAACCTGTTGACGCTTATCGATTTCATCTTGTAAGGTAACAAGCGTCCTCGAAAGTTCATGGGTCCGTCCCTGAACTCGTAGTTCCAATTCATCATGAGCTTTCTGCAATTCTTCTTCCACCCGCTTACGCTCCGAAATAACTGCAGCCAAGGCCATGGTCATCACACCGGCGATATTCACAAATGTTTGTAACAAAAGGAGAGACTCACTTTCATTCTCCCTTGCAAAAGGCCCAAAACCACGGAGCGTCCCCCAAAGGGAAATCCCCGAAAGCAGAAAAGTGGCTGTGGCTGTCCCGCGTTGACCAAAACGGAATGCTGCCCACATAAGAATAGGGACACATATAAAGTCGAGTGGATAATTTTTACTTCCAGCAGAAAACCATCCACCAAACACAACTTCTCCAATAAAAAATAGAGTTAGCAACAAAAAGAGAGCTTCCAAGAATTGGTTCCGTCTCCATTGCAGGTGGGGATTTTTACTCCAGAGAATAAGAACTGGAGCAAAGATAAGATCCCCACCAGCATCTCCTAACCACCAAGTCAACCAAACGGATCCATAGTCGGCCCAACTCGCAAGACCACTTAAAGCAAGGGTAGTTACACCGATGGTAGCACTTATGATGGTGCTCATCATGCCAGCAAAAAGCACAAATTTAAAAACATCTTTCGGTCGTTCGAAAGCATTGCAACCATTGGCAAATCGCTGGACCAAATAAGCGCCTAGGATTCCTTCGAGAGTATTTCCGACTGTAATCCCCAATGAAGCCATTAGGGAGCCAGAGGTTGTCATATTCACCAAGAGCGCTCCCAAAAAAACCCCAGGCCACATACGATATCCCAATACCAAAAAAGCTGCGAGTGCGATGCCCGTGGGTGGCCACACGGCTGTCGCACTAGCGTTAACGAAGGCCAGCATGAGTCCAAATTTGCCTCCCACGAAATAAATAGCAGCAAGGCTTATGATGCGTATCATGTTAGAAAATCGAGGACGATACATGCCGCTCTCCTTTACTTTACAAAAGCCAATAAAGCTTCTGGTAAATCGCTCGCACTTGGGCTGCCGGCAGATCTTTATCACGAGCTAATAGTTTGTTTAATATGAGTTCTTTTTCTTTCCCTCGAGCAAGAAACCAAAGTTGATGTGAACGATCTAAAACAGGGAAGGTCAGCGTCAATCGCACGGCTTTTAATTGAGGGACCTCCTGAGCTACAGCAAAATGATTTTTTTCTTTCAGAGCTACTGTGCCTGGAAAAAGAGATGCGATGTGTCCATCGATCCCTACACCAAGCAAAATAAGATCAAAGACAGGTGGATCGCCAACTTTTTCACGCAATTGTATCTCGTAAAGGTTCGCGGCTTCTCGAGAATCTTGTGCCAAATACCAAGATTGAAAATGGGACGAAAAATGAGGGTCTCCCTGCCCTAAGGTTTCTCGCACCATCTTTTCATTGCTTGCTGGATCGGTTGGAGACACCCATCGTTCGTCACCCAACCACCATCGAATTTGCTCCCAAGGCAGCGTCTGCTGGCTTAAATAAAGATAAAAGGGTTTTGGAGTGGAGCCTCCAGCGAGTACAATATGGACACAGCCATGTGCAGCAATCGCTTTCCCCACAACCTGACGAAAATCTTCCGTCAGCGCTTTGAGCCAGAAAGATTCCCTGGAGAATCGAAGGGTTTCAATCATCATTCCTAGCTACCCAGTGACGACCTTCTCGTTTCAGTAATTCATCCGCCTCCGCAGGTCCCATGGACCCAAAGGGATATCGAGGCAGGTCTTTCATTTTCTGTGTAGCCCAAGCACCACGCAAACGATCCACGATTTGCCATGCTCGTTCCACCTCGTCTTCACGTGTAAACAAGGTGCTCTCGCCCACAAGAGCATCGACCATCAACCGTTCATAAGCTTCCGGAAAATAATGCGCTTTGTCCTCGCGATAACAGAAATCCATATCCACAAGTTGGATCAAGGATTTTCCAGGAACTTTAGCATTGAAATTAAGATGAATCCCTTCATCGGGTTGAATCCGAATTCGCAAGCAGTTTCGATTTAACTTCATTCCACAAATAGCAGCAAAAAGGACACTCGGCGGACGATTGAAGACAATATCGATTTCAGTGAATTGACGACGAAGCCCTTTACCCGTCCGTAGGTAAAAAGGCACACCCGCCCAACGCCAGTTGTCAATTTCCAGTCGTAACGCAACATACGTCTCGGTGAAAGAAGTAGGCGACACCTTTGGTTCCTTACGATAGGCCACCATCGGTTTCCCATTGGTAACGCCATCTCCGTACTGTGCACGTACACTCCGTGCGAGCCATTCTTTTATCCCAAAAAGAGGAATGGACCGAAGCACTTTTACTTTTTCATCATGAATCGAATCGGCTTCCAACGAAGCCGGCGGTTCCATGGCAATTAACGTAAGCAACTGCATGAGATGATTCTGGAGCATATCCCGTGCGGCTCCCGTGTTGTCATAGTACCCACCACGACCTTCGATCCCAACTTTTTCAGCTACGGTAATTTGTACGTTGTCGATATAACGACGATTCCAGAGCGGTTCATAAATGGAGTTTCCAAAGCGAAAGTAGAGAAGATTCTGGACCGTTTCTTTTCCGAGGTAATGGTCGATACGAAAAATATTTTTCTCAGGAAAAAACTGATGGAGTGCTTGATTAAGTTGCTGAGCACTGGGAAAATCTTTGCCGAAAGGCTTCTCGATGATGAGGCTACACTGATTTCTAGAATTTTTAGCTGGCGCCAATTTTGCTTCTGTAAGATGTTTTGCAATTTCACCAAAATGCTCCGGAGCCGTCGCAAAATAAAAAAGATAATTCTCACCAAATTTCCGACTCTCGGGCAAAGCCCAGAGCCGCTGAGCCAACTGCTGAAAACCGGCGGGATCCGTCAAGTCTCCCTGTTGATAGTAAATGTGTGCTGCCAATCGACTCCAAACCTTTGCGTCCACTGGCTGGGTATGAGAAAACTGATCGAGCGCCACCTTTAATTCTTGCCGAAATTCTTCATCGGTCTTGGGACGTCGTGCATAACCAACAATCGTACATCCTTCCGGCAACTGACCGTTTTTGGTAAGATGATAAAAGGCCGGAATAATCTTCCGATGCGTAAGATCTCCTGTTGCTCCGAAAATCACCACCGCGGTCGGCGGTACTTTTGGAATGGTCGGCTCCAACACACATACTTCTGCTTGAGAATGATCCATGAATAAGGGCGTGTTTAAGAAATTTAACTATAAAGAGGTCAAATCTAGACAGGATTTAAAGGATTTACAAGATTCGGCAAACCTGTGTTGACTATTGCCTCCAATCACGCACTTTACCCACAAGTGCGAATAATAGACAGATTATCCTTGACTGACCGTGTAAGGGCACGGTATGCCGTGCTCCCTACTTGGGTAAAATCAAAAATGTGGGTACGATAGAATCATGCCTTCCGAGCACTTCATCCCAAATCCACGGATTCCTTATTCCGAAATCATCCAACGGCTCCAACACGTGCGTTGGGGAAAACTGAGACGCCTTGGCTTCGTTTCAAACTACCCACTTTTTGCATGGTGTTATTCTCCTCCACGACCCTTGGGAAAAATTGTGCTTTCGGCAGGGATCCATGGCGATGAACCAAGCGGTGTCGAATGTTTCTTAATACTCTTAGAAACGTGCCCTCCATGGTTGAAAATATTCGATCTGACTTTATTTCCATGTCTTAACCCTTGGGGATACGAACGTAACGTGCGCACGAATGAACAGGGTCAAGATCTTAACCGGCTCTGGAAGAACACGCGTTCAAAGGAAATTTCTCATGTCCGTCGCATCTTGGGCCATCAATGCTTCGACCTCACGATTTGTCTGCACGAAGATTATGATGCCGTTGGTTTTTACATCTACGAACTCACTCGACATCAAACTCCATGTGCCCCTATCGTGGTAAAGGCAGTATCACGAATTCTTTCAATCGATCCACGAGAATGGATTGAAAAACGCCGAGCCCATCATGGAGTCATCATTCGCTTCATGAAATCCGTCCCCCGACGTAAATATTGGCCAGAAGCATTTTGTCATTTTAAGTATTACACCAATCACACACTTACCTCGGAAACCCCAACCCATTCTCCAATCGAGAAAAGAGTTCGTGCTCATATGGAAACGATCCGTGTGGCGCTGAGGTGGCTATGGTCAAATCATGGAAAAATTCACAGCTATCCCATAGGACGAGGAAAGTAGGTTTCGATCTTTGATTTTCAGAGGATCGTTCATTGAGAATTTAATTTTCTAGATTTTTGATAGGATGGTTTATTCTCGCTCTTCTGTTTTGGTTAGAAATCGAAGAGATTTTAGTGCATACTTCTTAACGTTGGATAAATTCGAAGGGTCTTCTTGGTTTGAAAAAATACTCCAATCCCCCGAGGCAATCTCCCTCGTTGAGGCCTTGGAGAAGGGGAAACTGTTGTCGCTTCACGGAGTAGCAGAAGCCGGTAAACCTTTTCTTATCAATCTCCTAGCCGCAGCAACCAAACGTCCTTTGTGCGTGCTCGCCTCGACGATAAAACAACAAGAGCATTTCTATTCAGAAGCAACAGCCTTGGCCCATTTTTCTCCTCATCCGCTGCAGCTCCTTCTTTTTCCAGAGATGGAGACTGCAACAGTTGAAGCTTTACCTGACTTAGAAGTCGCTGCCGAAATTCTAAATGCACTCCGTGCGTTACAGCAAAACAAGGCCACACCCATCATCATTACCACGGAAAAAGCTTTAAAACAAACCGCACCCTCTCCTTCTTCCTTAAAAAACCTGACACGTTTTCTACAGGTCGGGAAACAACACGCGATCAAAACTTTGGAGGAAGAATTGATGGCTTGGGGTTATGAAAAAGAAGGCCAAGTGAATGGGCGCGGCCAATTTGCACGACGCGGCGGGATTCTCGATTTATTCCCTTTGCCAGGAGAAGCACCTGTGCGGATCGAGTTCAATGGCGATGAAATTGAATCCATGCGCCTCTTTAATGTCGAAACCCAAATGTCAGTGATGCCCATCGCAGAAATGGAATTCACAGCGCTAGAAACGCTCGAAAACACCCAAAACACAGCATCCCTTACCGATTACCTTCCAGAAGATTACTTAGGTTGGCGTGAGTTTTCCGATGGTCTTGTAGAAGTCGGATTTTTAAATCACGGAAATTATCAGCGGGGTCACCGACCCCGCCTACAGACTCCGATCCCCCAATCTGCAGGCGGGGTCGGTGACCCCGCTGATGACCTCAACAAGACAATCTCTACAAAAAATACGACGGAAGTAACCTTGGAAATTTTCGGCCATGACTTCCTAGCAGCAGCCTCTCTTGATCCTATCCTCCAAGAACAAAGGCACGAACTTCTACTCCGCCAATGGCAAGACTGGATCGCGGAGGGACATCAACTCGTCGTCTGTTGTAATAACGAAGGTGAAGAACATCGTCTGCAGGAGTGGCTGAAGCAGAGTGTACCCACTGCTCACGGCTCACGGCTCACGGCTCACACCATCTGGCTCCAAGCACCCTTGCTCCAAGGTTTCTCCTGGCCATCTGCTCATTTGGTGGTGTTGAGCGATGCCGAAATTTTTGGCCGCTATCAAACTTTGCGCATGATGCGCCTGCAGCAAAAGGTTGCCCGGGCCCATGCTAAACGTGAGACGCTGGATTTTAGTCAATTTATCGAAGGCGACCTTGTCGTCCATATACATCATGGAGTCAGCCGATTCTTGGGCATATGCAAAATCGACGTTGAAAGACAACAACAAGAGGTCCTCACCCTCGAATATCGAGATGGAGCTCTTCTACATGTCCCCGTTGAACAAGCCTATTTGGTGGGCCGTTACGTTGGAGTAGGTAAAGGAACTCCTCCTCTCGATGAATTAGGAGGATCGCGCTGGAAAAAAGCCGCAGCACAGGCACAAAAAGCAATCATCGATTACGCCGCGATACTTCTGAAAGTGGAAGCCGAGCGAAAGGCGCACCAAGGATTTTTATTTGCTCCAGATACGGCGTGGCAAAAAGAATTTGAAGATTCTTTTTTGTTTGAAGAAACCCCCGATCAACTCACCGCGATCCACGATACCAAAAGCGACATGGAATCGGATCAACCCATGGACCGCCTCATTTGCGGCGATGTGGGCTTTGGGAAAACGGAGGTCGCTATCCGTGCTGCTTTCAAAGCTGTCATGAGCGGCAAACAGGTGGCCGTACTCACTCCAACCACTGTCCTTGCTCAACAACATGAACGTACTTTTCGGGAACGCATGGCGGACTATCCTATCCAGATCGATCTGGTGAGCCGTTTCCGAAGTAAAGCTCAACAACGCAAAACACTCACTGCAGCGCGAGACGGTACCGTCGATATTCTTATTGGCACCCATCGGTTGCTTCAACCTGACGTGACTTTTAAAAACTTAGGACTTGTTGTGGTCGATGAAGAACAGCGGTTTGGCGTTAAGCATAAAGAGCAATTTAAACAAAGATTCTGGTTGGTGGATATCCTTACACTCTCCGCGACTCCGATTCCGCGTACTCTTTATCTCTCTCTCATGGGCGCTAAAGACATCAGCATCATCGAAACGCCGCCGACAAATAGATTTCCCATCGAAACGATCATTGCAGCTTACGATGAACGTCTCATCCGTTCTGCCATCGAGCGAGAACTGGCGCGTGGAGGCCAAGTCTATTTTCTTCATAATCGCGTCCATTCTATTCAGCGAGTACGGGATCGGATCAAGGAACTCGTTCCTACTGCGCGTGTGGAAATCGGGCATGGCCAAATGGACGAGGATGAACTCGAAGCGGTGATGTTGCGATTTGTCTCAGGTGAGGTCGATGTTCTCGTTGCAACCACGATTATCGAAAGTGGACTGGACATTCCTCGAGCTAATACGATCATCATCCATCGAGCGGATCAGTTTGGTCTCGCGGATTTGTATCAGTTACGTGGACGCGTGGGGCGAAGCCAAATGAAAGCCCACGCGTACCTTCTTCTGCCACGTTATCTGATGATTGAACCCCACAAACTTTCAGGCAAACGCGTCAGTGCGATCAAACAATATAGTCAGCTTGGAGCAGGCTTTAAAGTAGCCATGCGCGATTTAGAAATCCGAGGCGCCGGCAATATTTTGGGGACTAAACAAAGTGGCCATGCGACGGCCATCGGCTTTGATCTCTATTGCCAACTCCTCAAAGAAACATTGGCGCGGATGAAAGGCGAAAAAGTTCTTCCAAGGATCGAAGTCTCTCTCCGACTCGATTTTATTTCGATGTCCGAAGATGATTCAACCAAAACCGTGGGAGCATATATTCCACGAGCTTATATGAACGAAAGTCGCCAACGAATCGAAGCCTATCGGAAATTGGCCGAAATCAACCAAGAGAAAGAGCTTCGAATCCTAGCAGAACAATGGCGAGATCGCTTTGGCAAACTGCCACAACCCGTCCTCTGGCTCCTTGATCTCAGTCACATCCGTCTCGCAGCCGCAGCAACAGGAATTTCCTCAATCGAAGTTGAGGATGGAAAAGTCATGCTCCGGAAACGAGGCCGTGATCTTACCGTAAATGGAAAGCTACCTCGATTAACAACACTATCTTCACCATCCGATCCTGCAGCAGAAGCCAATAGAAAATTCCAAGAAATTTTAGGATGGATCGAGCTGCTGGGAAACAAAAGCCTCATGCAAAGCCGCAAAGGCGCAAAGATAAGTAATATCGATTCCAGTTAAGAAATGGACTATTTTCACTCGGGGGGAGGGCGAGCCTCCCGGCGAGCCGTTGTTAAGTGGGCTTGAAGTTCCTTCTCCAAAAGAGTATGTATGATTAATCCTATGAAACGCGAACAGCTCCGTCGGATTTGCCGAAAGGCCGAGCAAATGACAAAGCTCTGGAAACAAGATTTTCCAGGTGTGGATGATATTGAGTTATTTCATTTTTTCCGAGGCGCACTCACTTCTCCTCAAGAGAATATGCGTCAACTTTCTTCATGCGCCAAATTCTTTACTTCCTTCGACTCCTCAAAAAGGAAAAAATCCAGTTTATCGTAGTAGGAATGTCTGCGGCTCGTCTACATGGCGCTCCTGTAGTTACTCAGGATTTCGATCTTTGGGTGCCCCATATCGAAGCCGACGTTTTGGCCGACCTCGCGTCTCGAGCAAATGCTATATTGAGCGGAGGGCGCGAACCTCCATGCGCCCTAAACTTTACTGAAGATATGCCTATTGACCTGGTGCGACGATTATCTTCTCATTTGGCATTAGAATACGCTTTAAAAATCTCTCCCAAGGTTCGAATTGGAAATGTAATGATCCCCGTACTTTCCATGAAAGAGATCATTGCAAGTAAAAAAGCTGCTCGACGACCCAAAGACTTAGCAGTTTTGCCTATTCTTAGAAATTTTATTCGCGTAAAACTGAAAGTTCAAAAATCTCAAAGACGAAAGAAATGAATCTCCCCGTAGCAAGCTGCGGGGCATTCGGCGAAGGCGAATAAATCTCTGATCAAGAATTCAGGATTCCGAATTCTTAATTCCCAATTCCTCATTTCTTTGTCTCTGCTTTCAAAGTCAAATGAAATAGTTGATTTAACTACAAATCATGTTTGTGGGTTGACGGTTGGTGCGAAAGCGAGTTAGAGATGGGCATGGCGTATGCAGCTCGCAAGGTAGAAGGAGTTTCCATTCTCGATCTTGAAGGCGAAATTGATCTTTACAGATCGCCTGAGGTGCATTCTGAACTCGGAAAATTCATCGCTCAACAGCATAAGTCAGTCGCAATCAACTTCCAAAAAGTTACTTACATTGACAGCTCTGGCCTGGCAACCATCATCGATGCCTTCCAAAAAATGCGCGTTTATGGGGGAAAACTGGTTTTGTTTTCTATGGCCAAATCTGTTCGCACAGTTTTTGAGGTAGCGCGCCTCGACAAATTTTTTATCATCTTTGATGAAGAGACAGCGGTGATTTTGTCTTTTCGAAGCAGTGCTGCTTCCACAACTACTTGAAGAAAGTTTTCCAGAGTTTTCTGCAGCAGTTGGGGAATTACATAATCCTCCTGGGCAAAACCTTGTCCTGCTGTTGCACCGGCCCATTCCATCATAAAGGCCCTAAAACAACGCATGTGATTCAGCAAATGAACGCGATTGGAGTCCAATCTCTGGGGATTGTCTGTTTGGTCGTGTTTTTCGTCGGTTTGGTGATTGCGATGCAAACCTCTTATGAACTCCTAAAAATGGGCACGGAAATGTATGTGGGTCGCGTCGTAGGACTCACCATCTTCCGAGAATTGGGACCGTTGATTGCTACGATCGTGCTTGGAGGGCGGTGCGGTGCAGCCATTGCGGCAGAAATCGGCACGATGAAGGTGAATGAAGAAGTGGAAGCCCTCCGGATTATGGGAATCGATCCCGTACGCTTCCTGGTAGCTCCACGCGTGCTCGCTTTTACAACCATGGCTCCCCTCCTCACTGCAATTTCAGACTATGTAGGCATCTTGGGAGGACTTTTCCTCGCAATGATCAACCTCCACATCACTCCATGGCAATTCATTGACACTATAATGAATGGATTGGTAGTCAAAGATTTTGTGTCCGGTATTTGTAAGAGCGCGGTTTTTGGTCTACTTGTGGGTAGCATCGCTTGTCACTTTGGCTATCAAACTGAAGGAGGAGCGGAAGAAGTGGGTCGAGCCACCACCCTTTCCGTCGTCACTTCAATTGTGATGATTATCATGGCCGATGCCCTCCTCACAGCAATCTTTGTTTATATCTTATGAGTTCCGATGTTTCCTCATCCGCTACGGGCCAACCTCATATCGAGGTGAAGGATCTTACTCGGGCCTTCGATGATCGCAAAGTACTCGATGGAATCAGTTTCAAAGTCCGACGTGGAGAAACTCTTGTGGTCCTTGGCGGAAGCGGCTGCGGGAAGAGTACCCTTTTGCGTCATATCATTGGTTCGCTTAAACCCGATTCTGGCGAGATCTGGTTGATGGAAAAGGAAATCACTCACATGCCCGAGGAGGAATTTTCTAATATTCGAAAAAAGTTCGGAATGCTCTTCCAAGGATCTGCCCTTCTCAATTCGCTTACCGTAGGCGAGAATGTTTCCCTTCCTCTTCAGGAACATACCAGTCTTTCCCCTGAGATTATTGACATCATGGTAAAAATGAAAACCAGCATGGTAGGGCTTACTGGCTTCGAACACCTCATGCCATCGCAAATTTCAGGAGGCATGAAAAAACGCGTGGCTCTTGCCCGTGCCATTGCCATGGACCCCGAAATTCTTTTTTGTGATGAACCCACCGCAGGACTGGACCCCATCATGACAGCTGTTGTAAACGTGCTTATCCATGATCTCTGCAAAAAATTGGGGATCACCGCTGTAGTCGTTACCCACGACATGGCGAGCGTTTATCGTATCGCCGACCATATCGTCATGATTCATGAGGGCAAGGTGGTCTTCGAAGGTACGTCCCAAGAAATTCGTGCTTCCACAGATCCTCTTGTGAAACAATTCATTCATGGCGAAGCCGATGGACCTATTTCCTTTAAACAATCTGGAGAGGATTACCTTAAATCACTTTTTGACTGAATTCATTTCATAGCTTTCCTTCATCTGAGTGTTGATCCGCGAGCCTTCAACCACTAACTTCTCATTTTATGAAAGATATTGCTGTTCCCATTAAAATCGGCGTCGTGACTTTGTTTGCCACGGTGCTTTTTGTGATCATGGTGTTATCCCTAAGCAGATTATCTTTTAGACCGAAACGAGAAATCCGAATCAACTTTTCATTCATCAATAGTTTGGAAACCAAAGCTCCCGTCCGATTTGCAGGCGCACGAGTGGGTGATGTAAAACGAATCCATGTTCTCACGCCAGACGAACGCAACCAATTCGATAATCCACCTTACGTCTATGTCTACGCTAGCGTGGATAAAAACATCGCCATTCCTAAGGGAACTAAAGCCATGGTGAATACCATGGGGTTTATGGGAGAAAAATATCTTGAACTGCTACCAGAATCCCGTTCTACAACTTATATTGGCGAGGGAGACCCCTTGGAGGGAATTGATCCTACCCCAATGGATACTGTTTTTGCATCTGCAAAAAAACTGGCAGACGAAATGGAAATCACTGCCAAAAACATCAACGCTTTAATTATCCAAATGCAGGATCGCTTGCCTGTGTTAATCGGCGAATCTGAAAAAACTCTTGCCTCTGTTCAAACCTTAGCAACCGATGCAAAACGTTTAACAGGAGATGTTCAAAGCATGGTGATCCACAATCGTGAGGACTTAGAACATCTGATCGCCAATGGCCGCCAGATCACGATTTACATGAAAAGTCTGAGCCATGTGCTCGCAAGACGTCCCTGGAAAATCATTTGGGGACTTGGAGGCCCCATCCCTGTCGAGCCTGAAGAAGAGAAGTTTGTAGTGCCCCCTAACCAGACAACATCAGATAAGGAAACCGATGAGCAAAAAAAATGAAGCCCCATCACGGCTACCATAGATTTTGAAATGCGACATACTCTCTTCTCAAAAACATCGTCCCCACTGACAAAAACTTCGGATCCCTATTTGGGATTGGTGAAAGTGAGTTGTATTATCAATTCAATCCGTGATTATCGCCAGCTACTTACCACTCTGCTCCAAATCAGCAAAGAAATGTTAGATTGTGATGCCGCAAGTCTCATGCTGTATCAAGAGGTTAGCAATGACCTAAGCTGGCACGTTGCGCTCGGGGAAAAAGCCGATAAACTCAAAGAAGTGGGACGCCTGAAAATGGGCCAAGGTGTGGCTGGCTGGGTAGCTCAACACCGAAAACCTACCCTGGTGGCAGATACTACCAAAGACGAACGTTTTTTTAATGGGGCAGATACTCAAACTGGTTTCCATACTCATTCCATTGTTTGTGTTCCCCTCCACGTTGACGAAAAGCTCGTGGGAGTACTCCAGGCTCTAAATCCTCTCCATAAAAGATTTTTCGATGAACACGATCTCGCAGTTTTTGAAGCATATGGAGCTATGGCAGCAATCGCTATTGAAAAAATCCGATGGCAAGAAGCCACTCTCCAACAACAACGAATCGAACAAGAACTGGAAATCGCTAAAGACATTCAATCACGCTTTCTCGCACAATCTTTCGAGCAAGCTGAAGCCGCTTTCCAATTGGCATTTCATTATGAGCCAGCCTTTCAAATCGGTGGTGATTTTTATGATGTACAACAAACCAAAGATGGCGCCTATGCCATCATTTTGGGCGATGTCACCGGCAAAGGCGTCCCCGCTGCTTTACTCATGGCACAACTTCTTTCCGAATTCCGCTATCGCGCTCCCCACGAAACTGAACCTAGCAAAATTTTAGCTTACTTGAACCATCGCCTCAGTATCCAAAGCGCTCGTGGAATGTTCGCCACAGCCTGGTGTGCCGTCGTAAACCCCACCCCAGAAGTCCTCTCCACTCAACAAGCAAGCGCAGGACATCTGGCTCCCCTCTGGTATTCTTCGAAAAAGGTTCAGCCCATTGAATTAACCTCAGGTTTTCCACTCGGACTAATACCGACATGCGAATACCCTTGTACTAAAGTCGAACTTAAAAAGGGAGAATTCATCTGCGTCTATACCGATGGGATCACCGAAGGACGTAATTCCGCAGGTGAAGAATTTGGAATGGCACGCATGGTCGATCTTGCTGCTTCTCTTGATGGTAACCCTGTGCAAGACCGGAAAACCATCATGACAACGGTGCGAAATTTTGGGAAAGATGCCAAACAACGGGATGACATTACTTTTCTTTTATTTGCACCCAAATGAGCACAGTTCTTCATTACACATGCTCTAGCTGTCCCTCCCACATGTCCACCGTGCGTGCGCATGTGCGTAAATCTGCAAAAACCTTTGGCTTTGATGATGAAACGGTTGGACACCTCGTCCTTGCCGTGGACGAAGCGTGTACCAACATCATCCGTTATGCCTACGAAGGCCGACACACTGGAACCATTGAAATGGAGGTAAGAACTCGAGGAAATATCTGGGAAGTCCAACTCCGCGACTATGGTAAGAAATGCGATCCTGCTAAACTCAAGGGCCGTGAACTACATACGGTCCGTCCAGGAGGACTCGGTCTCTTTTTTATTCATTATGCCTTTGATGAAGTCCACTTCGACCATACTCCAGAACAAGGCACCTCCCTTATTCTTCGGAAGAAAAAACCGCGAAAGAAAAAGTTGAAAGTTGAGGGTTGAAGGTTGAAAGAAAAGAACAAGCAAAACATCCCACAACTCCAAAACTTGCGGCATCCGCAACGCGTATCCATTATTTTCTAAATCCTCAATAATATTCAACTTCCGACTCCTCCTGATGCGCCTTCTTGGAATTGATTATGGTTCAGTACGTGTCGGTCTTGCTTTTAGTGATGAAGGAGGCACGTTTGCTATCCCTCTCGAAACGGTAGAAAATTCCAAAGCCATTGTTCGCATCCGTGAAATCCTTGCCGAGAAAAAAATCTGCACCGTCATCATCGGCATGCCTCGCAACATGAACGGAAGCTATGGACCAAAAGCGAAAGAGGTACATCATTTTGCCGATTTGTTAAAAACCCAAACTAAAGTGGAAGTAAAATTTTGGGATGAACGACTAACGACTCAAAGTGTGGAACGTATGCTGATCCAAGCAAACGTTTCCCGAAAACGCCGTAAAGAAGTGGTGGATAAGTTGGCAGCTCAACAGCTTCTCCAAAACTATTTGGACGCCCAAGAGTTACAAAAATCCAGTTTAGGCGGATAAAACCGCTTGGAGTGATTGTGCCAATCTTAAAATATCCTCCTTGGTGTGTGCGGCACTTATGCTGATTCGGAGACAAGCTTTCCCTCGGCCTACGGTGGGATAACGTATCGCTGGAACGACGAATCCTTTCTCACGTAATTGCTCAGCAATTTTCATACAACGACGCTCATCTCTAATTCTAACGGGCAAAATTGGTGATTGGATCCGATAACCAGATTTTTCCTCAAGAAGTCTCACATTCCTCCAAAGTTTTTCTCGAAACGATGGTTCCTCGCGTACCAAATGAACTGCTGCTGTTGCTGCTCGACAAAGGGGGGCAGGTAAGCCTGTAGAATAAATCAAGCTGCGTGCGCGGTTGGTAAGTAACTCCTTCAACTCACGTGAACCAGCAATGAAACCACCAACGCAGCCGAGCGCTTTTGAAAGGGTCCCCATCGAAACTTCCACCTCATGTTCTACACCAAAATGTTCTACCCCTCCCCGCCCATAAACTCCCAATACTCCCGTGGCATGCGCTTCGTCTACCATCAACCACGCCCCATATTTCTTTTTCAATGCTACCAAATCCGCCAAAGGAGCAAGATCACCATCCATTGAAAAAATGGATTCGGTGATCAAAAGAACCTTGGCCCGGCATCCTGCCTTTAAACGACATTGGGCAAGAAGCTCTTCACAGCGCTTCAAATGGTTATGAGGGAAAACCCGCAATGTCGCGCCCGACAATCTTACTCCATCCACCAAACAGGCATGACACAATTTATCCATTACAACAAAATCTTCGCCACCCACAAGAGCAGGAATGCTTCCTACTGCTGCAGCATACCCACTGCTGAAAACTAGGACCGATTCCACCTTCTTAAAATCCGCAATTTCTCTCTCTAAAATTTCGTAGGCAGCATGATTTCCTGTAATGAGACGCGAAGCCGTTGCCCCCAAAACTTTCTCCTGCGAAGAATAGAGTTCCTCGAAGACGCGTGGATGTGTCGAAAGTCCCAAATAATCATTGGAAGAAAAATTAAGAAAATCTCTTCCTTGAAACCGTAAGACCCGTGAATCGGATCGTTCCCACCCATGGAGCTTGCGAAGTAAGCCTGCCTCCTCCATGTCCTTCAATTGCCGACAGCTATATTCAATAAGAGATGGATTCATGCAATCTCATCAAATAACAACAGGAATTCTTCCATCGAGCTGAAAGATTTGGCCGGTCACACCTCGCATCCCAGCAAGATGCACAATAAACTGTGCTGTTTCCTCCAAATCCGCAAATTCCTTGAGGACAGCCCCATCCCAAAGACGCTCGAGAACCTCAGGAGATAATTTTTCAGTCATCGGGCTTCGGAAAACACCTGGAATAACGCCATTGGCTAAAACCTTCCGGGAAGCATATTCCCGCGCAATACTTTGGACCAACCCAATCAACCCTGCCTTGGAAGCTGCATAGTTTACCTGTCCCACACGACCCACACGACCCGCCCACGAGGAAATAAAGATGAAATGCCCGCCTCGCTGCTTGATAAATCGAGGAAGAAGAAGTCTCGAGATCAAATATGCCGACTTCAAATGAACGTCCAAGGCGTGCTGCCATTCTGTGTTAGACATCTGTGGTAATCGATGGTCTGCGATGCTCCCAATGCTGTGAACAACCACACCCAAGCGCGATGTATACTCATCAAGCCATTGTTCAAGTTTCGGCATCTCCGACGCATCCGTAGCATCCAATTGCAAGGCGAGTTGAGTCGATGGCATTCGCCGAAATCCAGTTCCAAGAATACGATACGCTTTCCCATGAAAGGCCTTAACAAGGGCGCCCCCAAGCACTCCCGATGCCCCTAAAATCAACACACATGGCGATTCCACAAAAGAAATTACTTCTTTGACTGTGGTAAGTCGACGATCACAGCCCACGTATCCACAACGTAACGCAATCCTGCCTGACGACAAGCATGTTCGATCGCATGCATCAAAGTTACATCACGAAGATTTAGTGAAATTTCCACAGAAAAACCTGACGGGAGCAGACTAATGAAGTTAATGTAATTCTTGGGTTCCTTACCATCCACCTTGGGATTTGCAAGATTTTGTAGGTAAGAAGATACCGATCGCCAATCTGCATTTTTTAACTCCACCTGTTTCACCCGAATCCTTTCGAGCCGACGGCGTGTTTCTTCGATTTTTGAAGGGCTATAAATCTGCGACTGCACAATCATTTGAAGAAAGCTCTTGCTTGGTTTGTGATCTGGATGCTCCATGAGATAAACTTTAAATTGCTTTTCAGCTTCATTATATTGACCCGACCAAAAAAACCGACGTGCTTCCACAAATTCAGGATCTTCCTTCGGTGCTTGAGGAGCTTGCGCTAAAAGTTGTAGCTCAACAAAAAGCGGAATCCCCAAGAAAAAAAGAACCAGAAAGCGGCTAATAGGATGTATTTTCATGTCTTAAAACTTGCTCATTGATCATAACAAAACAAGGGTCACCGGTAAAGTGAGTGATAGCACTCCATACATCTACCGAACGCGAAAGTTGAGCGGGAATGGCAATCCAGTCTTGCCAATTCAGCCACTCCTTTTCCATTCCAAGGGCACGCACGCCGTTTATTGTTGCCATCAAAACAATCACGCGAGGATCGAGCTCCGGCCAGTTTTGAGCAACTAAATTCATCTCCCTAAACATCGAAAGATCTTTGTTCGAAGCTAAACTATCTGTCCCAAGACATAAATTGACCTTCGCATCGCGAAGTCGTGTAAGCGGAAACTTAGGATGACCAAAGTAATGGTGAGAACGAGGGCAATGAATCATCGAAATGAGGGAAGGAGCACGAGATATACTCTCTTCCAATAATTCAAAATCAGAAAGATCAAGCTGATTTGCATGAACAAGCAAAACTGGAGATCTCAAATTTGAAATTTCAAACCTCAAATTTCCTAAGGGCGTATCACGACCACAATCCGACATATCACGACCAAGCCGCTTGAACATATCGTAGAGTGAACCATGCGCATGACGAAACATTTCGAATTCTTCATGAGACTCCGCAATATGAATACTCCAAGGTCGTCGATGCAAAGCGCTCCATCTTGTTGCCTCCTGGATGACTTCGGAACGGCATGTATACGGCGCATGCGGAGCCAATCCCGACTTCCAAAGCCGGTATCGAGCCGATGCTTCCGATTCCCAACCTTCCCATGTCTCCAGTGAAGCTCCATCACCAAAGGTGATGGCTTCTTTTTTTTGTTTCACTTTTTTCCTGGCGAAGGCGGGCAAAGTCTTCGACCGAAAAGCAATCTGTTCCCAAAACCACCAAATCCGTATTGGACACACAGCAACCTTACCCGCCAACTTTTGTGAGCACACCCAGTTCGCCATTGTTGTCGTCCCAAAAGCTAATGATTCAGCCATCCCTCTCTCAATCGAACGAACATAATCCTCCTCTGTCCACGATCGTTTGAGTTGAGTGATCGATTCAATCCAGGAAGTAAAATTTTTTGGAGGAGGGATAAGGCCCCGCATCTCTGTATAATCCAAATGACCATGGGCATTGACGAGCCCTGGCATCAGAACAACATCGCCCAAGTCGACGGCCTGTTCCGAGTTCCGAGTTCCAAGTTCCGTATCGACCTGACCATTTTTATGGACCTTCATAGTCCGATCAACTACCCACTTTGCACGCAAAATCATGATTGGAATCTCTAAAGAAGATGAGACCCTGTCCAGACAAGAAACAATATATCCTTATTGAATCCGCCGATAGGTAACCTTGGATTGACAATCGAGTAAGAATTTATACGTTAAAGGTTTAAACGACTTTCGCCCCGCGGCCGCGGAGCGAAAGAATTGAATTTCGGCTATAAGCCGACTGAAGAATAACAAAGTAAATAAAAACATCATTCCGATCCCGCAGCCGCGGGACGAGGGTTTCCAAATACCCAGAACTAGCCTGTGAAGATTGAAGCGATCATAAATTTTTGGATAAGGCAAATAATCATGGACAAAGACGTGATCCATCTTCGCAGGCAGATGGTCTCTAGGTGGCTTTGGGCGATCGCTTTAGTTTTGATTTCTGTCCATTTTCTGACGGTGTTTCCGGCAGAGGCGAATAAAACCCTCTCTCAAGTTACACCTCCCTTTACGCGGCCTCGGTTCAGCATCAAACCGACCACGGAGGAAATCATCCAAGCACGTGTTTTTGAAGAACCGATCGTTCCAACGCGGAACGGGGAACGGGGAACGGGGAATAGTACGTCAGAGGCTTCACGCCACACGGAACATGGAAAACAGGAACCCAGAACTCTGAACGAGGAACGAGGAACTAAGAACTTGGAGAACGAAGTTCTTGCCAAAGCTCTTACAGCCTATTCTCAGCGTAAGAATAATGATGACGTTACAGCGATCACGCAATTTCTTTCATCTCACCCCAACTCACGCTGGCGAGTATCGCTTCTGACTAATCTTGGCCTAATTTATCATAAAACGGGATGGTGGAGCAAAGCGTTTCAAGCTTGGGAGGAAGCATGGCAGCTGGGAATGGGTGAACCGGAACCAAGAGCTTATACCCTGGTCAATCAAGCGCTGGGAGGATTGGTCGAGCTCAATACCAATTTTGGTTTGATGGATCGAGTTGAATTTTATTTAGCACAAGCTAAAGGTCGCCGTATCAACGGATCCATCACTGAGAAAATCACGGCAGGAAGAGAATGCCTTTGGATGATGGAAAACCGACCTGAATCGACTTATCGATGTGGTTCTCTGGCTTTGAGCACGATTCGTCTTGCGCGCGGACCGGACACAAAGATCAACACCTTATTCTTTAATGCAAAAGCAACTCCCAAAGGGTTCA
>OBEQ011542780.1_pt1 | contig 19577 bp, 9 predicted proteins | sample 1670901 | NCBI WGS metagenome assembly OBEQ01 (sample SAMEA104232315, study PRJEB22302) | groundwater metagenome | biome: forest; feature: aquifer; material: groundwater | place: USA | collected 2011-08-07 | depth 5.4 m
CTGAGCTCCGCCCATACCTACGGCGCGTGCATTTAACGGTAATTTCAGAAATTGAGCCGTTACTGTTCCCGAGCGGTTTCCTGCCATACTCATCACCTGTACCAGTATCAACAACATTCCTACCGGTAAAGATACTTTCAATAATCTTTTAATTGTTTTCATCTGTTCTTCTCTCAGATCACCGAATGATCACGAATTTTCCTACTTGACGACCAAGATCAGATTCTACCGTGAAAATGTAGATACCACTTGCTAAGGCACGATTGCTTTCACTCACTAATGAACAATCCTCTTCACCTCGATCTTCTGAAATAACTTCATGTTCAATAGTTTTCACCAGATCACCGGCAAGCGAGAAAACACGGATAGTACATTTTCGTGGCAGGTGAATGAATTTCACCAACCGGCGTGTTTCGTCCCATGTTTGTCCATCACCTTCCCAACCGCCGTTTTGTTGGGTATAGGTAGAATTACCTAAATATGGATTAGGCACAACTAACACTTCACCTAATTTTTCAGAACTAGAGAATGGTAACTTAACTTTAATAGCATTATCTAAGGTTATTCCTGATTCCGGTGGCTCTCCCAATAATTTTGTTGTATCAAAAGTACCTGGATGCTCGGGATCAGGAGATAGAATAATTGTTAAATCCGGGATCCCAAAAGATGTTACGGCATACCAATATGTTTTTCCTCTAAATAGGTTTGTATCAACAAACATCGTATCCAAACCAAGGTTAAAGCCAAAAGAATCGCCGGGAACATCGAATTGCTTTAAAAGAGTAAAACTATTTTGATTAAAATTTTCGCTTTCGCTTCTATACAAACGATAGCCCTCAAAAATTCTTCCGCCTAATGAGTGTCCTATCGGTGGATTTTTCCTGCGCCAGCTTGTATCCGGGTCTGCTTGAGCAATCTTATTCGAATCATCCCATGTTTGTACCGGATCAACACAATCAATTCCTCCTAAGGCGCCCCAGCGTAATACAACTTTCTTAAATCCAATTGTTGTATCAATACATGGTGGCGGAGGGACAACAGGAGTATGATAACTACGCCCCCATAACTTTAAAGCTTTAGTAGCATTTGCGTATAAGTTGTTTTGTCCGTTTTCTACTGCATCGCCGGTAATAAATGCAACTTCAATTTTTAAAGTATCTCCGGGCGCTAACTCTGTAAATTTTGGATTCTGAACCCACGTTGTTTCATCTGAACTATCGAAATATTTATTGCCAAACGAGAAAATAAATCGTGAATCAGATAATAATGTTGGAGATTGATCTGTTTTGATACATGATTTATAATCAAATGCTTCGCAACTCATGCAACCATACAGAGCTGAATCTGCTGTTCCACCGCAAGGTGGATTAAAATCGTGCCATTGGAAAACATATTGAAGATTTTCCAATGCCGCAGGTGTATTTAATACGGTTAACCCTAATGGAGTAGAACCATTATCGGCCGGGTTGTGAATAAACGCAGTTCTAATTTCCGGAAAATATGCCGAATAATCATTAGCCGACGAATTATTAACCGGACCTACATCCATATCAGCAAAAAAACCTACATACACATCCTTGATTGGTTGTGTACCGATATTGACATAATAATATTCAATTGGCAGTAAACACTTAAAATAAGTTTCTTCCCACGCATACGAACGTGCCCAAACTTTTACACGCATCGGAGCGTGAGAAGGATTTTGAGGCTGGGGCACTGTGTCTGTAGCTCCAAAATAAATATCATGCTCAGAAAATGCCGCATAGTCTTCATCTACATGTGGTTCGCCATGATCCGGCTCACCATTATTTTGAGTAAATAACTTCTTATCATTTTTCTTTGGAAAATTCCCCGATGCATCGGGATGACATAAATCTCTATCCGTACTGGAATAGTTGTCAAAAGCAGGATCAGGATTGGTAATAGGCACATACTGTCCCTTACAACCAAATTCAAGACTATCCGGTAAATCATCAGAACCAAGATCATCAATCAAGTGTCCTGAACTATCATAGACCAATGCACCATTAGCATCTCGACTCCAATCACCATCATTATCCACTCCATCAAGTTCATCTTCATCATTCTTACCATCTCCATCATCATCGTACCCTCTTCTATTTACCGTATAGTGTTGTAAGCTATCAGGTAGATATTTATGGATCAAACGTCGTGCTGAGTCAGCATATATTCTCGGATATACAGCAAATAGCTGATCATGCAAGTTCACATCATAGAGAGTATCCCTGATATCAGTGATCCACATTCTGTCTCTTGCTGTATCTTTTTCGGCGGGGACAAAATAACCGTACCCTGAATTTCCATTGTACCCTTGAGCTACAACTCGCACACCGTTCACGATACCGCCAATCCATGGTCCGGCGCCAAATAAATGCTCAACACATGCTCCCGGTGGATAGGAACAACCTAACCCCGGGTTTCTGTTGGCACAGTCTATATCGTTTTGTGGAGGACTACCATCCCAAGCCTGAACACCCATAACCATTTCATTATTTAACCATATCGCAAATCCACCGGCTTCTTGCCTGGCGCGTTTAGCCCAAGTTACGCTTGTTTTACCCAACCTACTCGATCCCGTTTTCCCTTCGGCATAGAGTTGGGTAATGGAAAGACCCACTAGTAATATTACAAACACTATTTTTTTCATATTTATTTACCTTTAATCAAAAAGCTACTAATTTAGTCTAAGTTAATTTTTACCCCAAGCAGAATTTGCCTTGGAGCGCTAAAAATAGTCGGTGGAACTCTACTGTTCATACCGCTGTATCTGTATAATATATCGGTTACCGGATCATAATCACCGAATATATAGGGTCGTCCTGCAAACCTATTAAATCCTCCGCCTGTTTCACCGGAAGTTATATTCCGACGATTTAATAAATTGGTAATATCCAATGTGATTGATGTATTTAATTTTCCAAATAATAAAAATCCCTTACTAAATGAAAGATCAACATTGGAAGTATAAGGTAAGGTAGCATCGTTGCTTAAATACTGATTTTGTAATGCAGCATCACTTCCCGCGTAATAAGGTGTATAAGGGAAACCACTTCCGTATCCCCACGTCAGCGACACAGTATAGTTATTTAAAGGAAATAGATTAAAGAAACTACCTTCTTCACTATACCCAACTTTATAAACTAAAGATAAAAAGACAGTATGAGTTTGATCGAAACTAAGTCTGGTCTCGCGTGGCAAATTAGTATTCGTGAATAACGATGAGATCGAACTTGATGAGCGGCCTTTTGCAAGTTGGTACGTATAGCTTAATTTTGCTGAAAAGTTACCGCTAAATGATTGATCACCGGATATTTCAAATCCTCTGACGCTTGCATAATCAAGGTTTTGATACACCTTTGTATCGCCTAAGCGTTTCACAAGAGTCGAATACCCAAAAATATCCTTGTAAAAGGCATTAATGGCAAATGACATATCATCGGTAAACTGATCCTGAAATCCTGCTTCATAAGAGATCGTTTTTTGAGGTTGCAAATCAGGGTTTCCAATCCAGTCTTCGATACCTTTTGGAGCATCGCGATAATAGTTATCGCGATCAGGATATTGCAAAAAATGTCCGTAGTTAAAATAGAATACAATTCGTTCTGTAACAGGATATCCGATAGCGAGACGAGGACTTATGTTACCATGCGTGAAATAATACCAGAATCTTGTTAAGTCATTTAAGAATCTGCCATTATTAATTTTTCCGTTTTCATCTCTTCCCTGAGCTTCTACCCACTGTTGCTTTAAGGTATCATAAGAACGGCCTACATCAGGGTTAATATTTGCGTTCCAACGATTAATGAAATCATCGTAATATATTTGTCTCCCTAAATCAAAATAATCATAACGCAACCCGACGTGTAAATTCAATCCCTGAAATTCAATATTATCTTGAATATATAATGTACCATTGTTTGGATAATTTTGAATGACCCAACGCTTCGTACCATACCCGGGATATAATCCTCTGCTCCTATCAAGAAATTCAGGATAGGGAGGATAATAGGTTACTCCCTCATAAACAAGAGGGTTGGTTGGATTGACAATCTCGGTAGAGTTAATTTCCTCGTAGGTTACTTCAAAACCTGTTTTTAAATAATGAAGAGGATGTACTTGACCATTGTAATCAAAGCGTAATCGCGTTTGCCTCGAATCAGCCTGATACCATCGCTGGCTCGATCCAATATCATTCAATCCATCGTTATTTGTATCAAAATCATTACTACTCGAACTTTCATTAATAACCACAGGATATGAAGGTGGTTTCAACCCTGCCACATCGTTTCCATCACGCAATTCTAATTGCGAAATATTCATTTTTATTAATGACTTAGGATTAAAAAAATGCGTCCATGCCAGCGTATGCTGGCTTGACAATTTTGATGAAAGTGCTGACGAATCGGCAAGCAACTTCCATCCATTCACATAATCATGTGCAGTAGATAAACTTGCGCGGTACGAATAGGAAATCTGATCTTTCCAATCAATATCATACTTCAACTTAGAATTAAACGTGAACGAATTCGTTTGGTTATCATAAAACTTAAACCCTAATCCGTTCATTAAGCCACCAAGGAAACCATCCAATTCTATCTTCCTGCCAACAGGATTATAAAATTCATTGTTGTCATAGGTAAACGCGCCATCCTGACGATTGATATCTGCACTCAAAAAGAATGAAATAGTACCGGGAATTTTCAATCCCAAGCCGGGAAGTAAGTATTTACTTAATGGTTCCGGCCCCCCAAATGTAAACGATTGATAAACTTCATTCTGATTTGTTGACGCCATTTTATCGGTTCTGAACTTAACGCTACCGGTGAATTTTTCACCTCCGGATTTTGTTGTGATGTTCACAATACCGGACTGTGCGTTACCATAATCAGCATCAAAACCGCTTGTTTGTACATTGACTGAAGCAATTGCATCAGACGAAATCCCATTGCCAATAGAACCGGATGATGTACCTGCGTATAATTGAGATAATTGCTCATTGGCTTTTGTAGTGCCAACTAATTCGCCCGAATTTCCAACAATACTGTTCACAGGAACACCATCAACCACGTATTGCACTTCGTTAGGGCGACCGCCACGGAGAAAATAATTGTTCCCTTGTTTCACAACACCCGGCTGGGTTTTTATAACATCGCCAATATCCTTTGCCGCAGGAATACTTTCGATTGCCCCTTTATCAATAACTTTATCTGTATTCGTTGCCATTGGGTTAACAAGTCTGTTCCCCTTAATAACAACTTCAATCTGATTAATAACATCCGATGACATCTCAAATTCCAACGAAGTAGTTTGATCCCCTGAAATTTTAACATCAGTAATTAAAACATCTTTAAACCCAACGGCTCTTGCTTTTACCGAGTATGTACCGATAGGAACTCCAATAATATTAAACTTCCCATCAGGATCAGATGCCGCACCGCGTGTTGTACCCACAACAAGTACCGTTGCGCCAACAACAGGTTTTTTATCTTCATCAACTATACGCCCGATAATTTTACCGGTATCACCCGCAAACATCACCGATGGCGCTATCAGAAGTATGAAATTTAAGAGAATTACAATTTTTATAAGGTTTTTCATGGTATATTCCTTTATTCCTATTCTCCAATATCTTGTAATGCGGTTTTAATGACTTCTACTGCATCAGGTTCTCGCATGTAGTAAAGAGGATATCCTAAGTAAACAGTGCTATAGGTAATGCCCTGATAACGAACCCCAATATCTCGCCCACGAAACTTGTATGAAGTAGTATCATTAACACTATACTCTACACTATCTTGAAAAATCTTTTCTCCAAACCCTATAGGTCTTATTACAGACGTTGACCAAATTCTGCCGTACCAACTTGCCGCAAGTTTATTAGGGTTTAATATTGCTGTCGGATAAAGTGTTCCTGAACTTGGAACAGCTAATCCAATAGCTCCTTTTATTTTTACCGAAATTAGTGATCCGAATTCATCTCTCGCAGGAACACAGTGGAGTATATTGGGAAGAAATTTATCCGAGACATTAAGAGCCAGGGCAAAATTTCTACCGCTAAATATCATCTTACCACCAATACGTGTATAATCAAAGAGTTTATCATATTTTCTTCCAAATAGTATTGGGTTCAGGCTGTCTGGAATTGGAGGACTGGTATCATACCATGTACCATTGTCCTTCGAAACAACATCTGAAAACAAAATAACACAACTATACTTTGCCATACGTATATAAGAAGGAAATCCCTGTGTCCTCGTTGTCCATAAATCATATTTTCCGTCCATACCTGCATCACGCATCACATCTTTATAAAAATTATTGAGTGTTGTTAACGATGCATACACAGAATCATTGTCATCTAAAAAACGATACGAATTATTAAGCAATAGTGTTCTTTTCGTATAATTGGGACGGGCAAATTCAGGATAAATCGTATGGAAATCAGTTTGGGCCCACACGGTATCAATACGCACACCACCTGTTGAATCTATCGTATAATACCCCAACGTATCAATTGAACCGAATTCATTTTTTGAACGTACATAAAACGTATGGTTGGTTGCATAAGGATCATAAAAATCGTTTGCAGTAATAAAGGCTGAATCAACCTCACTCCATTGCGACCAATGATTTTCATTACTTGGCCACAAATCGCGGTCAACAACCCACTGATATTCACGCGTACGACTGTTTGGATCAACTGCATGGTAAACAAATCTTATTCCTCGGAAGGTATCTGTAATTCTATTTCGTACATAAAACGTGTCTTTTATACCTGGTTTTGTTGTAAGAATCGTGACTGGTGGAGGTTGATGACTTGTATAAAATGTAACAGATGCAACCGGACCCAATGCCCCAAGATTATCAATTGCTTGAATCTGGAAATCATGAAAATTCACACTATCCTGTGAGTCAAATACAAATACGCCCTTATTGGGGTTGGTATGTACAGGATATCGCTTGAGTTCACGCCGTCCCGTTGCCTGATTAAGTGTAGAATCAGGATTTGAGGCATATATTCTAACACCTAATACAGTTATGGTATCACCGCGATAAAGTCCATTTTGTTGATCTTTTGGTAGATCAAGCTCTGGATGGTCAGGATCACCAAGACGGAGGTTTGCAAAATACTTATACACACCTGGTAATACTCGTTCACTGTTTTGAAGAGCTGTATCTACCATCAAAACCAATGCCTTCGAACCAATTCCATAAGTTACATTGAGAATTGTAAACCAAGCTTTTTGCAACGTGTCTGTTACACCATCCGTAGTTATTGTATAACTCCAGCGGTATTTAAATCCGGTCACAAAACCATCGGGGTCATCACCAACCCATGAAAGTGAGTCAATCGGGCTATTCAAGAAATAACCATTGGGAGGGATATTTGATAAACGCGCAACCGGGGCGACATTCGCCGAGGGTGAGCCTGCTCCTTCACAATCCCAAGAGACTGTTAAAGCAGCAAACAACAACAAAGATAAAATAATAATTAAATTTTTATTCATATAGTCTTCTCGCTCTAAAAAATCGTTATTACTGGGCAGTCACTGAAATATAATAAATAGGAACATAATAATAATTTTCTGCTCCTTTTATCATTGACTTGTCTAAGTCGAGGGTTACGGTTACAATTGTTTTTTTGCTTTCTACTACAGAGAAATCTTTATAAAGATATATATCGCCACTACCGGAACTAATATCATCAACCGATATTGTCCTATATCCATCTAATGTAACAATTGCTCCGGGTGTTGCTTGCAAGTAAACACCTTTATAGTTTCCCGGTGGAGCGTAGGCCACTCCTATAACAAGCGTTGACTCTTCCGCCGCCGGTTGTAAGACGTTAAACGAAGACTCACTTCTTCGAATGGATTTGATATCACCGTAAACTGGCAAGTAATTGTCATCATTGCGTATTGCAACGAGAGTATTACTACCTTCCGGTATTGTTAATGAAAAGTTATTTAATGCGTTGAACGTTATTCCTGTTGAGGCTCCGGTTGATACTGTTTTAAACCGTATCTCGAGTATTCCCGGGCTTGGCGAAACATAATCATATTGTTCACAACCAAAATTTAATAACATGGCGAGAATAATCAATCCAAAGGAAATCGCTGACTTGAGGGCAATTGTTTTCATTGTGGATACAAAGGTTAAGACTTGAAACTAGGATTATTAATAAATCGTTATGTAACTTAGTATTATACTAAAAAAAATGATGGCTGTCAAATACATATTTGATTTTTCTTCACATTTTATCGTCTCTAAGCACTATTTTTATCAGATACTAACTTTTTTCAGTCGTAAAACACCCTGAATAACATTTTTTGTTAAAAAAATGGTCGTATGCTAAAAAAGAATTGTATTTCTGTTAGTATTAATGATTGAATATTTTTCATTCAACAATGGAGGGAAACCCTTACTCGTGTGAATAGGGTTGGCAAAGTTCACGCACAGGTTCTCCTTCCATAGCTTATGAATCTATACATATATAATAAAGACGACTGAAATATCCAAAAGGTTTAGCCTAAAAATCTTTAAATATTATTTGTTCACCAATTTTTGAGGAACAAACCTTCTTTCCTGAAATATAGACTGAAAACAAGCCTTCTTTCCGTTCAACGCTAATGTTTTTACCCCGAATCTTGACATCGTCAATTCTAAATGATGATATTTCAAATGGAAATGGGTCAACAATAAGGTTTTTTTGCATAGGGCGTATTCCACACACATACTTGATAATCAGATCAACCACCCATGAATGTTGATAATCATCTACTCCACGGTACATACTTGGATTACCTGTTTGCGGATTATAATGTTCAAAACAATTTGGTAGCGATGGGTCATCACTATAGAACATCATCCGAATATATTTCGAAATCAACTCAACTGTTTTTTCTTTTAACTCTTTGTCATTAAATCGTATTGCTGTTTGCGCCAACGCTTCTACAATATGGCTATTGGTCATAGGCCAAACACGACCATTCCATGGACAGTTCATTCGTTTTCCCTTCCATTCTGCATCAGTGTTAAAATATATATCGTCCACACTTGAAGAAGGTACGGGGTACTGAGTCCAGAATTCATTTTTTGATAACAAATGTTTTTTAAGACCGGACAGATGAGATTCATCTACAATATCTGTCATATAAGGATAAAAACATGTTGTTGCTTTTACTTTTGTTTGCAGACCCGTTCTGGGATCAATATCAAAAAACATATTCTCCTGTGAATCCCACATTTTTTCTTTGATAGCGTGTTTTATCGTCTCCGCCCCATTCCTCCATCTCTCACATCTATTTGTATCACCAAGAATTTCAGCGACTTGTGTTAGCGATTTTTTTAACTCATACATATACACTGTTACATCCACTCCCTTTAAACGAAACACTTCCCCCCAGTTATCTTTATCGGCATTCAGATCAACCGCCATATAACGATGCATATATTCTTGGCCTGTCTCATAATGATTGTCAATATCATACAATCCGCTTCCTTCTACATCACGTTCTCTATCAAAATATTCCACATACTTTACAAGTCCATCGTAAGCTTGTTTGAGAAATTTTTTATCAGGATGAATATAATGCAATTCTAATAATGATTTTCCCCAATTGGCGTGATAAAAAGGCTCGACAATCTCATCACCAAGTTTTTCTTGACGATAAAAATCAACATCAATGTATCCTCGAAACCGTCCATCGGTATGCTGGTTAGCAATAAACGTCATCAAACTCCCCTGTGCCAACCTTGGATTATGCAACCACCTGTTTTCAACCATATGGCACATTGCACTATATGAAATGGGAGCATGAAAATAGCCTATTCCTTCGCAAACACAGGGAAACAGGTAATTTCCTTCATCTCCCGGCATGGTATTTAACCTTAAACCATACCACCGATACCAATAGTATTTTGTGATATACTCATCAGAGCATTGAAAATATGGAAGCCCCGAGAAACACTCATTCCATTTTCCTTCACTAATCTTTACGGGGTTCTTTTGCTTAGTTATAGAAACATTATTTTTTTTTATTTCTGCTTCAGTGCCTGCAACAGAAAAGTAAACGCTAACAACCTCGCTCGTTTGCGGTTCAAGTTCAATTGCTGAATGAATCGCTATATATAACAGACCATCATTTGTTACACCGGAGAGTTTGACTTCATTAGGTAGTTTTCCCGTTTTGAACTTTTCAATAAACGGTGTTAATTTCCAATGTGGTTGAATCACAGATCCTTCACTAAGATTAACACTATATGAAATGAGACGTTGATCAAATGATAATCCACAGCGGACAGGCATTATTGGCGCGCTTGGATGTTGAGGTTGAAGATGTTTGATAAACTCTATAGATGTATTCTTAACCTTTACATTTTCAACCCACGTCGTTTTCTTTGAAGGGTAATTCGGTTGAATCGTCCATGCAATAAAATGAAGGTTAATTGTTTTCTTAGATTTGTTCGTCAATTTTACGACTGAGGTAAGAATGCTATCCGGTAAACAACATTTTGTTTCTTCAATAGTTATCATTGAGTTTAGTTTATTTCTTACATTACGAACTTCATACCGCTGTATTAATTTTGATGGGTTCCATGTTCGTTCATTCGATCTCAAAGGAACCTCTTTCCCTTCATCATCCAATATCGTCCATGTGAACAGTGGCTCAATCTCTCTGTTGTAATAATGAGCCTTATCCCAAAACCCCGGATAATCTAACCAAACCGGAAACGGTGGCGCCCATAATAGTTTGTTATCACCACCAAGATACCATTTATCTTTACGTTCCAAATACGTAAGTATATCAATTTTTCTTCTTCGATTTCCTTTAGGCTTCGCTTGTTTGTTGTTTTGCATAAGTAAACATCTCAAAAATTAATAGTCATTATTGTTATAATACGTTTTCTTCTCCTCTGAGTCAAGTAAAAAATATCCATTCAAAAAAACATACTTATAATACCCATAATATCAAGTCACAGACCTCGTCTTGGCGTGTGTGAATAATACTTTTGATTTTAGTTGAAATCTATTTTATATTCATCTTCAAACAAAGCCTTGCACCTAACAGGTCAATAGCTCTCACGATACACTCATTTGGAATATAGAACATACTATCCATGAAAGATACAAAAGTAATCGTCGTTTTTCCGGCTTATTATGCAGAAAAAACCCTTGAACAAACAGTAAACGATGTACCAAAAGAATATGTCGATGAGATGATTCTTGTAGATGATTGCAGTAAAGACCAAACAGTTGCAATTGCTAAAAGCCTTGGTATGATAGTCCATCAACACAAAGAGAACAAAGGATATGGGGGAAATCAAAAAACTTGTTACCGTTTAGCGCTTGAACGGGGGGCAGATATTATCATCATGCTTCACCCTGATTACCAATACGACCCCAAACTTATCAGGTACTTTGTTGATTATATAGCAGATGGCTATTTTGATGTCATGTTAGGGACACGTGTCCGCTCAAGAAAAGAAGCCCTTGCCGGTGGCATGCCCAAATACAAATATATCGCTAACCGCCTTTTGAGCCTCTTTGAAAATATAGTATCAGGTCAAAATCTATCTGAATGGCATACCGGAATGAGAGCCTACAAACGCGAAGTATTGGAAAACATTGATTTTGCAAACAACTCCGACGATTTCGTATTCGATAGTCAAGTATTATTTCAAATTGTAAAAAAGGGGTACAGGATCGGAGAAATTCCTGTTCCTGTTCGTTACATGCCCGAAGCCTCAAGCATTAATTTCAAGAGAAGCATGCGCTATGGTATCGGCACAGTAATGACCGCATTAAAATATCTTTTTTCATAAACGGAATACCATCCTTATAAGGTCGGGTTGCAAATCCCTTTAGGAGTCTCCCGACCCCAAAATCCCAATTTATGCCGATAAAAAAATCAAAGCAAAACTCTAATTCCTTTTTAAGAGAACACATCACGTCTCTACAAATAGCATCATTTGTAGGAATGACCTGCTTGTTTATCCTGTTACGCTGGAATAGCTTTAATGCCCCATTCGAACGAGATGAAGGAGAATACGCCTACGCCGCAAGAATACTCAGTCATAACGAAATGCCCTACGAGCACTCATTCCTCCAGAAGCCTCCAATGATTGTCTATGCATATATGGTTGGGCAATTTATCTCAGAAAATTCAATTATCCTCCCCAGAATTTTTGCCTCACTTTCAGTATTTCTTACCATTCTTCTGACCGGGTTGATTGTTGCCCGTGAACGTAATCACCTTATGGGACTTACGGTTATGTGGATAATGGTTCCTATGCTATCACTTTCGGCGTTGTACCCTCTTGCCGCAAATACCGAAGTTTTTATGATCCTACCCATGATGTTCGCTTTCTTCCTCTTTATGTGGAAAAAAGGAAACGCAACACCTCTTCATTGGTTTATAGCAGGATGTTCAGGAGCAATTGCATGTTTATTCAAACCGATTGCCGCTCCCGTTCTCGTCGTTATGGTTTTTTGGTGGCAATATGAGTTGTGGAAATCAACAAAGAAGTTTTCTGCACTCATCAAACATACAGTTGTTATAATAACAGGAGTTACCGCAACGGCAATACTCTTCCTATTGCCCTTTATTCTTCATGACGGAATGAAAACTCTTAAGGAATGTGTCATTGATTATAATATTTTATACACAAATTTAGACCGACCGGATTCTTCACCGTTTGTATTGTATATGACATTCTTGTGGTCCACATGGTGGATACTTTTTATCTTACCCGTCTGGCTCATTATTAAACGACCTACATTTTGGTGGGGCTATCTTGGGTTGTTAGCCGTTTCCCTCCTGACAGTTTCTCGTTCGGCTATTGCTCATTATTATATATTAGCTATTCCGTTTCTTGCCATTTGTGCAATCATCGGGCTTGATTCCCTTTTTCACTCGATACCACTGTTTTCAAAAAAAGGATCAACCGGATTACAGGTAGTTGTCATCGGTATTATCATTCTTATTTTGGCAATACCAAACTTTAGCCTCATTTCACTCTCTCCTACAGAATTAGTTACTGCAACCTACGGAGACCGGAATCCTTTCATCGAAGCGCAACTTATGGCAACCAAACTTGCGGAAAACTCAAAGAAAACCGATAAAGTATTTATTGCAGGTTCCGAGCCGGAAATTCTTTATTATGCAGATAGAGAAAGCCCAACCCGCTTTATTATTATGTATCCCCTCATGATGCCGACGCCGGTCGCATCAGTATATCAGGATGAAGTAATACAATCGTTAGAAAATAATCCGCCGGACGAGATTGTTTATGTCACTTCGAATGCGAGTTGGTTGACCTTCAAAACTACACCAAAACAAATATTACCCTATTTGGATGCTTTATTGAAAACAAAGTACACTATTATAGGGGGAACATTAATTAATTCGAATGATTGGGTTGATAAACCTTCTGAAAGTGACCTAAAACGGTGCAGTCTGATACTATGTAAGAAGAAAACAGGCTTGTAATACTATAATTAATGCCCTTTAGGAGATGAAACTGGCATATACTGAAATGTTTAGATACACTTTGCAAAGTACTGATTTTGATGAAATATGGGCATTTTTTTGTAGGAACATTTTTAAAGGCGTATTTTGGTTGATTTTAGTTTGTAATGGAGAAATTATAAGAATTAAGTTCTTACTTGGGCGGATTTTTTTTGTTTGAATTGGGTGGGGTATTTACGGCAAAAGTTGGATTAAATGAGTGGTAAGTGGAAATGGATGGTACTTTGTACTTGGTTCTTGGTACTTTGTACCTGATAAGGAAGAAAATTCAGGTGTTATTTTGCATCGGTTAGGTGTTAAGTGGATGTAGGAATGATTGGGGTGGAATATTCTGGATGCCGTTGTGAATATTCATTTGTTATTTGACATTGATTAGGTGTTAAGTGGATGTAGGAATGATTGGGGTGGAATATTCTGGATGCCGTTGTGAATATTCATTTGTTATTTGACATTGATTAGGTGTTAAGTGGATGTAGGAATGATTGAGGTGGAATATTCTGGATGCCGTTGGGAGTGTTCAGTAGCCAGAATGACAGTCGCTTGTAGTCATTTGTCATTGATTTGGGATGGTGAACAACACGACAGATAGGAATGACCTATGTGTAGGGGCGAGGTTTCCTCGCCCTCCTCATCGCCGCACACACTTTTGTATCTTTCAACAGACACAATCAAAAAAATCACCCCTTCTTCTTCCTTAAAGGATTCTCTTCGTCCTCCGCCCACTTCAACGGATTATTTCGTATATATTCTCCAATGGCATGAAACGATTTTTCATTCCGAATAATATGTTCGTAATAATTTCGTTGCCACACCGGATTGCCGGATGTTTCTCGTATCGAATTTATTTTCTTTGTTGATTGATATTTGAAATACGCCACAATTTTTCCCAACGTTGCTTTGTGTGAACTACGATTTGTATTCACCGCAGGGTTGGGCGGTATCGATGGGGAGGGCGAGGAAACCTCGCCCCTACCAACGGGTTCGTGAATAATAATAATTCCGTGCACATGATTCGGCATAACGATAAATTCATCCAACTCAACATGTTCAAAATGGACGCTAATATCATTCCAACATTCTTGTACGATAGTACCAAATTCATTTTGCCGCATTTCCCAATTCTTTATTTTTCCCAACGGACATTCATTATCGTAAGAACAAATCGTTACAAAATATATACCGCATTGAGAGTAATCATACTCCCGTAAACGAATCGAACGCCGGTGATGTATATCAGGATTGTACGCCATATAAAAAATAATTATTCAATAACATTCATCACAATTTTATCAAACAAAAAAAAGAAACACAATTGTAGGGGCGAGGTCTCCCCGCCCTTGTAGCCCAACCAACGACCCCCACCACAAAAATATATAGTTACCTGGTCTTTCCAATGTTACAACCCCAACGGGGTGACATAATGTAATTACCTCGCCTCACCTATCATTACGAAATATCACGCTACACGTATCAACGAGATATTGTGGCAATCCCCCGTCATAAAAACGTTCGCGGGCGGCAACTATGTCGGAGTTTTAGAAAGACTCCGAGCAAAATCGGGTGAAGTTATTTGAGAGCTAAAACTCATCAAATGGTCCCATACCTTCAACACCATATAATTTCTCTACTTCCCATTGTACAGAAAGTTCTAAAGCATTAAGGCAATCTTCCGATGAATCAAGAAGCAAGAGTTGTTGACGGGGTTGTAAATAGCTTGGTGCACCTTTCTGTTCATTTGCTAATTGACGACAATATTTGATAAGGTCTGGTAAAGGATCCTGCTTTTGAAACATAAGTTCTTTTGCTTTAATAGATTGCATTGCAAGTGTATCTAATTTCATTGATTGTTTCTTTGTAGGAATTACTACAGGTGTTTGTCTAATATCATTGATTTGATATTTTTGAGTGTGGTCTATGAATTTTTTGATAAAGAAACTGAATACGTTTGAGTTCAAAACTGCCAACAAGGAAAATGATGTCAAACTCGCAATTATTGGATTAAGACGCATGCCACTAACATCATAAATAGAAATAGGAGCTATTCTAGATTTAAGTGCAACGTGATTTCCTGTATCAGACCAAGTTACGCCACTTTTTAAGAAATATTTATGACCCTGCCATCTTGCTGTAGAAAGAGTTTTTAATTCTTGAAGATTTTCACTGCGCCAATTAATAAATAAATCTTGAATGTTTGTCCATTTATTTCCTTCTTTATCCCCTTTACTATAAGGAAGCCAACAGCGTCTCGAGTCAATTCCTTCATAGATAATTGTCTTTCGTTTTTCATCTGTTAAATCATTTACAGGAAAGATTTTATCCTTTTCAACAATACGATAAACCTCACCTCGTTTGAAGCCAACATTTTGCCCTAACCATGATTCTCGATTAGAGGCTAATCGTGTTTTCATTTGCTCTGCAATAGAATCAAAATCGCTGCCATATATATCCAGTAACTCTTGATAAATTTGAGAGTATTTATTTGAAGTCTTCCATAGCATTGTAAGTTCATGTCTTCGTACCAATGCAGTTTTCGCTGATTCAGAATCTTCAAGAAAACCAAGATATTTTCCATTATTGCCCGTTCCGAGACCCTGAGCACCTTCTGCGATGAGCCCTACAAGCGTAATGTCTCCTTCTTGTAAAGATGAATGATATTGAAGAATTTCCGTTTTATTTTTATCAAATTTTGAAGATGTTTCTATTTTTCCCCACCATTTATTATTTAATACGTTGACAGTTTTATTGAAACGCCGATGCAAGCCGATGATGGTATGAGTTGGTTCAAAAAAAACTGATTTCAGAGTTTGGCGATATGCGTCGACCCCAATTCTGTGCAAACGCAAACAGCCTTGTGTACCATGTAGGACACCGTGCATTTCATTGTTCACTTCAATTTTTTCATCACCATTTAGAAGTAATAAAGACGGTTTTACAGCGAGTTCCGGTAGTTCTTTTTCAGGAATGCTTCCATCTATTGCATATCTTGCTTGAATAAAGTCAATAAAATAATTTTTAGTTGTTATCTTTTTCTCTGCAACAAAGATAGCTGCGTCCAGAGTTGCGGTAAATGGATTGCACTGACCTAAGTAGAATATTCTGTTATTTTGAAGAAGTTTCCTTAATCGTAGTTTTGAAGTAATTGTAAAAAAAGTGTCGGAAATAATATACCCAAACATGCCCCCAGTGCGCAATAAATTAAATCCTTGGAATGTAAAGTGAACGTAAAGATCATCAATGAAGCCGTAACGTAGTTGAAGAGCCGGACGGTCATCAAAACCGCTGGATGTTTGAGTAGAAATATATGGTGGATTACCAAGAATTGCATCGAAGCCGGGATTTTCTTTTCGCTTTCCATCCTCCTCAAAAAAAACATCAGGGAATTCCAATTCCCAATGAAACGGATGAAGTTTTTCTACGATGGATTGATATTCATCCTGAATTTTTTTCCGTATTTCTATGAACTGATTATGCTCTTTCGAACGTGGCTTTGGAGGATTTACATATCCATCGGCAAGAAGATTGTATTCGGATTCGTTCAATTCCAATCCTGATGCATTGGCTATCCAAAGATTGGCAACAGATTTGAATGGCTCAAGTTTTATTAAAACACTATTACGCCATCGGTCTTCTTTTTTCTTAACGATGTCAATCTCTGTTGATTCTGCTTCCTCAATCGCCGCTATCTCTTTAATAGAATCACTGACAGCATCAATAAGAACTTTGCCGAAGGTAAATGGAATCTGAGTATTCTCTTGGTGTTCAGGTAAAACCGATAATTCTTGAAGAGACGCGCCGATAAGTGAATTGCCAACACGTAAATGGTGATCCAGAAAGTTAAGCGGTTCATCAACGGCAATGCACGTTAGCCACAGGGATAGCTTCGTAAGTTCTACGGCAAGCGGATTATTATCTACACCATAAATAGATGCTTCAACAACACGCCTCCGCCAATAAGATATTTCCGCTTGTTCTTGAGAGATTCCTTTGGGAGCAGTCTCCATTTTAAACTTTGTTGTCGGATGATACACTATTTGGTCGGCAAGCCATTCAGTTGCGCGAACAAGAAAATGTCCACTGCCCATTGCATTATCAAGTACGTTTAATTTTAATACAGATAAGGCAAAAGAATTATCTTTTTTAAATTTATTCAGAGCATTCTGAACTTCAGTGCTGCTTTGTATCTCATCAATAAGAGGCTTCAATGTTTTTTCAACAAGGAAGCGGACGACCCAATCCGGCGTGTAAAATGTGCCTGAAACCTGTAATGCCCCGCGTTCACTTTTAGGAACCAAAACTTTACCATCGAGTTCTAAATGTCCTCCAAGCAAACCCTCGTAAATATCGCCTAATTGCCGGACTTCCAAATCAGCATAATCAATTGTGCCAAACTCAAGGCTCGGTTGTCTTGTTTGTTCTTTGTGTCCTGCGCTAAAGATTAAATCTTTTAATACTTGCGCTAATGATTTTTCCCCTCCCCGCCATTCTTCAAGTTTAGGATGTAACGTAGGATTAAATAATCCCCCGTTATACCGAGGAACGTTACACTCCTTATTGAGTGGAGGCTTGTCTCCATTTATTAGATGAAAAAGTTTAAGTAATTCTTCATATAAATCGGAAAACTCGTCGGATTGATACTCTATACCTTTTTTCAATTTTGGGATAAATCTTTGCAAAGAATATCGTTCACGATAATTTTTATTGGAACCAACCCCTGTTAATTTAACAGGTAATAGGCTCCTTCCTTCGGCATAGAGCACAAAAAGCAATCTGTAAAGAAAGATGAGGCAATTATCATATAGCTGTGGTAGATCAGCTTCGGTAAGATGATTATCTTTAAATCTCCAGAAACCATTTGCTAAGTCAGCAATAATCTTAAAGATACGTTCTTTTAGATCTTCTTCAAGTTTATTTTGGAAAAGAACGGCTTGTTCTCGAATATCATCAAGAGCACAACGCCCATCTTTTTTAACGAAAACTTGTGGTTGAAAGAGTGTTAGAAATGTTTTGAACTCATCATACTCACAAAAAAGGTCTTGAGGTCCGATAAGTTTAAATTCGAAGAAGGAGGAAGGGTGCGCGTCCCTACAATACAGTCGCCATACTTTTCCATTTGTTAAGATAGCCCACTTGAAATATGGATACCCCGTTGTTTCATCCGCGGCATTTCGAAGATAATCCTGAATTTGTTGATGAGGAAATTTTCCGGGGGTTTCTTGGTTTGAAACTTCATCAAGATTGCGGTTAACTTTTTTAGCTTCCAACAATGCTATCGCATTTTGATATTTTACTTTATCATCGGAATCGAAAACTCTATCTTTAGTTTCTTCATCTTCAAAAAGCAAGTAATCAGGTACTTGTCTCCTTCGGGTTTGTGGTAAATCAAGGTTAGGAAAAAAAGCAAAGCCCAGTTTCTCTAGTACCTTATCAAGAAATTCTTGTCGTGTAACTTCTTCATTTGCTTTTACAAGACCGATATACCGTTTCTTCCAAAGTTCTGAAACAAAGTCATAAATAGGTTTTGCGTAATCATCTTTGGGCCACAAAGGAGATTGTGTAAGACGACTTCTAAGATAATGCTCAGAGAATATTCCTCTTGTTTCCCATCTCTTTTCATTTTCAAGGATAGGAAAAAGTGTTTCTTCCTGCTGTGATTTATTTTGCGTCTTCATAATATCGATATCAAAGCTAATAATTGTTCAAAATATACCACTTTCTTGGAACTATGCAATTATTTTGCACTAAGTCAAGGATTTTTTCATCCGGTGATTAATTCACAAAACAGCTATCATTATTTAAACCGAGACGATTATGCCACCCACTCCAAAGGCGTGCAAGCTTTCAGGGTTTGTCAATCTATGATAAAAAATATTCTCCCATGTTCAAATAACATCGCGTCGCTGTGGCAAGTAGGGCGGAGAAACTCCGCCCCTACAACAGGGGTTTGTATTATAGGCATGATTGTTTTTTGTGGTGGGGCGCCGGGCGAGGGCAAGCTCCCAAAGGGATTTGCAACATCGCCCCTAC
>OBEQ013050440.1_pt1 | contig 19572 bp, 17 predicted proteins | sample 1670901 | NCBI WGS metagenome assembly OBEQ01 (sample SAMEA104232315, study PRJEB22302) | groundwater metagenome | biome: forest; feature: aquifer; material: groundwater | place: USA | collected 2011-08-07 | depth 5.4 m
CGTCCGGGCCACCGGCGATGCGGTCACAGCGGTCGTCATCCAGCGATATATCCGATACCAGCGTCGGCATGACGAGGGACCCAGGCAACTCCGATTCAACTTTTAAGGATGCCGCACCCCTTGGGGTGCGGTAATTCACTTGTCTTGATGCCTGAGCTGCGCAAAGATCCGCTGATTGGTCGCTGGGTGATCATCGCCACGGAGCGCGCCAAGCGCCCTGTGGACTTCGTCGCGTCGCATGATGAATCGACGCCGCAGAGCGACTGCCCCTTCTGCGAGGGCAAGGAGTCCCAGACCCCCAAGGAGATCTTCGCCATCCGGGAGAGCGGCTCGCAGCGCGATCAGCCCGGCTGGAAAGTCCGGGTCGTGCCCAGCATCAAGCCCGTGCTGCGCATTGAGGGCCAGCTGAACCGTCGAGCCAACGGGATGTACGATGTGATGGATGGCATCGGCGCGCACGAGATTGTCGTCGAGACCCCCCAGCACATCAGCAATGCCGCGGATCTGTCCGTCGAGCAGATCCACGCCGCGCTGCAGGCCTCCGTGACCCGGATCGCCGATCTGGAACGGGATCCACGGTTTCGCTACGTGCTGTGGTTTAAGAATTACGGGTCGATTGCCGGGGCGGGAGGCCTCCAGCACAGCCGTTCCCAGTTGATCGCCACACCGGTTACCCCCCTGCGCGTGAAGGAGGAGCTCGTCGGGGCCCGGCGGTATTTTGAAGATAAAGAGCGCTGCCTTGTCTGCGATCTGCTCAACCAGGAGCAGGAGGCCAAGACCCGCGTCGTCATCGACTCGCCGCACATGGTGGCCCTCTGTCCGTTTGCCTCACGGTTTCCGTTCGAGCTGTGGATCGTCCCGAAGCGGCACCGGTGCGACTTCGCGAAGATGGACCCCCAGGAGCTTGCGGACCTGGCCAGCGTCTTCAAACAGATCTTGAGCCGCCTCAAAGCCGTCCTGGATGACCCGCCGTACAACGCGCTGCTCCACACCGCGCCCATGCGGCACCATCGAACAAAGGTCGGGTACTGGAAGACGATCGAAGAGGATTACCACTGGCACATCGAGCTGATCACACGGCTGACCCGTGTGGCGGGCTTCGAGTGGGGGAGCGGCTTCTACATCAACCCCCCCCCGCCTGAGGAGTCGGCCCGCTACCTCCGCGAGGCTGTCGTGGGAGCCACACCAGCAGTGGAGGCGCACCATGTGTAGACGGTCAGAAATCAGAAGTCAGATGTCAGAGGTCAGATGTCGGAACGCAAGGGGCTTGAGATTTTACTGCGATGGTCTTGTTCTGATTTCTGACCTCTGCCTTCTGACCTCTGGGTGGGTGAGAAATGTCTGAGCTCCGGCGCGACCCCATTATCGGACGGTGGAACATCATTGATACGGATGAGCCCATCGGCCCGGAGGCCTTCGAGGTGGATCCGCATACGCTCAGCGTCGGGAAATGCCCGTTCTGTCAGGGCCATGAAGCCTTGACCCCGCCGGAGATCTACGTTGTTCGCCCTCCCGGCAGCGCCCCCAACGGTCCGGGGTGGCGGCTGCGCGTGGTATCCAACAAGTTTCCGGCGTTGCGGATCGAAGGCGACCTGGACCGGCGGGGCATCGGCGTCTTCGACATGTGCAACGGGATCGGCGCGCACGAGGTGGTCGTTGAAACACCCGACCATCATCGGCAGATGACGGATCTCGGCCTCGAAGAGCTCACCGCGGTCATCAAGGCGTTCAAGATCCGCTCGCTGGACCTGCGGGGGGACCGGCGCTTGAAGTACAGCTTGATCTTTAAGAACTTCGGGTTATCGGCGGGCGCCTCCCTTGAGCACAGCCATTCGCAGCTCATCGCGCTCCCCATCGTCCCGAAGCGCGTCCAGGAGGAGCTCAGAGGCTGCGAGCGATACTTTGAGTTTAAAGAGCGGTGTCCGTACTGTGACCTGCTGAGCCAGGAAGTTCAGGAGGGCGAGCGCCTCGTCGCCGAAAACCGCTCCTTCCTGGCGTGCTGCCCCTTCATGTCGAACTTTCCCTTTGAAATCTGGATCCTCCCGAAGGAGCACCGCGCCGATTTCGCCCAGATCAGCCCGGAGGCGATCCTCGATTTCGCCCGGATCCTGAAGGAGACCCTCGTGCGTATGCGGATCGCGCTCACCGACCCCTCCTACAACTTCATCATCCACACAGCACCAATTGAACCGCGCGAGCGGGAAGAGTACCACTGGCACCTGGAGCTGATCCCCAAGCTGACGAAGATCGCCGGGTTTGAATGGGGAACCGGTTTCTACATCAACCCCACCCCGCCGGAATTCGCCGCCAACATCCTCCGAAACGTCGTGCTGCCGACGTGATCGGCTGGGTTTGGTAGTGTCTTAAATTCCACCTCGACACCACAGAGGCCACAGTCCGCCAAACAGATTGGCGGATCCGCCAAGCCGTGGGGCGGAAATTCCACAGAGACACAGAAGGGTTTCCGATGGCTGTTCTCTGTGTTTCTGTGGCCCTTCTGTGCTTCTGTGGTGTGAGGGTCAAATTAAGACAGCACCCTGGGTTTGACGTCGTGCTCATCCAGCACGTATAATCACATGACGCCACAACCCCACACCCAGCGTTAGAACCGAGCTGGCTTGATGGGTACGAACCCGCACACCCAATCCACCCGGCAGGCCCGAGGTGACATACCGCTGGGTGTGGGGTTCAATTCGGCCATATCAGTTACGTCGCCCCGAAGGGCTCCGTAACTGATGGCCTCATTGAAGGAGGACACCATGACGGTTCGCATCGGGATTAACGGGTTCGGGCGCATTGGGCGCAACGTGTTCCGCGCCGGGTTCAAGCGGCCGGGGCTCGAGTTCGTGGCGGTCAACGATCTGCCGACCCCCACCCAGACGCTGGCCCATCTCTTGAAATACGACTCCATCCTCGGGACCTTCGACGCCGAGGTGACGGCGGGCCAGGACGCCGTCATCGTGAACGGCAAGCGGTTGAAGATGTTCACCTGCAAGAGCCCGGCGGAGATTCCGTGGAGCGACTTGGGGGTGGAGATCGTCGTGGAGTCCACCGGGGCGTTCACCGACAAGGAGAAGGCCGCCGGGCACCTCAGCACGGGGGTCAAGAAGGTCATCATCACCGCCCCCGCCAAGAACGAGGATCTCACGATCGTCCTGGGGGTGAACGAGCGGTCGTATGACCCGGCGAAGCACCACGTGATCTCCAACGCCTCGTGCACAACCAACTGCGTCGTGCCGATGGCGAAACTGCTCCACGAACGGTTCACGATCGTGCGGGGCTTCATGACGACCATCCACTCGTACACGAACGACCAACGGCTGCTCGATCTTGCCCACAAGGACCTGCGGCGGGCGCGGGCTGCGGCGCTCTCCATGATTCCGAGCACGACCGGGGCCGCGCGCACGGTCGGGGTGGTGTTCCCGGAGCTCAAGGGCCGCATTGACGGTCTCTCCATCCGCGTGCCGACGCCGAACGTGTCCATCGTCGACCTCTCCTGCCAGGTGCAGAAGGAGGCGACGGTGGAGGACGTCAACCAGGTCTTCAAAGCGGCCGCCGATGGCCCGATGAAGGGGATCCTCCAGTACTGCACCGACCCGCTCGTCTCCCGGGACTTCAACGGGAACGCGCACTCGTGCATCTTCGATGCGACGATGACCGCGGTGATCGACAAGCAGCTCGTGAAGGCGTTCGGGTGGTATGACAACGAGTGGGGCTACTCGAACCGCGTCGTGGATCTACTCGAGTACGTGGCCAAGCGCGGCCTCGGCGCCGGCAGCCCGTCCTCGGCAAAAGCGGCCGCGACCGCCTAATCACAGAAACACAGAATTCCCTCCACCATGCGACGCACACCACAGAATCACAGAGACGCGGATTCTGACGGATCGGCACGCGGATTCTCGCGGATCATCCGCAGCAATCTGCAGTTGGACATCCGCGGCCATCCGCGTCGTTGAGATGAAGCAGACCGTCAAGGACCTCAACCTGCGGGGCAAGCGGGTCCTGATCCGCGTGGACTTCAACGTGCCGCTCGATGCGGCCACGGGCGCGATCACGGATGACACGCGGATCCGGGAGAGCGTGCCCACGATCCGCTACTGCCTGGAGCAGGGCTCATCTGTCGTCCTGATGAGCCACCTGGGCCGTCCGGAGGGCCGGCGGGTTCCTGCGATGTCGCTCCGGCCGGTCGCAGCCAGACTCGGGGAGCTGCTCCAACTCCCGGTGATCTTCCTTGATGAGTGCGTCGGCCCGGAGATTGAGACGCGGGTGAGAGCGCTTCAGCCAGGAGAGGTCGCGATCCTTGAGAACCTCAGGTTTCATCCAGAGGAAGAGAAGAACGATCCGGCGTTCGTCTCGCAGTTGGCGCGCCTCGGCGAGGTGTACGTCAACGACGCCTTCGGGACCGCTCACCGCGCGCATGCCTCGACCGAGGGGGTCGCCCACCACCTGCCTGCGGTGGCCGGGTTCTTGATGGAGAAGGAGATCGCATACCTCGATGGGGCGCTCGCCAACCCCGCGCGCCCGTATGCGGCGATCCTGGGCGGCGCGAAGGTCTCTGACAAGATCGGCGTACTCGCGCGGCTGCTGGAGCGGGTGAATCGGGTCCTCATCGGCGGGGGGATGGCGTACACCTTTTTGAAGGCGCAGGGGCACGCAATCGGGTCCTCAAGGCTGGAGGCCGACAAAGTTGAGTTCGCCCGAGAGCTTTTAGCCAAAGCCACGCAGCGCAGGGTGACCGTCCTCCTGCCGTTTGATCACGTCATCACCACCTCGCTCGATGCCGGCAGTCCCGTGAAGACCATCTCGACCATCGACATCCCTGACGGCTGGCTTGGCGCCGACATCGGGCCCTCCACGATTGACGCGTTCACCAAATCACTCGCCGACGCCAAGACCGTCGTCTGGAACGGGCCGGTGGGCGTCTTCGAGCAACCGCGCTTTTGCGAAGGCAGCCGCCGGATCGCCGAGACGCTCGCGGGCCTCAAGGGGACAACGGTCATCGGCGGAGGCGACACCGCGGCCTGCGTCCAACAGCTCAAGCTGGCTGACCGGATGAGCCATCTCTCGACGGGCGGCGGGGCGTCGCTCGAGTTCCTCGAAGGCAAGACGCTTCCCGGCATCGCCGTCCTCAGGGACCAAACCGAACAACGCTCTGGGCTGCCCGCCCCGGCGACCACAAGCGGCGGGCCGGGGAGGGCTGAGGGCTCTGGGCAATTGCCCCGAGCCCAAAGCCCCGAGCCCCGAGCGATGTCATGAGAAGACCGATCATTGCTGGAAATTGGAAAATGCATCTGACGCTCGAGGAGTCGAGCGCGTTGGTCAAGCAGCTGAAACGCTCATGCGAAACCGACGCGGTCGAGGTTGTCGTGTGCCCTCCCTTTACGGCGCTCGCATCGGTCAGCGAGCTCCTGAAAGGCTCGCGGATCAGCCTGGGCGCCCAGGATCTGTTCTGGGAAGTCCAGGGGGCGTTTACCGGCGAAGTCTCGCCGCCGATGCTGGCGGATGTCGGCTGCCGGTACGTGATCATCGGCCACTCGGAGCGCCGGCAACACTTCGGCGAAACCGACGAGACGGTCCAGCGAAAGCTCGTTGCCGCGCTGAAGCATGCGCTGACTCCCATTGTCTGCATCGGCGAGACGCTCGCCGAGCGGGAAGGGCATCAGACATTCGACCTTCTGACCCATCAGCTCGATGGAGCGCTCCGGGGGCTCTCCCCGGCGGATGCCGGGCGCATCGTGCTGGCGTATGAGCCGGTCTGGGCGATCGGGACCGGGCGCAACGCGACCCCGGAGCAGGCGCAGGAGGCGCATGCCTTCATCCGACAGTGGCTCGCGAAGCGTTTCGGGGCAGGGATGAGCGATACCCTGCGGGTCCAGTATGGTGGCAGCGTCAACGCGGCGAACGCCGCGAGCCTGCTTCAACAACCGGATGTCGACGGCGCCCTGGTGGGAGGGGCGAGCCTCAAGGCCGAGGTGTTCACCGCCATCGTGAAGGCGGCGGTCAAATCACAGGCGGTGGTCAAATGATGTATGGTCTTGTGCTCGTCGTCCATATCGTCGTGGCGCTCTTTCTCATCGGGGTCATCCTCCTGCAGGGAGGACGGGGCGGGCTGGGCGAGACGCTGGGCGGGGCCGCCGCGCAGTCGCTCTTTGGCGGCGGGGCGAACACCGTGATGACGAAGATCACCGCTGTCGCGGCGGTCTCGTTCATGATCACGTGCCTCTCGCTCGCGATCCTCTCGACCCACCAGGGCCGGTCGGTCATCGATCAGGTGCCGATCTCTGCGAATGGGCTGCCCGCAGGCCTTCCGCGTCCATCGGAGCAGCCGCAACCCGCAGGGAAACCTCAACCCGCACAACCCTCCGCGCCGACCCAGTCCTCCTCACCAAGCCCCGCGCCTTCCGGTGCCGTGCAATAGCGCGGTACAGGCCTCGTGCTATGAGCGCGCCGCATGAACGGCTTCCACGCTAGCAGGGAGCGGGCGTTCGGCGGGCCAGAGAGTCGATCCTTCGACTCGCACCACGGCCTGTGGCCGTGGGCTCGCTCAGGATTCCGCCCCACGGGCGCACAAGGAGGTACCACGGGCTCTGCCCGTGGGGCTCCATTCCGGCATCTCCTCAGCAGCGTCGTCGTGCTTGCCGCAAACGTCCTGGCGCTCCAGCCCCTGCTGGCAGCATCTCGACCTTCCTCCGGGGACGCCATCGTCGTCGGCTCCATCGGGGATGCGAGCCGCCTCCTGCCCATCCTGGCCACCGACAGCGCCTCCGGGGACATCGTGGGGCTCCTCTTCAACGGGCTCCTCAAGTACAACGAGCGGATCGAGATCGTCGGCGATCTCGCCCAGTCGTGGACCGTCAGCGACGACGGGCTGACGATCACCTTCGTCCTGCGGCCCAATCTCCGCTGGCATGATGGCGCTCCGGTGACCGCCGACGATGTCGCGTTCACCTACGAGAAGCTCATCGACCCCACCGTCCACACGCCGTTTTCCAGCAGCTACGAGCTCATCAAGTCGGTCGAGGTTATCGATGCGCGGACCGTGCGCGTTACCTACAAGGAGCCCTTCGTCCCCGCGCTGGAAAGCTGGATGATGGGGATCATCCCCAAGCACCTCCTCGAGCACGAAGACCTCAACACGACGGCGTTCCTGCGCCACCCGGTCGGCCACGGGCCGTACCGGTTCGTCCGATGGAAGACCGGGGAGCTCATCGAGCTGCGCGCCAACCCGGAGTACTTCGAGCACCGCCCGTACATCGACCGATATCTCTACCGCGTCATTCCGGACCAGGCCACGCTGTTCCTTGAGCTGCTCACCCGCGGTGTGGACCTGACCGGCCTGACGCCGCTCCAATACCGCCGGCAGACCGAGACCCCGTTTGTCAGGCGGGCATACGAGAAGTTCCGCTACCCATCGTTCGGGTTCACGTACCTCGGCTACAACCTCCAGGATGAGCGCTTCCGTGACGTCCGAGTCCGCCGGGCCATCAACCTCGCCATCGATAAGCAGGCGATCATCGACGGAGTGCTCTACGGCCTCGGCGCTGTCGCGACCGGACCCTACCCGAAGGAGTCCTGGGCGTACGATCCGTCCGTGGCACCCACCGCGCCCGACCTCGCGGCCGCCAGAACGCTCCTCGGTGAAGCCGGGTGGATCGACCGCGATCACGATGGGTGGCTGGATCGCGACGGCAAGCCCTTCCGGTTTACGCTCCTGACCAATCAGGGCAACGAGGTCCGCCGCCAGGTGGCGGAGCTTGTGCAGCAGCAGCTCAAGCAGCTGGGGATCGACGTCAAGATCAGGGTGATCGAGTGGAGCACGTTTGTGCACGAGTTCATCGACAAGCGCCGCTTCGAGGCAATACTCCTCGGCTGGAGTCTCTCCCGCGATCCGGACCTCTACGACATCTTCCACTCCTCGAAGACGAAGGAGGGCGAGTACAACTTCGTCGGCTACGCCAACCCCGAGGTCGATCAGCTCCTGGAGCGGGGCCGTCGGACATTCGATCGAGCGGAGCGCCAGCGGATCTACCGCCGGATCCATCAACGCCTCGACGAGGATCAGCCCTACACGTTCCTGTTCGTGCCTGATGCGCTCCCCATCGTGGCCTCGCGGTTCCGCAACGTCGTCGCGACCCCCATCGGGATCGGCTACAACTTTATCGAGTGGTATGCGCCGCGCGAGGAGCAGCGCTACCACCGGATGACGCAATAAATCGATTGAGCCATTGATTCATTGAGTCATTGAACCATTGGAAAGCAGCCAATGACTCAATGATGCAATGACTCAATGGTTCAATAACCCCAGGGTCTCATGCTTGCCTATCTGATCCGGCGTCTGGTGGCGATGGCGCCGGTCCTCTTCCTCATTACCGTCATCTCCTTTGCGATTATCCACCTCGCTCCGGGCAAGCCCACGGATGTCGCGATGTCGTTTAACCCGAAGGTCTCGCTGGAAGCGCGCCAGCGTCTGGAAAAGCTCTACGGCCTGGATCAGCCGCTCCACGTGCAATACGGCAGGTGGCTGGGCCGGATCGCGCGCGCGGACTTCGGCCGTTCCTTTCTGGACGATCGGTCGGTCACCGAGAAGATCCGTGAGCGCCTTCCGATCACGCTGACGATCAATATCTGCTCGCTGCTGCTGGTCCTGGGGATCGCGGTCCCGCTCGGGGTCGCGGCGGCCGTGCGTCCCGGAAGGCTCTTTGACCGCGTGAGCACAGTCCTGGTCTTCATCGGCTACTCGATGCCGTCCTTCTGGCTGGCGCTCTTGTGCATGGCGCTCTTCGGGGTGCAGCTCCACTGGCTGCCGATCTCCGGCGTCCACTCGCTGGACCATGAATCTTTCGGCCTCGCGCACCGATGGCTTGATACCGCCTGGCACCTCCTCCTCCCCATCGGCATTGCGGCGTTCGGGGGGCTGGCCGGCATCTCTCGCTACATGCGCTCAAGCATGGTCGAGGTACTCCAGGCCGACTACATCAGGACCGCGCGGGCGAAGGGTCTGTCGGAGCGCCGCGTTCTGTTCCACCACGCCCTGCGCAACGGCCTGCTCCCAATCATTACGATCCTCGGGCTCTCGGTCCCGGATCTCATCGGCGGCGCGGTCATCGCGGAGACCATCTTCTCCATCCCCGGAATGGGGCGGCTGTTCTACGACGCGGTGATGGCGCGCGACTACCCGGTCATCATGGCCCTCGTGACGATCGGCGGGGTACTGACGATGCTGGGGAACTTCCTGGCCGACGTCGCGTACGCGTATGCGGATCCGAGGATTCGCATTGGAACATCTCACTGATGAGCAATCGTTTAGCCTTGGCTGGTGGACTCATCCTGGCCGTTCTCGCCGTCGTGGCAGTCTGCGCGCCCTGGCTTGCACCGCATGATCCCCTGCAGGTGAGCCTCCCGAACGCGCTCCTGCCGCCCTCCGCGACCTACCCGCTCGGGACGGACACGCTCGGCCGGGATGTGCTCAGCCGTCTCATCTATGGCACGAGGATCTCGCTCGTCATCGGCTTGGTCGCCGTGGGGATCGCGGTCCTCGTCGGGTCGGCGGTCGGCGCGCTCGCCGGGTTCTACGGCGGCTGGCTGGATGCGCTGCTGATGCGTCTGGTGGATACCCTGCTCTCCATCCCGACGATCTTCCTCCTCCTGGCGGTGATCGCGATGGATCCCTCTGAGCGGCTCCTCCAGCTCGTCCGCCTGCCGCTCGTCGGGGGACTGGTCAGTGTTCTCCTGAAGGTGGTGGACCCGCAGATTCTCGTGCTGATGGCGGTGATCGGGCTGATGAGCTGGATGGGGGTGGCGCGCCTTGTCCGGGCGGAGATCCTGAGCCTGAAGGAGCGGGAGTTCGTGCTGGCCGCGCGCGTCCTCGGCGCCTCGTCGTGGCGGCTGATCACCACACACTTGCTCCCGAACGCAATGGCGCCGGTGCTCGTCAGCGCGACCCTCGGCGTCGGAGGGGCGATTCTCACGGAGTCGGTGCTGAGCTACCTCGGACTTGGCGTGCAGCCGCCGACGCCAAGCTGGGGCAACATCCTCAACGAGGGGCGAATCGCGCTGGGGGTGGCCTGGTGGCTCACCCTCGCGCCGGGGCTGTGCATCCTCGTGACGGTGCTGGCATTCAACTTGCTGGGAGAAGGGATTCGTGAACGGTTGCTGCGCCGATGAGGATACCAACATGGCACTCCTGACCGTTGAGCACCTGTCCGTTCGATACCACACCGGCCAGACGACGGTCCAGGCCGTGAACGATGTCAACTTCACGGTGGAGCCGGGGGAGATTGTCGCGCTCGTCGGGGAGTCGGGATCCGGGAAGACGAGTGTGGCGCTGGCGCTCACGAGGCTGCTGCCGAGCCCGCCCGCCGTCCTCTCGGGTCGCGTGATTCTCGATCCCTCGACTCACCCTGACGGGCTCGCTCGGGATTCCGCCCACCGGGACGCTCCCGGTGGGCTCCATGGAACGAACCTCTTAGCGGCTTCCGAGGACGCGCTGCGCGCGATTCGTGGCGGGACCATCTCGTACGTCTTTCAGGACCCGGGGACCTCGCTGAATCCTGTGCTGACCATCGGGGAGCAATTGCTGGAGGCGATCACGCTCCACACCGACGCGCGGGGCGCTGATGCGCGCCGCCTTGCGCTTGAGTGGCTGCGGCGGGTCGGCATCTCCTCGGCCGAGGAGCGGTTCGGCGCGTACCCCCACGAGTTCTCCGGCGGGATGCAGCAGCGCGTGATGATCGCGATGGCGCTCGCGGCGCACCCGTCGCTCTTGATCGCCGATGAGCCGACGACCGCGCTCGACGTGACGATCCAGGTGCAGATCCTGCGGCTGCTGCGCGATCTCCAGCGGACGTTGAACCTCTCCGTGCTGCTCATCTCCCACGACCTGATGGTGGTGGAGCGGATCGCGCACCGGGTCGGGGTGATGTCGGCCGGGCGGCTCGTCGAGCTGGGAGCGGTTGAACAGGTCCTGCGTCAGCCGGCGCATCCCTACACGAAGGAGCTGCTCCGCTACCGGTCAATGGTGTCGCTCCGCAAGGATGAGGCGCATGGCTGATCCGATCATCGAAGCCAGGACGGTGAGCAAGTCCTATCCGATCCGGACCGGGGTGTGGCGGCGGCAGGTCAGCATGATCCGCGCGGTGGATCAGGTGAGCTGCGCGCTCAGGGCCGGCGAGTCGCTGGGCCTCGTCGGGGAGTCCGGATGCGGGAAGACGACGCTCGCCAAGCTCCTGATTGGTCTGCTCAGCCCGACCGCGGGGGAGGTCTTCCTTCATGGGCAGTCGTTTGACACCCTCAGAGGCGTGCGGCTGCTCGCGGCCAGGCGAACGGTCCAGTTTGTCTTCCAGGATCCGGTGAACAGCCTCAATCCGCGCCTGACGGTTGAGGACACACTGGGCGAGCCGCTGGCCATCCATCGTCTTGCCTCGAGGGGCAATCGGCGCACGCGCATCCGGGAGCTGCTCGAGACGGTCCACCTGCCGGCGGCCTACGCCTCGCGCCTGCCGCGTGAGCTCAGCGGCGGGGAGCGCCAGCGTATCGGGATCGCCCGCGCGCTTGCCACGAATCCTGAGGCGCTCATCTGCGACGAGCCGATCGCCTCGCTTGACGTGTCGGTCGGCGCGCAGATCCTCGAGCTCCTGCGCGAGCTGCGCCGCCGCCGGCGTCTCGCGCTCCTCTTCATCTCGCACGACCTGCGCGCCGTCGCCTCGCTGTGCGAGCGCATCGCCGTCATGCGGCAGGGCCAACTCCTGGAGGCCGCGCCCACCGAGGAGCTGCTGACCCGCCCGCGTCAGCCCTATACCGAGCTCCTCATCCGCAGCGCTGAGCTGGATCTCGATGCTCCAGCAGCGACCCTCAACACCTAAGGGAAAATGGGGTCAGAGATATTTTCCCGTCTTAGCCAAGCTTAGCCAAATCTCCTCTGACCAAATTTTCTCGAAAAGCTCTCTGACCCCATTACACTTTCGGAGCTCGACCTCGACGCTCCCATCCCCTGACCGCGATCCTATGAGTCGGTCAAGCACATCAATAACAATTTTAGGGGAGAAGCTATGGGACAGCAGTTGAAGGCGGGCGTGCGAATGGGGTACAATAGAGTCGGAAAGATGTCTTAGGCGAGACTAGGTCCAAGAGGGACTGCGGAAATGGCACTCGAAAAAGAGCTTGAAACCTATAAGCAGAAATTGCCTGAATTGAAGGCGGAAGAAGGAAAATTTGTGCTTATTCACGGTAAGGATGTAGTGCGCACTTTCACTAGTTATGAGGATGCTATTAAAGAAGCGTATTCTGAGTTTGGTCCACACGAGCCATTTCTGGTGAAGCAAATTCAAGGGATAGAGCAAGCGCATTTTATTTCGCGCTTCTTTGAGCCGTGCCGCACTTCACCCTCCAAATAGCTCCTAACGGTCCGCTGCTCGACGCCTATATCAACGTGAGTCAGGCGAGGGCCGCGGCTCTCCAGGCAGCTAACCAACCTATTCCTGCTCCTCAACAAATCAGAGCACTCCTAGATACTGGCGCTAGCCATACTTGCTTAGACCCTACCGTTTTGGTTGCCTTGGGCATTCCTCCACACGGAACAATCCCGATTCTCACGCCTAGTACTGGAAACACGCCACACAACGCCGATGTCTATGATGTCTCGATCTTGATTCCGGCAGCCACACCTCCTCCCCATCTTCTGCCTACGGTTGCGGTGGCTGGGTGTGATCTGCTACAAGCCCAAGGGTATCATGCTTTAATCGGCAGAGATATTTTACAGAGCTGGGTCGTGCACTATAACGGACCGGCAGGGATCCTTACCGTTTCTTATTAACTAACTTTCGCCACGCTTGAACGGCCTTCCTAGCTATTGGACTTCCGCGATGGCAACACGTCTGCCAAAGCTTGGTCTATTTCGTCGGATTGGTCTCGCAGTATCGCTTGGCACTTGTTTTTATTTCTTCATATACTTGCAACTTCAGCAACTGCCAAAAGCCACGCAGCTGTCTATTACCGTAAAACCACTCTTGCAATTTATGGTTTACGGATCAACGCTTAGTTTTGCTTTCATTGCTGGGCTGTGGGCGTATTTGGAGATGAGGTTTCGACTTCATGAGCTTGAGCCTCATTCAATAGCAACGACTAGAGCGCAGGAAAAATTCCCTGAGGGATTTGATGGGTGGAAGGAAAAGGTACGACAACTAGAGAAGAGTCAGAAATTGTTGATGTGGATCATTCCCGTTGGAGTTGGTGTTATTGCCCTTATTTTAACGTCAGGCATAGCTGTAATAAGCTGGCTCCTAACGCGAGTCCCGTAGGTAGCAACACCCACCAATAACTCCAACCTGTTATTTGTTTAGTGCCTCGGCGCTTCATTCAAATTAAGGCACTACCGCGTCTCCCATCCCGTTGCCCACCTGTCCGATACGCGCTATAATGTCAGTTTGACAAGATAGCCTGCGTATCCTATCCAGGCGGGGTCACGCCCTCCATGCAGCAGTTTTGGCACGCGTTCGTCCCCCTGTTTATCGCATTTGACGGGGTGGGGCTGTTGCCCCTCTTTTGGGGGCTCTCGCAGCGTCTCAACCCGGGACAGCGCAGGCAGGCGGTCACCGAGGCGGTCGTCACGGCGCTGTTGGTCGCGGCAGCCTTCCTGGCGGTGAGTCGTGCGGTCTTCTCCCTGATGGGGCTGAAGCTCGCCGACGTGATGGTGGCCGGCGGCTCGATCCTCTTCGTCTTGTCGCTCAGGGATTTGCTGCTGCCCGAGAAGTCCCCGAGGGTTCGCTATCCGAGCCCCGGGGTGGTGCCGCTGGGCGTGCCGCTCCTGGCGGGCCCGGCGGTGTTGACGATGGTGCTCCTCATCCGCGACCGGTACGGATGGTCGGTGACGGCCGCGGCACTCATCGCCAACATGGCGCTGGTCTGGGCGATGCTGCGCTCCTCGGACTGGCTCATGAAGCAGTTGGGACGCGAGGGGGCGCAGGTCGTCTCGAAGATCACGAGTCTTATTTTGACCGCGTTCGGGGTGATGCTGATTCGTGAGGGGGTGACGGCGGTCCTCACGCCCGGCAGCCTCCCATAACAGGTGAAGAGATGTCGTTACAGATGGATATGCGGCGGACGCTGACCTTCATCATGGCGGGGGGCAAAGGCGAGCGGTTGTTTCCCCTGACGAAGGACCGGGCCAAGCCGGCCGTCCCATTCGGCGGCGTCTACCGGATCATCGACTTCACGCTCTCGAACTGCATCAACTCCGGGATCCGCAAGATCCACGTGCTGATCCAGTACAAGTCAAGCTCGCTGCAGCACCACCTCCGGATGGGGTGGAGCATCTTCAACAGCGAGTTGGGCGAGTACATTGACGTGATCCCGGCGCAGCACCGGACCGGGGAGCGCTGGTACCTGGGGACCGCCGACGCGATCTATCAGAATATCAATGTGATTCAGCAGGAGCGGCCCGACCATGTCCTGGTGCTGGCCGGCGACCACGTCTACAAGATGAACTACGCGGACATGCTGGCCTTCCATCAGGCGCACGGGGCCGAGGTGACGGTCGGCGTGATCGAGATGGAGAAGGAGAAGGCGAAGGGGTTCGGGATTGTGGAGGTCGATGCGACGGGCCGCATCGTCGGGTTCGAGGAAAAGCCCGCGCAGCCGCAGACCATCCCGGGCCAGCCGGACCGCTGTTTCGTCTCGATGGGGATTTATCTCTTTAACCGCCTCCTGCTCGAGCAGGTCCTCATCGGGGATGCCGAGCGTCCGGAGAGCACCCACGATTTCGGACGCGATGTCATTCCGGCGGTGGCGCGCAACGTGAAGGCGGTGGCGTACAACTTCAAGGATGAGAACAAAAAGGAATCGAAGTACTGGCGCGACATCGGGACGCTCGATGCCTACTACGAAGCCAACATGGATCTGATCCAGGTGACGCCGCTCTTCAACCTGTACGACCAGGACTGGCCGATCCGGACATACCACGAGCAGTGGCCGCCCGCGAAGACGGTCTTCGCCGACGAGGCGACCGGACGGGTCGGGACGGTGCTCGACTCGCTGGTCTCCAACGGCTGCATCGTCAGCGGAGGGGAGGTCTTGCGGTGCGTCCTCTCCCCCGATGTGCGGGTGAACAGCTTCGCCACCGTCGAGGATTCCATCCTCATGGAGCACGTGGAGGTGGGGCGCTACGCCAAGATCCGACGGGCCATCATCGATAAGGACGTCGTCATCCCGCGCTACGTGGAGATCGGGTACAACCTCGAGGAGGACCGGAAGCGGTTCCACGTCACCGAGTCCGGGATTGTCGTGGTCGGCAAGGGAACCGTGATCGAGGAGCCGCGCCCCGCAGTGTCCCTCGTAGGGACCTAGCGTATAGCGTGTAGCGTCTAGCGTATAGGTAAACTAGCGGATAGAAGGCGGCAATGGTTTGTTTTTTCTATACGCTGTACGCTATACGCTAAACGCTATGCCAAAACAAATGAGTGGATTGCAGATCGGCGATTTAACATTGCGGTCACGATTGATTGTCGGGACGGGCAAGTACGCGAGCTTCCCGCTCATGCGCGAGGCCATCGAGGCGAGCGGGGCGCAGCTTGTCACGGTGGCGGTGCGGCGCATCAATCTCGATCCTTCGACTCGCCCCATGGCCTCTGGCCATGGGCTCGCTCAGGATTCCGCCCCGCGGGCGCCCGCGGGGCTCCACCGGCCGCAGGAAGAGAACATCCTGGATTATCTTGACTTGTCGAAGATTACGCTGCTGCCGAACACCGCCGGCTGCTACACCGCCGAGGAGGCGATCCGGACCGCAGCACTCGGCCGCGAGGCGGGGCTCTCCAACCTCGTCAAGCTTGAGGTGATCGGCGATCAGAAGACCCTGTTGCCGGATACCGAGGCGCTCTTGGAAGCCACCCGGGTCCTCGTCAAAGACGGGTTCGTCGTGATGCCCTACACGAATGACGATCCGATCATGGCGAAAAAACTCGAAGAGGCCGGCGCCGCCTGCGTGATGCCCTTGGCCGCGCCAATCGGATCGGGGCAGGGGATCTTGAACCCGTTCAACATCCGATTCATCCTCGAGGCGGTCTCGGTTCCGGTCATCGTGGACGCGGGGGTCGGGACCGCGTCGGATGCCTCGGTCGTGATGGAGCTGGGGGCGGACGGGGTGCTCATGAACACGGCGATCGCCGGCGCGCAGGATCCGGTGAAGATGGCGCGGGCGATGCGCCTCGCCGTCGAGGCCGGGAGGCTCGCGTATGAGGCCGGCCGTATTCCCAAGAAACTGTACGCCGGGGCGTCCAGCCCATCGGAAGGACTTGTGACGGAGCCGGTTCGCCGTCCAACAGCGGCTCAGCCGGTTCAGGCGTAGAAGTATTTCAAAGCTACCTCGACACCACAGAAACACAGAGGAGACACAGCCCGCCCCGGCACGCCGGAGCGGGCCGGGGAAACACAGAGAAGCCTTTGACGAGGATTCCTCTGTGTCTCTGTGGAATTCTGTGGTTCTGTGGTGACAGCCGGGGTGAAATTGATTCTAGTGGAGTTACAGCAATGGGGATGACACTCACAGAAAAAATTCTGGCACGGGCCTCAGGCCAGCCGCGCGTCCAGCCCGGAGAGACGGTGTGGGCCAAGGTGGACGTGCTGATGACGCATGATGTCTGCGGGCCGCCGACGATCGGCATCTTCCACGAGCAGTTCGGCAAGTCCGCGAAGGTGTGGGACCGGGAGAAGGTCGTCATCATCCCGGACCACTACATCTTCACCCAGGACGAGAAAGCGCGCCGCAATGTGGACACGCTTCGGGCGTTCGCGAGCGACCAGCAGCTCCCGTACTACTACGACGTCGGGACGGAGCGCTACAAGGGGGTCTGCCACATCGCGCTCGCCGAAGAGGGGCACACCCGGCCGGGCGAAGTCCTGCTCGGCACCGACTCGCACACCTGCACGGCGGGGGCGTTCGGGGAGTTCGCCACCGGCGTGGGCAATACCGAGGCCGCCTTCGTGATGGGGACGGGGAAGCTGTGGCTGCGCATCCCGCCCACCCTGCGGTTTGTTTTTGAGGGTGCGCTGCCGCCGTACCTGATGGCGAAGGATCTCATCCTCACCGTCATTGGGACGATCGGGGTCGACGGCGGGACGTACCGGGCGCTGGAGTTCGATGGGGACGGCGTCTACAGCCTCAGCATGGAAGAGCGGATGACGCTGATCAACATGACGATTGAAGCCGGCGGGAAAAATGGCCTCATCAACCCGGACCAGGTCACGATCGCAGCCGTCAAGGCCAAGACGAAGAAACCCTTTGAGCCGCTGACCCGCGATGCGGACGGGTCGTACCTGAAGGAGTACCGGTTCGACTGCAGGACGCTGGAGCCCCTCGTGGCCAAGCCGGCGAGTCCGGACAATCGCGCCACCGCGCGCGAGGTCGAGCACACGAAGGTCGACCGCGCGTACCTGGGCTCGTGCACCGGCGGGAAGATCACCGACTTCCTGGCGGCGGCGCGCGTCATGAAGGGCCGTCAGGTCAAGGTGAACACCTTCGTGGTGCCGGCGACGAGCGACATCGCGAAGGGGCTGGAAACCCATCGGGTGGACGGACAGAGCCTCAAGGCGATTTTCGAAGCGGCCGGCTGCGTCATCGGCCCCCCCTCCTGCGGGGCCTGCCTGGGCGGGCCGCTGGACACGCTGGGACGGCTGAACGAGCCCATGGTGTGCATCAGCTCGACGAGCCGCAACTTCCCGGGCCGGATGGGCGACAAGCGGGCCCAGGTGTACCTGGCTTCGCCGCTCACCGTCGCCGCGTCGGCGGTCCGCGGAGAGATTACGGATCCGAGGGAGTTCCTGGCTTGATGGCACACAGCAAGAAGATCCCGGACGTCATCAAGGGGGCGATCTATGTGGTTGGCGACAATATCGACACCGACCAGATCATTCCGGCCCAGTACCTGAGCCTTGATCCTTCGAGGGCGGAAGAGCGCAGGAAGTTCGGGTGGTACGCCATGTCCGGACTGCCTGAAAAGGGACAGGGGCTGCCGAAGGGGGGGGTGGCTTTTTCCCAAGAGGGTCAGGCGGCTGGGCGATTCCCGATCGTCGTCGCAGGGAAGAACTTCGGATGTGGCTCATCGAGGGAGCACGCGTGCATCGCCCTGCAGGAGGCCGGGGTCCGGGCGGTCATCGCGGAGTTCTTCGCGCGGATCTTCTACCGCAACAGCGTCAACGGCGGCTACCTCATGCCGTGCGAGACGCAGGAGGAGCGGCTCTGCGCGGCGATTGCAACCGGCATGGACGGGGAGCTGATCTTGGCGAACACGAGCAAACCGGTGCTGCACGTCGCGGCGCTCAAGACCTCGTGGACCCTGAGCCCGTTGGGGGAGATCCTCCCGATCCTTGAGGCGGGTGATCTCTTCTCGTACGCGCGAGCGCGCGGGCTCATGAAACCGTCGTAACGCGACAAGTCATTTCAAAACGCCACTCCACACCACAGAAGCACAGAATGGCCACAGAAACACAGAGACCTCTCGTCGGGAAGTTCTCTGTGCCTCTGTGGATTTCTGTGTCTCTGTGGTGTCATCCGAGGTTTTGAAATAGGTTGGAGGCATCACATGGCAACACGCACCACTCCACAACCGAGCACGCACGCGGTCACACGGACCTACCGCATCGCGGTCATTCCGGGCGACGGCACCGGCCCTGAAGTCATCCGGGAGGGCTGCAAGGTGCTGGACGCCTTGGTCAAGCGCGAAGGCTTTCGCCTGGAATGGCGCCCGTACGATCTGGGCGGCGCGCGGTATCTGAAGGCCGGCGAGACGCTGCCGGATTCCGTGCTCAAGGAGCTCCGCGAGGCGGACGCCATCTACCTGGGCGCCATCGGGCATCCCGACGTGAAGCCCGGGATCCTCGAGCAGGGGATCCTCCTTGCGCTTCGCTTTGAGCTGGACCAGTACATCAACCTGCGGCCGGTGAAGCTCTACCCCGGCGTGTGGACGCCGCTCAAGGATAAAGGACCCGAGGACATTGACTTCGTCGTGGTGCGGGAGAACACCGAGGGGCTCTACGCCGGCGTCGGCGGGTTTCTTCGCAAAGGCACGGCAGAGGAGGTGGCGCTCCAGACCTCGGTCAACACGCGGCACGGGGTCGAGCGATGCATCCGTTTTGCCTTCGACTACACGAGGAAGCGCGCGAATGGGAATCCCTCGACTCCCCCACACCCAGGCGCTGGGTGTGGGGTCGCTCGGGACTCCGCCCCGCAGGCGGGGCGTCGGAAACTCACCCTGGTCGGCAAGACTAACGTGCTGACCTACGCGCATGATTTGTGGCAGCGCGTCTTCAACGAGGTCGCCGCGGAGTATCCGGACGTCCAGACCGACTACACCCATGTGGACGCCTGCTGTATGTGGATGGTCAAGAACCCGGAGTGGTTCGACGTCATCGTCACCGACAACATGTTCGGCGACATCATCACAGACCTTGTCGCGATGATCAAGGGCGGGATGGGGATCGCCGCCGGCGGGAACCTTAACGCGCATGGGGTCTCGATGTTCGAGCCGATCGGTGGCTCGGCGCCGAAGTACGCCGGGCAGGGCGTCATCAATCCCTTGGCCGCCA
>OBEQ011953528.1_pt1 | contig 19569 bp, 33 predicted proteins | sample 1670901 | NCBI WGS metagenome assembly OBEQ01 (sample SAMEA104232315, study PRJEB22302) | groundwater metagenome | biome: forest; feature: aquifer; material: groundwater | place: USA | collected 2011-08-07 | depth 5.4 m
ACCGACTACGCATAACCTAGGCGCTTCGCAGAGCCACGATGCCACCGGTCTATAACGAAGGCGCCCCCAAGCGCCGAAGTGATGACCGGTGGAGTACCTTCACGTCAGGCTCAAAATAAAGACATTTGTTTGGATCCACAGCGGCTTTTGCAAGAAGCTCCTCGTCACTAAGTGAAACACTTCCACTTCCTGCTGTTGAACTTATTTCTGGCGGTTCTGTATTTTCGTTATCTTCGCTGTCGATTAGGGGTTCTATTATTCCTGTTCCGCGGAAACCGCCTTTTTGTTCAACGCAACCTGCAGCTATATCTTCAGCTGAACAATGAAATCGCAAATGAAAGTGTGAGTAGTGGTTTTCGTCTGGTGCTAGAAGCGAAGAGAAAATAGCTTGCCGTAGTTGATAGTTGCTTTCGTGTGCGTTGGCGTATTGCCGCATTTTGTTAATCATAGCTTGCCGTAGGAAAATGCGTTGAACAGAAGTTTTGCTAGCAAGGGCTTTTACAAAGAACCACGATGTTTCTGGATCGAATTTACTCTGCTTATTACACGAGTAGTGTTTGGTTCCATCGATGCACATTAGTGGCACGTCAGCGTCTAAACCGCGTTGGTGCGAAGCGTGTGGAGATAAGCGTCCGCCATTTTGTGATGATAAGTCATTAACTTGCATTTTCGCGCCGGTTTTCCAGACGACTGCGCATCCGCCCACTTCTAAGGCGTTTATGACTTGGTTGGTTCCCCAATTTTTACTGTTAATGCGCGTGTCGTCTTTTAGTTCAATGTAATCCACTTCTAGTAACTGGACGCCGTTTAACAAGCGGCCGCTTTTGATGTTGCCACTTGCAGTTGCTTTGTGGTCAAAAGCGGATAGTTTACACGGCGTGGTGATGCCGTCAACTGGAACGTCGATTGTTTCTCCGGATCTCAATGTCGGTATTGGACCAGCGTCGAAAAGTTCAATTTGTCCAGGCGCGAGTAACTGCGAACCAGTAATATACACTACGATTTGGTTATCTGCAAAATCCTGCCCCTTATACGTCCAAGTTGCAGTGGCTAAAGTAACAATAAGAAGCAAAATCACAATAGCTTTTTTATTCATGTAATTAGAAAAAGTAGGTTTTCAGCTAATTTTAAACCATTGGCTTCAACGCGGGTTTAACTGTAAACGAGAGAAAAGCGGTGTGCATTAAGCCCGTGTTAGCTGGACGCGAACCCCTGTCCCGAATAAGCCAGTCACGCACAATAGTTTCAACAACTTTACTCTCGCCAAAACCTGCAGCTTTGCAAGCGTCGGTGAACTTCTTAATCTGTTCAACATTTGGATGGAACCCAACAAGCACCCCGCCTTCGCGTAAAGTGGCAAAAGCATGCGGTACAGCTTTTTCACTATCCGCGAGATCCAGAATCACACCGTCGACGTTTTTCTCTTCAATTCCATCAAAAATGCTTTTCTGCTTCAGTTCAACAATTGCTTCCATTCCAACCTTCGCAACATTCTTAGATGCTAATTTGTGGAAATCCTCGCGCCACTCGTAAGAATAAATTTTTCCATCCTTTCCAACTGCGTTAGCGAGGTAAATGGACAAGAAGCCAGAGCCGCTTCCAGCCTCTACAACCTTATCGCCAGCGCCAATTCCAGCAAAGCCTACAATAGCCGCAGCGTCTTTCAAAACTACAACTTGCGGCCCCCGCTTCAACTTATCAAAAATGTTCAAGTCAAGCATATTTTATTCACTTCGCTATTTTATTTAACAAATTAAGCACCCGCAACGCTATTAAGTTTTCATCTACCCTGTTTTACCAGTTCAAGTTAATTTTATTGCCTCCATAGCTCAGCGGCAGAGCGTTTGCATGGTAACCATGCCTTTTTCTTTTAGAAAAAGAAAAAGGCCAGGTGTGGCCAAAAAGAAAAAAGCCACATTCTTGGCCTGGCAGCAAAAGGTCGCGAGTTCAATTCTCGCTGGGGGCTTTCAAGATTCTGAAGAGTTGAGGTTATTAAAAAATGTCTGAAAAAAGTACTGAACACGAACATGTTGAAGACAAGGCGGATGAAAAAACGCGTGTTTTCTTTGCAAAGGAGTTTGACTTCACGTTTGCAACACTAGAAGATCTGCTGCAGTTTTTTGATTCGCTGCGCGAATTAACCCATCATTTAACTGAGAGCCACTACTACTCGGAAAACGTGAACAAAAAAGTAATGGTGATTACCTTCGACCTCCATGCTTGTGGACTTGAGTTAAAACAACTTGAGCTAGAGGGAAACGAGTTTTTCAACGAAGGGCAAAAAGCCTTCCTTGCAGCTAAACCGCCACAAATAGATGTCAAAGCGTTCAAGGCATTTGTGCAAAAGTGTCAAACAGCGAAAAAAACTGTTCTTGAGCTCAACGATTCCCTAAAGAATCTAGTAAAAGAGATAAAAAAAGAGTACAGCGAAAAAGTATAGTCTAGTGGGTTCAGTAAGTATGAAATGCTATAGTTAATAAAAACTGGCAACTAATTTTTATCGTGTCAATTTCTCCAGCTGATTTTTTAGAATCTGTTCGCGCAAAGCAGCGTGAGTTTAAGTTCACTAGCCATGCGCTTAGCCGTGCTCAAAAGCGTTTAATGCAACTTGACGTGTGCCGAGAAGAAGTATTATTAAAAGAGCCCGAAATCGTTGAGGAGCAGAAAAGCAACGTAGGTGGCGAGCGGCAGTTTGATGTTTATTACAAGCAGGACAACGACAAATACCATCGTTACGTGCTAGCTTTAAATAATGCCATTCGTGTTATAACTATGATGCGGATAAGCAGAAACTTGCAATCAAGGTGGAGTAAATGGCGCAGTTAAATTATGATGAAGAAAGCGACGCTCTAAGCGTTGACCTTAGTTCCAAGAAGGTGCATGTTTCGCTTGAAGTTAGCCCGCGTTTTATACTTGACTTAACTGCCAGTAACCAACCAACTGGCATAGAGCTGCTTAACGCGAGTGAGGTTCTCAGTACGCTATTCGGCAGCCGCATTAAGAAAAGCGACTTGCACAAACTTCACTGTACAATTAACAAAGAGGCCATTCGCCACAAGGAAGAGCTCTACGCTACTTTTCAACTAGGGCAAAAAACCGCTAAGGTACTAATTCCAACAAATTACCAAAGTCCAGTAACTGCAAGCTGGTAAAAATTGATCGGAACTTTGAAGTAAAAAAGTTTAAGGCTGTTGGGATTGTGGTGCCATTCTTTTAAGTTGGTTTCTTAGACTCGCTAAGTTAATTTTTGACCTTGTTCTTTGCTCGCCGCTGCTAGTTCCTCTTGGTAATTGAGTTTCGTGTTGTATTTTGTATCGTAGCATTGCAGCTTCCAAGTTCTTCATGGCTGGGGCGGGTAGCTCTCTCAAGGTAGTATGTTGCTCTCTTTGAAGCGTAAAGTTAATCACCCCTGCGCTGTGGGGCGTTAATTCTCCAGTTTTTAAAGTGTGTCCAATTGCAGTTTTTCTACGTAAATAGTCTTGCACGTGCTGTTGGGCTAGCTTTGGTTTATTTGCATAGCTTCCGCCAGCTATTGCGGCTCTAGTATCTTTTAAGCTTGACTTCTGGAATTCGTGATCCCTTTCAAGTACGTTTCTAACAATTGGATGTAATTCTATTCGAATAGGTTTCGGCATATGGTAGTCACCGCTAAACTTTGGGGGGGGCGCTTTTAACCCTGCCGGAAACTTCCGATATGCGGGGGCGGTAGTAACCTTTTTATCCCAGCATTTTCCTTGTTATGACTGGTTAGTAGTACTATGTTGGCGGGGTTAGAAATTGTTTAGCAATTTCATATCCGTACTTCGGGTTTTTATTTATGGTTTTAGACATGTTGACGGATAGCTTCTTCTTACCGTGGGTAATTTTTTTCAATAGGCGCAGTTTTTGCAGGTAAGGCAATAAAGATTCCAATTGACTTCGGCAGCGCTTTAGTTTTAGGCTTTCTACTTGCAGTTATGCTCCCGTGGCTTATCTTCGCCGTATCGATAGATTTAATAACAATTCTTGCAATTATTCTATTCGGCCTTTTAATAGCGCGTTATATGACGCATGCCAGCGTGCTTGGAAGCATTACATTGTTCCTAATAGCTATTTTAGTTGGTGGTTTTCTCCTCCAATTATTGACTGGTTCAAGTTTGGCCTTTAGGTAGAAGTTTAGACCTTTTTGGTTTTTAAATGAAAAGGGTCCTATAATTATTCTCCTAATTTCAACGAAGAATATTAGATATCACTAATAAAGGGTTTCAAATTCAAATGTCTTACGTTTGTGCATCTTGCAATAGGGAGTTTCCAGACAAGGACTTCCAAGCAGCGCTAAGCACAGGAAGCGTACGCTGCACTTATTGCGGCGGAAAATCGCTGTTTAAGAAAACTCCGCCAGTTGCACGCGTTGTAAAAGCGGTTTAGTAAAACCGCATAGTAATTTTTTTTAAAAGTATTGTGATTCACGAATGGGAAAAAAGTCAACTAGGCGAGGCAGTTTATCAGTTTGGCACAGGTCAAGAGCCGCACGGTTAGTCCCTAGGCTTCGAAACTGGTCTGGCCCAAAAGGCTTGTCTGGAATAGTTGGGTACAAAGTTGGAATGACCGACGTCCTCATGGTTGACGACTCTGACTCCCCGACAAAAGGGCAAGAAGTTGTACGCCCAGTAACAATCGTCGAGGTTCCGCCGCTTTTCATCTACGCTGTTAACGCTTTGCGCCCAACGCTTGACGGCTTGAAGCAATTCACCCAAGTAACTGCCCCAAACGCTCCCAAAGAAGCAAGGCGGGCAATTACAGCTGCTAAAAAGCCCAAAACAACTTTTGAAACAATTGAAAAAGAATCTACTTTTGAACTCCGCCTTATTGCAATTACCCAACCTTCTAAAATTTTGCTGAAGAAAACTCCTGAAATAGTTGAAATTCCACTTAACGGAACGCAAGCTGAACAGCTTGAAACTGCAAAAGCGTTGCTTGGCAAAGAAGTCAATGCAAGCGACGTGTTCAAACAAGGCGATTACACTGACGTAATTGTGGTTACAACTGGCAAAGGATGGCAAGGTCTAGTTAAGCGGTATGGAGTTGCGCTTAACCCCCACAAGGCAACTGCACACAGGAGAAAAGGAGGCACATTAGGCGGAGAAACGCAGGCAAGAGTGTTCTTTTCAGTTCCAAGGCCGGGCCAAATGGGTTACCACCGCAGGACTGATTTTAACAAACGCATTTTAAAAATTGCAAATGACAAGCTCCCGCCTTTCCCGCATTACGGCGAAGTAAAAGGGGCTTACTTTATGCTTGACGGCAGCATCCCTGGCCCAACAAAGCGACTCGTCCGCATGCGCCACGCTTCCGACAGCCACCAAGCAAAAATACCTAATATTTTATCAGTACAAGTACAAACAGTGTAAAATGAGCGTGTGATTATTTTAAATGAAAGTAGATGTTTTAAACTTACAAGGGAGCAAAATCGAAACCGTCGACTTACCGTTACAGTTCAGCGAAGAGATACGCGGCGACTTGATAAAACGCGCTTTCCACGCATACGTTTCACTATTCTACCAGCCAAAAGGTTCAGATCCACGCGCTGGTTTAAAGACAACTGCAGAGTACTATGGTAGAAGGCACGCATGGCGGCAAACAATTAACACTGGCAGATCGCGTTTACCGAGAGAAAAAATTCCAGGCGGAAAAATGGGCCGAGTATTGCGAGTTCCACTTGCAGTAAAAGGAAGGCGAGCTCACCCGCCAAAACCAGAAAAGCGAATAATCGAACGCATAAACGTCAAAGAGAGGAATAAGGCAATCCGCAGCGCTTTAGCTGCATCGGCAAACACGGCACAAGTTGCCTCGAAGCACATTTTTGAAAAAGCACTTCCATTAGTGGTCAGCGATGATTTTGAATCACTTAAGAAAACAAAAGACGTGCTAAACACTTTAATCGCAGTTGGACTTGCAAAAGATCTACAACGCGCATCTCAAGGCACCAAGCGTACGAGTGGAATAAAACGATTAAGGGGAAGAGGCAAACGCGTTCCACGCACAGTTTTGATAATTGTAGGCAACGATAAGGGAGTTGTAAAAGCAGCCGGCAACATACTTGGCGTAGATGCAACAACAGTTGAAAAACTCAATGCAAACCTACTCGCGCCAGGCGGAGTCGCAGGCAGGCTAACCCTATTCACAAAAAGCGCGCTTGCAAAACTAACCGACAACGCGCTTTATTACTAGAGTTGATGTTAAAATGATGTTAAAACCAATCACAACGGAAAAAGCAATAGCTGGAATAGAGTTGCGCAATTCACTTACTTTTGAAGTGCCGAAAACAGCAACTAAAAAAGAAGTTAAAACAGAAATTGAAAAAGAATACTTGTTTAAAGTTTCAAGCGTCAACACGCTCGTAACTCCACATGGGGTTAAACGTGCAATTGTAACATTTAAAGAAAAAGGCAAAGCATCAGACGTTGCAGCCAAATTAAAACTAGTATAACTTGCATAGTAGCAAATATTGTAAATAATGTGGATTTGAAGATAAAATGGGCAAACCAATCATTGCACAGAGAAAAGGAAAAGGATCCCCAGCCTACGCAAGTCCCTCGCACAGGTTCGTTGCACGCATTTCCTACCCAACCTTCTTCACTAGCTTACAAACTCCGCTTCGTGGCCAAGTGCTTGAATTCCTTGACGATCCAGGCCACGGTCCACTCCTTGCAGATGTGTTGCTTGAAAACGGTAAAAACTTTTACACCCTCGCATCAGAAGGAATGCAAGTTGGGGGAGAAGTAAGCGTAGGCCCCGGGTCAAAGTTGAGCCTTGGCAATATAGTTCCAATTTCAAGCCTAGTTGAAGGCACTCCAATTTACAACGTTGAACTACGCCCAGGCGACGGCGGCAAATTTGCGCGCACAAGCGGCGCAGTTGCATACATAGCAACTAAAGACGAGGAAAAAAATACGGTTGAAATCCGGCTTGCATCAAGACAAGTGAAAACGCTTCTAGGTAACTGCCTTGCAACAATAGGAATAGCTTGTGGCGGCGGCAAAAAAGAAAAACCGTTCAAAAAAGCAGGGAACAAAATGCGCGCAATGCTCGCAGTTGGCAGGGAATGGCCAAAAGTCAGGAGAAGTGCAATGTCTGCTTACAACCATCCGTTTGGTGGAAAGTCATTTGGAAAACCAACTTCAGTTGCACGCTCAACTCCTCCGGGAAGAAAAGTCGGGCACATAGCGTCAAGGAGAACCGGACGAAGAAAAGGCATAGAGTAAAAAAACAAAAGAAATCAAAAGAAAACAATGCAAAGCAAAAGAAAAAAAGTAAAGATTCAAGACAACTAAACCAATGAAAAAAAATCCAAAAAAGGAGAATGAATAAGTTTATGGCAAAAAAAGTGATGTTCCGTGGAAAAACGCTTGAAGAAGCAAAGCAACTCTCACTAGAAGATTTCATAAAAATGGTCCCCGCACACCAACGAAGGACGCTAAGCCGTATGGCTGCAAAACTAAAACACTTCCTCGTTGAATTCCGCAAGAAAAAAGCCAAGGGGAAGAAAATAATGAAAACACACCTCCGCGAAATGGTCATACTTCCAGAAATGCTCGAAACAGAGTTCCTAGTTTACAATGGCAAGGATTGGACTAAAGTAGTGCCACAGTTGCAAATGCTGGGTCACAGGCTAGGTGAATATTCAATCACGACAAAATTAGTCAAACACTCGGGACCAGGAGTTGGAGCAACTAGGGGAAGCAAGTCAGTTGAACTCAAGTAAGTAACTAACAAAACAATGGCGAAAATTTAAGTTATGGGATTATTTAAGTACTCAATAAAAGTTGCAGACGAAAAACGCGCCGCAAGGGCTCAGGTGCACGACGTCAACGCCTCGCACAAGGACTTGAGCCAAGTGCTAGGTGCAATAAAATACAAGACAATTGCACAAGCGACGAAAATACTCGACGAAGCCATTACTAAAACTAAGGCAATCCCATACAAGAAATTTGCAACTCGACTCGGGCACCGCAGCGAACTAGGCGGTAGAAAAGGCAGGTACCCAATTAAAGAAGCTAAAGTTGCACTTGAACTGTTAAAAAACGCAGTTGCAAATGCCGAGGCAAAAGGGCTTGACAAAGAAAAACTAGTAGTTGCAGGTGAATGTGCACACAAGCAAAACTTATTCATGCGTGCAAGGAAATATTGGGCAAGCGGCATAAATATCGGTTATGGCCGGCAGTCATACGCAAGCAAATACGTAACTTGCTGGGCAGAAATCGCATTAGTTGAAAGAGAGCCACGCCAGAAAAAAGCAATACAAGGGAAAAAAACCGAAGAAAATTCGGTAAAACCAGAAACTAAACCACTTCACAAAACAGAACCGGCCAAAGTAGTTGCAAAACAATCAGCGAACAAAGAAACGATTTCAAAGCCAGCGGCAAACGAAGAGAGTAAAACAAAGCAAACAATAGAGGCGATTAACTAAAAAGTGGCAAGTGAAAAAAAGTTCATCCAAAAAGCGTTATCTGACTTCGAAGTAAAGGAGTTCCTACAAAGGGAACTTGCACAAGCAGGCGTATCGTCAATCCAAATCCAGAAAACCCCAATCGCAACCCGCATTGCCATTGCAGTGCGCAGGCCGGGGCTTGTAGTGGGCAAAAAAGGCCAGACTATAAAAGACATCACTGAAATGCTTCAAAGAAGTTACGGTGTTGAAAATCCGCAGATCGAAGTTATTGAAGTTGCCCAACCTTCACTTGACGCGAAATTAATGGCGGAAAAAGTAGGAAAACAACTTGAAATAAAAGGAAACGCTAAAACTGCAATGCGCTTTGCACTAAGGGAAATAATGTCAGCAGGTGCAATTGGTTCAGAGATCCGCGCAGCTGGAAAACTAGTTGGAAAAGGTGGAAAAGCCAAGACAACAACCATCCGTGCAGGTTACTTAAAGAAATCCGGTGAAGAGTCAAAAAAAGTAGCCGAGGGCCACTTCACCGCTTACCTCAAGGCAGGTGCGGTTGGAATAACGGTTAAAATAGTTCGGCCAGGTACAATTTTCGCAGATACAGTTGACCTCACTAAACTCGCAGTTCCAGCTATAAGCGAAACTCCAGTTGAAGAGAAAAAAGACGAGGCGGCAAAACCAGATAAGAAGAAACGCACCACTACCCGCAAGAGGCCAGTTAAAGCAAAAGAAGGAAAAACCGAAGCAAAAGAAGCAAAAACAGAAGGAGATGTAGTGGCAGATGCAAAACCAACCGTTCAACCAGTAGAAACTCCTTCTACCGTAGTTCCAGCCGCTACGCCAACACCAGCGCCGCAAGCGCCAGCACAACCAACTCCAGCGTGATGAATATTTATGGCAATTATAAAGAAAAAACAGTTAAAAGCAATGTCAAAACAAGAACTCGATGCAAAGTTCGCCGACATAGAAACCGAGCTAAAACGAGTTTATTCAATTCGGGACAAAAACACCGCAAAGAAAAAAGAGCTGCTAAAAGTAAAAAGCAGGATTTTAAATTACTTAAATAAATTTAGCCAGCCGTCCAAGCAAGTTGAAAAGCCTGCAAAGAAGCAGCCAAAGCTTTAAAAGCAGTTTTCGTCACAACATATTCCAACGATAAGAACGAGGGTATAATAGTTTTTGATCATGTCTGAGATTTGTCCAAAGTGTGGTTTACCGCTTGATATATGCGCTTGCCAGTCAATTCAGAAAGAAACAACTCAGCACATCACGATTTACTCGACAAAGAAGCGGTTCAACAAGCTTGTAACCATCGTTGGCGGTTTAAGCGGAGACGCTTTAAAGGAAACCGCAAAAAGCTTGAAGCACAAACTCGCTTGTGGTGGAAGCTCCAAAGATGGCGTAATTGTCCTACAAGGCGACCACATAGAGAAAGCAAAACAGACGCTCATCTCCATGGGTTACCCCGAAGAGATGATTTCAATTAAATTCGGAAGATAAGCACATTAACGATTTAGATATAGATGTATAATATAGTACATAAACATTAAACGAACCAAAACGGTTCAAGCGCATAAATAGTACCGGCGGCTTTAACACGCAACCGAAAGCAGGTAGAGATGTTAAAATGCATGACTTCCTTGCAAGTGAATTAATAGGCAAGGAAGTGAAAATAACGTCGAGTTCCTGCAAAGGCTTGGTGCCAGCCAAAGGGAAGATAATAGACGAAACTGCCAACACTTTCGTCATCGAATACAACGGCCAACGGAAAGTAATTCCCAAAGCAACTACTGTATTTGAAATAAGCGGAAAAAAAGTAGACGGAAAACTCTTGGTAGGCCGGCCAGAAGATAGGACAAAGAAGTTCGCTTAATAGCGGCTCTTTTTTTTCTGTTCAATAAGCAGCAGTTAATTCAAAACGTGGTTTTAAAAATGGTAGAATGTAACGATGCAAAATGCCCCTTTCATGGCACCCTTAGCTTACGCGGCGCAGTTTTCACCGGTAGAGTCACAAGCGCCAAAGAGCGCAAAAGCGCAGTCGTAGCAATAGACTACACCCGCAAGGTAAGGAAGTTCGAGCGGCTTGAAAAGAAAAGAAGCAAACTCCACTGCCACGTTCCATCTTGCATACCAATCAAAGAAGGCGACTTAGTAGAAGTTGCAGAATGCAGGAAACTCGCCAGGACAAAGGCACATGTCATTACAAAAGTGATTTCAACAAATGCAGGCACTAACAGCTAAAATTACAAAACCCCTCGCCATCTCATCGCGCTTACTATGTGATGACAACAGCGGAGCAAAAATAGTCGGGATAATTGGAGTAATCGGCGCAAAGGCACGATTACGTAGGGTGCCATCAGCTGGAATTGGCAGCATAGTCATAGTTGCGGTTAAAAAAGGCAAGACTGAAATGGTGGGCAAAAAAGAACGTGCATTGATAATAAGGCAACGAAAGGAATTCCGCCGCGGAAAAGAACGGGTAAAGTTCGAAGACAACGCATGCGTGTTAATTGACGACCAAAACTTGCCACGCGGCACTGAAATCAAAGGGTGCGTTGCAAGGGAAATCGCAGAACGCTTTCCAAAAGTCGTCGCAATAGCGCCATCTGTAGTATAGTGTATAATAGTGTGATCTTTCATGAGCATAACTAAATCAGCACAACCAAGAAAAAAACGTAAGTTCCTCTACAATGCGCCCCTACATTTAGCCGGCAAGTTCCGCAACGCACACTTGTCAAAAGAGCTAAGGGCAAAACTCAAAAAGCGCGCTGTACGCATACGCAAGGGCGATACTGTCAAAATAATGAAAGGCAAATTCCGTGGAGTAAGTGGCAAAGTGCTCGCGGTATTGGTAAGCGCAGTTAACGTAGAAGGTGCAGTTGTCAAGAAAATCGGGGGAAAAGAGATTCCAATCAGTATCCCCGCAAGCAACGTAGTAATCACGCAAATGGTTGAAAGAAAGTAGTAAATAAATTAAATAAAAATTAAGCAAAACTAGGGATAAAAAATAGTAAAATAAAACAAAATAAAAAATATATTTAAGTGATTTTAAAAAATGGCTTCACATGGAAAAAAAAGACACACGAAAAGGCTCGCTGCACCAAAAGTGCTTCCTTTACCACGTAAAGGGACAATGTGGATAAAGTCAAACATGCCTGGTCCACATGGGCAAGTGGATTCAATCCCGCTTTTATTGCTACTTCGAGACGTGCTTAAAGTTTGTATAAATGCACGCGAGGCAAAGAAACTACTACGCAACGGGCAAGTGTCAGTTGACGGCAGGGTTGTACGCGACATTGGCCTTCCAGTTGGCTTAATGGACTTAGTTTCACTTAAAGGCCACGCCAATTTTATAATTGTCATAAACAAAGGCGGAAAAATATCAGCTGTTAAAACCGACCAAGCTGGGCACAAACTGTGCAAGATAACTAGCAAGAGAGTCATATCCGGTGGAAAAATACAGCTAACCATGCACGACGGCAGGAACATAATTGTGCCAAACGGTAAACTCTATTCATCTGGAGACACGCTTAAAATCTCCCTTCCAAAAGCGGAGATAAAAGAACATTTGAAGCTAGAAAAGGGAAGCAGGTGCTACGTTTTCAGGGGACGCCATTCCGGAGCAATCGGCGCACTATTAGACATCCACGTATTTCCAGGAGTCACTCCTTCAAATGCTAAAATCTTAGATGAGGGCAAAAATGAAGAAGTAGTTACGCTAAAGGGGTACGTTTTTGTAGTTGACAAGAATTTCAAGGTTTGATGATGCATTATGAACTTAGTTAAAATTGACAAAGTCACGCTGAACATTGGAGTAGGCGCGCCAGGAGAAAAGCTCGAAAACGCAAAGGCACTACTTGAAAAAATCTCAGGTTCAAAAGCAGTGCTTACAAAAGCAAAGGCACGCAATCCAAATTTCAAAATCAGAAAAGGAGACGACATCGGCGTAAAAGTGACGCTCCGCAAGCAAGTTAGCATCGACGTGTTGAAAAGGTGTTTAGATGCGCTTGACTTTTCCCTCTCGCAAAATAACTTCGATTCGACTGGAAACCTTTCATTTGGAGTAAAGGAATACATAGACGTTCCAGGTATGAGGTACGACCCAAAAATTGGAATGAGCGGGTTCGACGTGGCAGTTTCCCTTGTAAAGCAAGGCATCCGTGTCCAACGCAGGAGAGTCGCGTTTTCGCGCATTCCGCGATCACAACGCGTTTCAAAAATAGAGGCAATTGAATTCATGAAGTCGCTTGGCGTAATGCTCAAGGAAGATGAGGTGTCGCAATAAAAAGTGGAAAAGCTCGAAACAAAGTTCAAAAAAAGAAGCAAACGCCGCTGTAGGTTCTGTTCAACTGCACGTGGGTTGATCCGTAAATACCAATTGTACGTTTGCCGCAGGTGCTTCAGGGAAAAAGCAGAAGAAATTGGATTCAAAAAATATTCGTAAACAGTATCCGTAAATATATTGACTTGGTGTAAAAAAAATGGCTGACCTTCTTTCAGATGCTTTAAACGCAGTAAAAGTAGCGGAGCTAAAAGGAAAAAGTGGCTGCACTATGCGTAGCTCAAAACTAGTTAGCGCGGTTCTATCCTGCCTAAAGGACAATAAGTACCTTGGGGAAATTGAACAGAAGAATGACCGTGAGCTGAAAGTAACCCTTAATGGCAGTGTCAATAACTGTGGGTCAATTAGGCCGAGGTTTTTCGTCAAGTGCGATGAGTGGGAGAAGTATGAGAATAGGTTTCTTCCCTCTAGAGCGGTTGGGTTCATCATAGTTTCCACTTCAAGTGGGCTAATGACCCATATTCAAGCAAAGGAGAAGCGCATCGGCGGAAAACTCCTCGCGTTCGTGTATTAAATTCAGTGATGTAAAAAAATGGAGAAACTTTCAATTCCAAATGGTGTTAATGTCGAAGTAAAGCCAGTTGGGCAAGTAGTTGTAACTGGCAAAGGTAAAACCTACGAAGTTCAGTTTGACAACCGCATGAATACTGTTGTCGTGGGTAATAATGAAGTTGATTTCAAGTCAATTGGAAGGGAGTCAAAGCGAAAAGTAGCTTGTAGGCGTTCAGTTGTTGCACATGTAAAAAATGCTTTTATAGGCATTGAAACTGGCTTTTCAAAGAAGTTGCAAGTGGTCTTTTCCCACTTTCCAGTTTCAATTGAAGTAAAAGATGGTCAAGGGATAATTAAGAATTTCCTCGGTGAAAAAGTTCCCCGCTTGGCTTCCATTATAGGCGATTCAAAAGTGGAAGTAAAGGGCCAAGACATAACTGTAAGCGGCTCAGATAAATATTCAGTTGGACAAACGGCTAACAATTTCATGGCAGCTACAAAAATTAAGCTAAAAGACAGGCGGGTATTCCAAGACGGGATTTATCCAGTAATTGCATAAAATTGAAAAAAATCAAATCAAACAATAAAAAAAATCAAAATAAATAAATAAAAACATAAATAAAATAAACGTGAACGGCAAAATATGTCAACGCATAAAATTCCATCCTTTCAAAGGATGAACATACACTCAAAGAAGCGAGTCAAGAACAAGTGGAGAAAGCCACGTGGTATTGACAGCAAGCAGCGCCAGAAGCTAAAGGCATACGGTGCAATTCCAGATGTCGGGTACCGCACTGCAGTTATTGAGCGGTATAGGCGTTCCAATGGGTTAATTGAAGTGCTTGTAAGCAACGAAAAACAACTAGCTGGCGTAGATGCGGTAAAGATGTGTATACGTTTTTCTGCAACGCTTGGCAAAAAGAAGCGCGATAAATTAGTGAAGCTCGCAAAAGATAAGAAAATTAAAATGGTGAATTAAGTAGTTTATGTCAGTTGCAACTGTTAGGCGGTTATGCGCAAGGATTTTCGACGTCGGGGAAAGCAGAGTTAGGATACTTGACTCTAAACGTGCAGCTGAAGCGCTATCTGCAGAGGATGTGCGCGAGTTAGTTAAGGAAAAAGTTGTTGTGATACTCGCTTCAAAAGGGCCTTCAAGGAAAGCCGCAAGGCACAAGCAATCTAGGCTAAGGAAAGGGCGGCGAAGAGGTCCGGGAAGCAAGAAGGGCACTTCAACCTCCCAAAAGACGCTTTGGATTAGGAAAATCCGCAGTCAGCGTAAACTGTTACACGCGTTGAAGCCCCGCATAGCAAAAGGGTCTTTCCGCAAGGTTTACAAAATGGTAAAAGGAAACGCTTTCAAGAACAAGCGTGCACTTTCAACTTACTTAACTGAAAACAAATTATTACTTTCAGAGTCACAATCAGGAGAATCGGGGGCAAAGAGGGTGCTAACTAAAAATGACTAAGGCAAATGGGCCATTGTTCGACGTTCACTTCCGACGCAGGAGAGAGGGGAGGACTAACTACGTCAAGAGGCTGGCACTGCTTAAAAGTGGGCTGCCAAGGCTAGTTGTACGCAAGTTAAACAAAGGCGTGTTAGTTCAACTCGTTAAGTATTCAATGAAAGGGGATGAGACGATCTGTCAAGCTTCTTCAAGTGAATTGGAAGGTTTTGGATTTGCTGGAAAGCGCAACGTCCCATCTGCATACCTAGCTGGTTTTCTACTTGGCAAAAAAGCAGTTGCAAAAGGGGTAAGTGACTTCGTAGCTGACTTTGGGCTCCACACCGCTTCTAAAGGTGGGGTTTTATTCGCAGCTGTTAAAGGGGCTGTTGATGGTGGTTTAAAAACAAACGTAGGGCAAGAGATGTTGCCTTCAGAACAGCGCATGGCTGGAAAGCACATTGGGCTTGACATTTCAGGCGCTTTAGAAAAGATTAAGTCAGGTGCAGTTAGCGTTGTTATAGCAAACCGCAAAAGTAACCCGATTAAATAGTTGCAGTTTGCTATCTAGCAAGAAGCAGCAATTTTCGGATTACTTCTGCTTCTTGCTATAAAAACAAAAAAGCTAATGCAAGTGCAGCAAGTGCAAAGTACTAAGAAGGTGTAAAAATGGCAGGAGATCAGAGACAAGAAATTCAATGGGTTCCGCGAACTGAACTTGGGCGAAAAGTAGCTAGCGGAGAGATTACTTCCCTTGAAGAAGTGCTCCAAAGTGGAAAAAAGATACTCGAGCCAGAGATAATTGACACGCTTTTACCGGATTTGAAAGATGAAGTGCTTGATATTAAAAGTACACAGCGCATGACTGCCTACGGGCGAAAAATGAAGATGCGCGCAGTGGTGATTCTAGGCAACCACGCTGGCGTGATTGGGATTGGCATCGGCAAAGCAGCCGAGACCCGCGATGCAATTGGGGAAGCTATTAGCGACGCGAAGAAGCACTTGATTCAAGTTAAGTTCGGGTGCGGTTCATGGGAATGCGCCTGTGGTGAAAAACATTCGATTTCAATTGAAGTAAAAGGCAAAGCAAGCAGCACTCGAGTAACGTTGAAACCAGCGCCAAAAGGAGTTGGAATAGTTGCAGGTAGGACGTCAAAGAAAGTGCTTGACTTAGCTGGGATAAAAGACGTGTGGTCATTCACATCCGGCAGGACAAGGAATTCGCTTAACACTGCGCTCGCAGTTATAGATGCATTTAACGTGCTTAACAAGTTGAAAAAAGGAAACGAACCACAAACTCAAATCCAAACACAAAAAAGTGAAGTGAAATAAATAACATGGCTGAAATGACTGTAGTTATCCGAATCCGCGGTTCAATGGAAACCCGCCAAGAGATAGAGGACACTCTTTCTAGCCACTTGCACTTAACCCGCAGGATGCACTGCTCCGTGTTTACAACTAATATCGCTGGCTGGCTACAAAAAGCAAAAGACTACGTGGCGTGGGGGTCAATTGACGAAGCCACTTACAAACAACTACTTGAAAAACGCGGAGAAGGCAAAGCGCAAAAGCTATACCGCTTACACCCTCCAAGAGGCGGGTTCAAAAAGTCAACTAAGTTACCGTTTCCAAAAGGGGAACTTGGAAAACGCGACGCTGAATCGATGAAAAAACTATTATTAAGAATGCTCTAACGTGATGTGAAAATTTAAAATGACAAGGCGACTAAGAAGCAGGAACCGGAAATACGCAGGCGACCGCACTTACGGCGGCGGTAACAAAAAGAACCGCCGTGGCAAGGGAAGCCGAGGTGGACGCGGAAGAGCTGGTTACCACAAGCACAAGTGGATGCACACTATAAAATATGAATTAGAAGCACTTCGCTTCAAACACAAAGGGTTCGCAGCTCAATTCAAAGCCATGCCTACAATTACTTTAGCCCACATAAACAAACTGCTTGAAAGCGGTAAAATCGACAAGGCAAATGTTAACTTCGCTTTTCCAGGCGTCAAAGTAATTGGGTCATTCGCCTTAGTTGCAAAAGCAAACATCTCAGCAAGCGCGTTCAGCAAAGGTGCAAAGCAAAGCATCGAAAAAGCAGGCGGAACAGCAACTGTGCTAGATGTGCCAATTAGAAAAACTCCAGCGCCAACACACAAAAAGCTACAAGCTAAGAAATAAGTTTTTTGCTATTTTTTTCTTTTTGGGTTTCTTAAAGTGTCTGTCGCTTTTACTTCCATTTTTCTACGAATTTGAATAGTTTTTCAAGTGGAGCTGTAATATTTTCTTGTATTGCGCGGCTCTGCAAGTAGTTTATATCGAGGTTTTTCTGCCGTTTCAAAATAGCTGCTGCGTCTTCAAAATCCTGTTGGCTTCCGTAAACAAGTTTAGCAATTATAATGTCTTCAGGCGCTTCTACAATTGCAGTTACCCCAAATACCTCTAGTTTTTTCGCGCGTTTAAATCCATACTCGTCGAGTGAAGTTTTTTTCCAGCTGAAGTCAGCTCTAAAACCATATTCGCTTTTTCTATAAGCATTGAAGTGGCTCTTTTCTTTGAATGCCATTTGAACATCTTTTTCGTCAACTTCAAACCCGTGTCCAGTTAGGCAAGCACAAAACTTAGGGATATCTTCTTCTTTGAGGAAAATAGCCACGTCGCAATCCACTGTACTTCTTGGTCTACCGTAGTGCATTGCCGGAATGCCCCCTATTAGCATGTATTGCACTGCGCAGTCATTAAGTGCTTTTACCAAGTTGCGGGTAAATTCATCAATGCTGGCAATTGTCTCTTCGACCATAAAAAAGCTCCTCTTGTAGTTTTTTCAAAACCCCTGTTTCGGTTAACTCGGGGTTTTCTTTTTTTATCCTGTTGTAAAAAACCCGTACAACTGTTTGGCTTAAGCTCGCCATTATGTTCAAACTATCTCTACCAGTAGCGCGCATTCGTTCAAGCGTTTCAACATCTTTTTCTACGTCGCCCATTAAAATAAATTAGCTACGCCTGTATTAAAGACGTTAACGCTTTAGGAATTAGAGTTGTGGCTTTTTAAACATCTTCGTGCTAATTTTTGCTAAGTGCGTTTTTTCCCAATGTCATTTTTACAGGCTTTAAAGCCGCTTATAGATTCTTTGCCAGAAGTAGCTAAGCCGTTGTCTCAGCCTGGGCTAAAAGAAAAACTATTATGGACAGCCGCCGGCTTACTAATCTTCTTCGTACTTGGCCAAATTTATCCAATCGGTGCAGACCCAGCTGGAATCATCCGGTTCGAACGGCTTGAAATCCTCCTCGGAAGCAGAACCGGCACGCTTATCACTGCAGGAATCGGCCCAATCGTACTCGCTTCTATTTTCCTCCAACTTGCAGTTGGCTCAAAGTTAATTTCAATTGACTTAAACAACCCGGAAAACCGCCGCCTCTTCCAAGGAATGCAAAAACTACTCGCGATTATACTCGCATTAGTTGAAGGGGTAATTTACGTGCTAAGTGGCTACATTCCAGCAGCTGGCACAGTAGCAGGCTCAGCAGCTACTTCACTTTTTGGCTCCATCTTGTTCACACAAGCCTTGGTAGCGATTCAACTAATGATCGGCTCCATCCTCTTACTGTACCTCGACGAAGTTGTGCAAAAATACGGAATTGGAAGCGGAATCTCCCTCTTCATAGCTGCTGGAGTAGCGCAGGCAATTTTCGTAGGCGCGTTTAGCTTTGTTTCAACTGCAGGCATACCAGCTGGTTTGATTCCACAGTTCCTATTCTACTTATCCGGCGGAGACGTGCAAACTTCAATTTGGACCTTGCTTCCAGTGCTGTTCACTGTTCTCATCTTCTTACTTGTAGTTTACGTCTCAGGAATGCGCATTGAACTGCCAATCTCCTATGGTTTTGCACGCGGAATGGAATCCCGCTACCCAATTAAGTTCCTCTACGTTTCCAACATCCCAGTCATCCTCGCCTCAGCAGTGCTGTTAAACGTGCAGCTACTTGGGCTCGTAATGGCAAACGCGGGGTTTCCCCTTCTAGGTTTATACCAACGTAACCAGCCTGTTGACGGCATTGCCTACCTTACAACCTCGCTTCCGTCGCCGCTGCTTATCACTGGAGGTTATCCCGCTTACCTCAGCTTCATCACAACTCCCGGCGAAATTTTCCACGCACTTGTATACGGTTTCTTCCTCATCTTGCTATGTATAATATTCGGTTGGTTCTGGATTGAAAGCACCAACATGAGCGCCAAAGACGTTGCAGGCCAACTTAACAAAGCCCACTTGCAAATTCCCGGCTTCAGGCAAGATCCGCGCGTAACTGAAAAAGTGCTCGAGCGATACATTCCCGTAATTACAATACTCGGAAGCGCCTTTGTCGGCCTACTAGCTTGGTTTGCAGACATCACCGGCGCCTTGGGAACAGGAACCGGTATCTTGCTTGCGGTTGGAATCATTTACCAGTTCTACGAGGAGCTTGCCAAACAACAAGTGTTTGAGATTTACCCAACGCTTAAACGCATAGTGCAGTGATAAGTGATTTACCCATATACCATGTTTGACCCCACCATCACAATAGCTTTCCTCGCCATAGTGTTTTCCATAATTTCCCTATTTATCAACCATAAATTTGGCGGAAAGAAAAAAGTCAAGGAACTCCAAAAAGAAGTCAACGAGTTCCAGAAAAAGTTCGAAAAGGCAAACAAGGAAAAAGACGAAAAAGAAATTGCGAAGTTGAAAGTAATTGAACCGCAAGTAATGAAAAACATGCAGGAAATGCTCCTACTTCCAATAAAAGCAATGGTAGTAATCCTGCCGCTGTTTTTCATTTTCATAGCTGGCATCAACTATTTAACGCCTGGGTTTTCCATCCTGCTTCCA
>OBEQ012970858.1_pt1 | contig 19568 bp, 20 predicted proteins | sample 1670901 | NCBI WGS metagenome assembly OBEQ01 (sample SAMEA104232315, study PRJEB22302) | groundwater metagenome | biome: forest; feature: aquifer; material: groundwater | place: USA | collected 2011-08-07 | depth 5.4 m
AGTCCGGTATCAGACAAGCTGTATCGTGACGGGGGGCAATGCATGCGGTGCATTGGTCGATCTGACCGAACGGGTTAGAGCGTGATCCAATCAGGTTGGATCACGCTCCAGCCGCCATTGCGGCGGCGGCCAAGCGCGGAGCGCGCCCGGCGAGGGCTGAACGGTTGGAGCGTTTTTCGACTTGGTCGGAAAATGCTCTAACCGATCCCACCGAGCAGCCGGTAGCGCCGCCACCACGCCTCCCGGGCGGCTTTTTCATCGACGACAGTGATGGTCCGGTCATACAGCCGGCCGCGATAGCCGCCGCCGATGTCGCGCCGCGCCGCCTTTTCCGGCCAGGCCATCAGTTGTACCGCCTCGGAGATGGCGGCGATGGTGTCGGCGCGTTTGACCGCCTTCTTGTGCTCCTCGGGCACCTCGGCGGGCAGGCCGATGGCCAGGCGCAAGGCGCGGTCGATGCGCGTCTTGACCTCTTTCAGGCCGGCCTGAGCGAACAGTGCGCCATAAGGGGTGACGATGTCGCCCAGTCCGCCGCCCTCGTGCAGGTCATGGGCCAGCGCCCATAGCCGCGCCTCGCGCGGTGCCTTGGGCCAGACCAGATTGACCAGCAGATCTTCGACCAGAACCCCATGCTGCACGACATTGTAGGCGACGTCGCCCAGGGTCTGGCCACCCCAGCGGGCGACGCGCGACGCGCCGGTGACCCAGTCGTCCAGCACCATGTCGGTGGGCGACGGATCATAGAGATTGACCAGACGGCCGGAGCGCATCAGCAGATTGGTGCGCGGGGCATCAAGATGGGTGGGAACGCGGGAACTCATGGGGGACGCCGGCTGTGGACAGGGCTCGGCCGGCGATCATAACGACGGCGGGTCACGGCGGCCAGTCGTCCTCTTCGTCGTCGTCCTCCTCTTCGCGATCACGCAGGCCGACCAGACCGTCGCCATCCTCGTCATCCAGCGAGAAATCAGGCTCGAACACCACTTCGAACTCGCCGCTGCCGTCTTCGTCTTCGTCCTCGTCGTCACAGGACAGATCGGCCAGACTGCATTCGATGATGATGGCGTGCTCGCACGTCCAGCGCGGCGATACCGCGATGCCGTCTTTTCTCAGGCCAGGCAGCAGGCTCAGTCCGGCAAGCGATGGGAAGTTCATGACCTCCTCCTTGAGCGTGCGACACATTGGCAGAACGAGCGCCGCCTGCCGCCGGTTCCGCGTCGCGCGGCGGGGCATCGGAGACTACGCCCCGGGCTTGATGCCTGCCCTCGCCGGGCGCGCTCCACGCTCAGGCGCGGCGCTCTAGCCGACGATCCGATACACGCAGGCCTCGCGCATTTCCTTGTCCTCGACCTCTTTCGAGCATGGCACGGCATAGCTGGCCAGGCGTTGCAGGCCGAATTGCGGCAGGTAGTTGCGGCCGGGATCGGCCATCAGTACCTGGGTGCCGTCGGCGGCAAGGCGGCGGAACCAGGCGAACACGCGCTCGGCCATGGGGCGCTCGTAGCAGACGTCCCCGGCCACTACCAGATCCCATCCCTGATTGGCGGTGCCGACGATATCCTCGGCGATGACCTCGACGGTCACATCGTTGGCCGTCGCGTTCAGACCGATGGCGGCGATCGACAAGGCATCAATCTCGGCCGCCTGGGCACAGGCGGCGCCGGCCAGTGCCGCGCCGACCGCCGACAGGCCGCAGCCAGCGGCGAAATCCAGCACGCGCTTACCGCGCACCTGCTCGGGGTGATCCAGCAGCCAGCGTGTCAGCGCCTGACCACCGACCCAGGCGAACGCCCAATAGGGCGGCGGCAGGTTGGTGGCGGCGAGGAATACCTCGGTCGCCTCCCACAGCGGCGTCACTTCGCTGGCCAGATGCAACCGGACTTCGGGAACCAGTGGCGGTGCGGTCAACCGGGTGTGGCGGCGGATGAAGTCTTCCGGGGCGGCCGTCACGGTGTGGGAGCCCCGACGACGTCAGGCCCCCATTGTTCGACCAGCTTGCGCTGGTTGCCGCGCAACGTGGTGATGCGGCGTTGTGCCGCCACTTGCAGAAAGGCGCCGACCACCGGCGGCATGACCATGTACAGCAGCCAGCCGAACGCCGCCGAACCAAAGATCACCAGCAGGGCGAAGACATCGGTCAGCGACGACAGGGCCCGTTCCATGGTGTGGCCCTTGAACCACAGATCCATCAGATAAGGCGAAATGCCGGCGAAGTTCAGGCCGCCGACCGACAGCCAGGCATAGCGGTGTGGGCCCCGATCGGTCAGGGCCGCGCCCACGGTCGGCAGCATGCCGAACACGATGATGGTCAGCGAGGGAATCGATATCGGCACGATCAGCAGCGCGGCGATGACCAGGAGCATGCGATGCGCGATATTGAGGCCACCGGGCTGTGCCGGTTTCCCCTTTGCCCCCGCCTTGCCCTTTGCCGCCGCTGGGGCGGGTCTTTTCGCCATGAGCTTCTACCAGATATGGGTAATGGTCAGAATGGTCAACGTCAGCAGCGCGATCATCACCGATGTCACCGCGGCGCTCTGCTGGCCGAAGCGGATAGCCGCCTCGTCGCGGCTATCCTTGGCGCCTTCCAGCTCGCCGACTTCCTGCTCCGCCGCCGCCCATTCGGCCTGGGCCCAGGCGAAGCCATCAAAATCGTGTTGGCGCTCGTCCTGGTTATCGACGAACTTGTACAGCTCCAGCAGGCTGCCGCCGCGCACCAGCCGCGGAATTTCGCGCTCCAGCACCTTGCGGCGGTCGCGGTTGTGGTAGCTGCTGACCACCGGCCCCAGCAGCCCGCCGACCCAGCTGGCCAGGCCGAGCAATTCGTTGGGCCCGAGCCGCCATTGCAGGATGGCCAGCAGGTTGAGCATGCCCAGCGTGGCCATGGCCGAGTCGGATGAATTGATCGCCGCCAGTTGCCTGGAGACGTCGTAGTTGAGGTGGCAGGCCAGATAGGCGACGATATGCCGGTCGTAAGGCGCAATCTTGTTGTCGATCTTCTTCGACACTTCGTTCAACGCCGACAGCAATTCCTGGATCTCGGTCACATACTGGTCGGCCAGAATCGGGCTTTGGATCGGCAGGCTTTCGTTCAGCTCGTAGAGGCAGCGCTCCAGGCCGGTGCCGATATTGCCGGCCTTGAGGAAATCACGCAGCTCGCGGAAATTCTGATCGAGGATGGAGTTTTCCGGGCTGTAGCGTTCCCGCGATTCCAGCCACAGCTTGGGCACTTCGCGCATGATCGATTCGACGATCAGCCGGGTGTCCTTGCCCTCGGCCATCTGCAACGCCAGCAGCGGGCCGATGCCGTCGGGCATGACGTGCAGGCCCTTGTAGCGGAGCGGCGCCTGCGGATCGAGGATCATGCACACGCGGGTGAGCATCAGGTCAGCGCCGGATTTCTTGTCGCCCAGCGCGCCGGTGACATTGCGCACCGCCGAGGACACCGCGTCGGCCTTTTCCTTGTCCTCGAGGGCGCGGCGCAACCACAGTTCCAACTGGCCGCCCAGCACGATGGGAATAGCCTCGTCCCAGTTCCGGGCAAAGGCCATGCCGATGTCGCGGGCCGAGTTGTATTCCTTGTGGTTGAAATGAAAGCTGCGCTGAGTCCGTTTCGGCAGCTTGGCCTGTAGCGGCGACAGGCGACGGCCCTGCAACCACAGGTCCAGGGTCTCGATGGTCCAGCGCTCGTCCGGGTCATCGCACAGCAGGCCGCGCAGCACCTCAATCGAGCCGATCGGCAGCCGTTCCTCGCCGATCAGCGCGGCATACGACCCCACCGCCACCTTGTTCGCCAGGATGGTGGCATCGTCCAGGTGCGACACCGGATTGCGGCCAAGCAGCAGCAGCATCAGCGTGACGCCGAGCGAATACATATCGTCGGAATAATGGCCGCTGCCGCGCGCGGCGAAGTGGGCCATGCTGTATTCGATGGTCTCGAACATGGCCGGCTGATCGAATGCCGGGGGCGAGGTCACGCAATCGCCCAGCACGATGGCCTCGTGCCCGCCGCCCATGTAATACATGTTGGTCGAGCGGATGGCGCGATGGGTGACACCGCGCGACGACATTTCACGCAGGGCGTTGGCCAGCGGGCCGACCAGCTTCTTGCTGACCTCCCAATCCTCGTAACGGCGGATTTCGGCGTTCAGGCTGCTCATCACCCGGCCGCCGCCTGGCCGCTCGTACACCACCATCATGCAGCGCCGGTTGGTCGGCGCCCAATAGGCCGGTCCCCATTCGACCAGCGGCAGCAGGCCGGGCACCTGCACGCCTTTCAGCGAACGCATGACACTGGTCCGCACCGGCAGATCGGGGCGGCAGACCAGGCCGAACAGGGCGCGCTGAGCATCACGCCGGTCCTCGGCGGCAAAGGCCTGCGCGGTCGGCGTGTTCAGGTCCGGGAGTGGCTTCGTGGGAAAGACATGGTAGCGGCCTTGCACGAGGGCGGCCGCTCCGCTGCCGCCCCCTTGCGCTTTTGCCGCCTGGTCTTGCGCGGCCGCAGCCGCTTCACCCGCCATGTCCCCGTGCTCCCATTATCCCTGTGCCGTCAGTCGGCGAAGGGATCGTGCACCAGGATGGTATCCTCGCGCTCAGGGCTCGTCGACAGCAACGCCACCGGCGCCTCGATCAATTCCTCGATCCGGCGGATATATTTGATGGCCGCGGCCGGCAGGTTGACCCACGAGCGGGCGCCCTGCGTGCTGTCGGACCAGCCGGGGATCGACTCGTAGATCGGTTCGATGGCCGCCTGCTTGGACATGGACGCCGGCATATGGTTCAGCACCTCGTCGCCGCAGCGATAGCCGGTGCAGATCTTCAGCTCATCCAGGCCGTCGAGCACGTCGAGCTTGGTCAGCGCGATACCGTGGACGCCACCGACCTTGATCGCCTGACGCACCAGCACCGCGTCGAACCAGCCGCAACGGCGGCGGCGGCCGGTGACGGTGCCGAATTCACGGCCCCGGTCGCCGATCAGGGCGCCGACATCGTCGAACAGCTCGGTCGGGAACGGGCCGGAGCCGACGCGGGTGGTGTAGGCCTTGACGATGCCCAGCACATAGCCGACCGCGCTGGGGCCGACGCCCGAGCCGGCCGATGCCTGGCCGGACACGGTGTTGGACGAGGTGACGAACGGATAGGTGCCGTGGTCGATGTCCAGCATGGTGCCCTGGGCACCTTCGAACAGGATGCGCTTGCCGCGGCGCTTCAGGTCGTCGAGACGCTGCCACACCACATCGGCATAGGGCAGCAGCCGCGGCGCCAGATCCTTCAGCGAGTTCAGCAGCACCTGACCGTCGAGCTGATCAGCGCCCAGGCCCTTGAGCAGGGCGTTGTGATGCGACAGCAGGCGGTCGATCTTGGCTTCCAGCACGGAGTCGTCGGCCAGATCGCAGACGCGGATGGCGCGGCGTGCCACCTTGTCCTCATAGGCCGGGCCGATGCCGCGGCCGGTGGTGCCGATCTTGGCGCCGCCGGCGGCTTCCTCGCGGGCGCGGTCGAGATTGGCATGCAGCGGCAGGATCAGCGGGGGGTTCTCGGCCACCTTGAGCAGATCGGGGGTCAGGGTCACGCCCTGCTCGCGGATCTTGTCGATCTCGCCCAGCAGCGCCCAGGGGTCCAGAACGACGCCGTTGCCGATGATCGACAGCTTGCCGCGCACGACGCCGGAAGGCAGCAGGTTGAGCTTGTAGGTAACCCCATTGATCACCAGCGTATGGCCGGCATTGTGGCCGCCCTGGAAGCGCACCACCACGTCGGCGCGTTCGGACAGCCAATCGACGACCTTACCCTTGCCCTCGTCGCCCCACTGAGCGCCGACCACCGCCACATTGGCCATGATTTCTCGTCCTCCCTCACTCACATCAAGCTATCGCTGGCCGTCACGGGCCATCATTGGCCGAAACAGGGGTTCCGGCGATCAGCACGTCGCCGCATCCCAGCCGCCGCGCCTCGGCGCGCGCGTCGGCCACCGGCGCCAAGCCGGCAATGGTCACGTAATTCTGTTGTTGCAGATGCGCCACCACCGATGCCTCGGTGCCCAGCGGCACATAAATGCGGCGCGGCGGGGTCGGGCCGGGCAGGGCGGCCAGCACCGAGTCCATGAACAGGGTGGCCCCGACCGCCGGTTCGCGCCCAGCGGCCAGATAGCGACCGCCATAGGCCAGTTCGGCGCCGAGATGGCGGGCGAACAGGGTGAAGACGGCGCCGGTGTGATAGGCGAAGCCGCGGTTTTCCACCGGATCGAGGGTCAGTTGCAGGTCCGGCGCAGCGGCGCGGATGCCGGCGACGATGGCTTGCAGCCGCGCCCGTTCCTCTGCCGCGGCCTCGGGCAGCGCCAGCGCCGCCAGGGTTTCCAGGGCGGCATCAATGGGTCCGCAGGCCTCCAGCAGGGCGCCGAGCAGCGGCGCGGCGGCTCCCCCCAACGCGGCGACCACCGACACGTCCTTATGGTCCAGCGCCGCAGCCAGATCGGGCAGGGCGGCCAGATCGACGCCCAACGCGTCGCAGATCAGCGGCACCAGACGCGGCAGGCCGAGATCAACCGACAGGTCGGCAATGCCCAGCGTGCGCAACGCTGCCGCGGCCAGGATCACCGCCTCGACATCGGCGGCCGGACCTTCGGCGCCGATCAGCTCGAGTCCGGCCTGGGCAAACTGGCGTTCGGGGCGCAACTGGGTGCCCTTGACCCGCAGCACCTGACCCGCATAGGACAGCCGCAACGGGCGTGGCGCATGGTGCAGCCGGGTGGTGGCGATGCGGGCGATCTGGGGCGTCATGTCGGGCCGCACGCCCATCATGCGTTGGGCCTGCGGGTCCATGACGCGGAACGTCTGCGCCGACAGGGCGCCGGCATCGGCCAGCAGGCTGTCTTCGAATTCGATCAGCGGCGGCTTGACCCGTTCGTAGCCATGGGCCGCAAAGACGTCCATCACACAATGCACGACGTCCGCCTCGTAAGCGGCGTCGGGTGGCAGCATGTCGCGCAATCCGGTGGGCAGCAACGCCCGGTTGATCAGGTCATTCATGATGATGTCGTGATGGCGCTCAAGCAGCTTGGCGAATTGGCCCAGCCGGAAGGCCGAACCTTGCTCGGTGTAGCGCGTTTGCAGCGGGGCTGCAAATCAAAATCCGGGCATGCTATCGTCGGCCCATGACAACGAACCGTAGCTGCGGCCCCTGCACCCTGTGTTGCGCCATCTTCGGCGTGCCCGAGATCGCCAAGGAGGTCTATCAGCCCTGTGTCCATTGCACGGAACGGGGCTGTTCCATCCACGCCACCCGGCCGCCATCCTGCCGTAATTTCGAATGCTTCTGGCTGATGGATGACAACTTTCCCGACGACCTGCGCCCCGATCTGTGTGGCGTGGTGGTGTCGTGGAACGAGGATCATGACAGCGTCGTCCTGCATCTCGACCCCGACCGCCCCGACGCCCTGGCCGAATCGCCCGGCGCCGATTGGCTGCCGGTGCTGCTTCAGGTGTACGATCCGGTGTTCGTGGTGTGCGGCGAGGATAAGATGATGATTCGGCGGGAGTGAGAGGGGGATTAGTCCGTTACGGGCGCAATATTTACCCCAAAGACTTCGTCATTCCCGCGAAAGCGGGAATCCATGCGGCCTGACCGTCAGAATAAGCGGCCCCTATCGTGATGCGGTGCAAAAACATGGGACGCTTTCTTTATCACCGTGCCGGATGTCAAGGTCGCATGGATCCCCGCTTTCGCGAGGATGACGAGCGAGGGGAGCGGTTGCCCCGAGGGGTAACCTGATCGCATTGCAACATATGTACATACCGTAGCGCTTTCGCGAGGATGACGATCTATTTTTTGTGACTCACCCCTTCAGCATCGCCGCGTAATGCTGGCGGAATTTGGCCAGTTTGGGGGCGATGATCATGCGGCAGTAGGGCTGCGCCGCGTTGCGGCTGAAATAGTCGTGGTGATAGCTCTCCGCCGGATAGAACGTGCCGAGCGGCGCAAGTTCCGTGACGATCGGCTCGTCCCACCAGCCGGCGGCGGTGACCTCGGCGATGACCTCGGTGGCGATGCGGCGCTGGTCGGCATCGGCGGTCAGGATGATCGAGCGGTATTGCGGCCCGGAATCGGCTCCCTGACGGTCCAGCGTGGTCGGGTCGTGGATGGTGAAGAACACCCGCAGCAGATCGGCGAAAGTAATCTCCGCCGGGTCGAAGGTGATCTGGATCACTTCGGCATGGCCGGTAGTGCCTTCGCACACCTCCTCATAGGTCGGCTGGTCGACCTTGCCCCCGGCATAGCCCGGCACCACCCGCTCGACTCCCCGCAGTGCGGCGAAGACTGGCTCGAGACACCAGAAACAGCCGCCGCCCAGCGTGGCGAGAGAGTGGGGCATGGGTCTATCCGATCGTGTTCGTCATGGCGATTGTTTGACCGCCTATTTTGGCGCAACCCTTCCCCCCGTCAATGGCTGGTTCCGCCGCTGCGGGTGATCTTGTTGAACACATTGTACTTGCCCATCGGCTTGCGCATGGGCAGGCGCTTGACCTCCTTCAGGGTGGCGGCGTCGTAGATCACCAGCCAGCCGTCGTCTTCGGACACACTGATCAACGCATATTTGCCGTCACGGGTGAATTCCACATGGTTGGCGGTCTTGCCGGGCTCGGGCGTCACCTGGGCGACCACCTCCAAACTCCGCTTGTCGATGATCTGCAACGTGTCCTTGGCCTTGCTGAACGAGTTGTCGATCCAGGCATAAGGGGTGTTCTCGTGGCTGCGCAGGAAGATGCCGGGGCCGAGGGTGTCGATGGTCTTGACCACCGTCCAGGTCTTCATGTCGATCACGCTGACCTTGCCGTGCTTGAGGTTGGGCGAGGCCATGAATGAACCGCGCTCATCCGTCCAGGTGATGCCCGAGCCGAGATGCGGCAGGCCGGTCAGCGGAATCTGGGCAATCTCGCGGCCGGCATACAGGTAGATCACCACCCCATGGCCGCCGTCGCGGGCCGAGCCGACCAGATGTTCATAGCCGGGGTCGAAAAAGAAATCGTCGAGCGGCTCGGTCAGCGCGATGCGGCGGATCGGGAAGCGGCCTGGCTCGGCCAAGCCCTCTTCCAGGCCGGGTTCATAGCTGTGGACCAGACCCTGAAACACCGGCGGCGGGGCGTCGGTCCAGTTGATGGTCCATAGCTCCGGCACATCCTTGAGCGCTACGACGAAGGCGTTGGCGGGCTCGGCCTGGTAGACGGCCGAGACTCGCGAACTGACTCCCTCGCGGCTGGCGGCGGGGACGATGCGGATCGGTGCCAGGGTTTCGGCGTCGAGCAGGACCAGGGTGTGCGGCAGGTAATTGGCCACCGCGACCGTTCGGCCGTCGGCGGAAATGGCCAGATTGCGGGTGTTGATGCCGGCCCGCACATCGGCCACCACCTTGAGGGAATACAGGTCGAACTTGGTCACCCAGCCATCGCGGGAGGCGAAATAGACGAAGCGGCCATCGGGCGAGTATTTCGGCCCGCCATGCAGGGCGAAATGGCTGGGGAAGCGGGCGATCGGCTCCATCTTGCTGCCGTCCAGCACCGTGACATGGGAGTCGCCCATCTCGACGACGATGAACAGGTTCATCATGTCGGCCTGATAGACCGGCTTGTCGGGCAACTGGTCGGGCGGAGTCTCCTGCTTGAGCGATGCCCGGATTTCTGCCTCGCCCCATTGGGGCACGGTGGGCAGCGGGGTGTAGATCATCTGCACCAGACCGTCGATCTGCTCGGGGCTGAGGCGATCGGCGAAGCCCTTCATCTGGGTCTGCTGGCGACCCTTGGCGATGACCTCGATGGCCTGCGGCTTGCGCAGGCGGGCGAGATTTTCGGGCAACAGCGCCGGCCCCATGCGGCCCAGCCGGTCGGCACCGTGGCATTCGGCGCAATGCTGCTGGAAGTCGGCCGCGGTGTCGAGCGCGGCGGCGGCCGTCGGGACGGCGACGAGGGCGGCCAGGATCACGGCCAGTCGTTCAAGCCACATGGTTATCGCCTCGGCGGAAGGGAGTGAGTTGCAGCCGCTCGCCCGAGGCGCGGCCGATCTCTTCGTCGGTCAGATAGCAGGCGGGGTCTTCGGCCCACGGGTCGCCGGTCAACTGGAAGGCGCGCACGCGGGAATTGCCGTTGCACAGCGCCAGCCAGCGGCATTCGCCGCAACGGCCGGTCACCGGGCGCGGCCGTTGCCGCAATCCGGCCAGCAGCGGGTCGGACAGGTCGTTCCAGATGGCCGAGAACGGCCGCTCGCGCACCGATCCCAGCGAGTAGTGGTACCACATGGTGTCGGGGTGGACATGGCCGAGATTGTCGATATTAGCGACACCGATGCCCGATGCGTTGCCGCCCCACTGGGTCAGCTTGTGGTGCAGATGGCCGACCGCCTCGGGGAAGCGGCGTTGCAGCCATTGCAGGAAATAGACCGCGTCGGCGTCGTTGTTGCCGGTGACGAATTCCTTGGGCCGGCCCGACTGGATGCTGTCCAGGCAGCGTTCGAACAGCAGGTCCATGGCCCAGCGGGTGGTATCCAGTTGCGAATCGTCGCCGCGGTTGCGGTTGCCGCGGCCGGCATAGTTGAGATGGGAAAAATAAAACTTGTCGAGATCCTCGGCATCGAGCAGGTCGAGCAGGCGCGGCAGCTCGTTGTCATTGTCGCGGGTCATGGTAAAGCGCAGGCCGACCTTGATGCCGTGGCGGCGCAGCAGCCGGATGCCGGCGAGCGATGCGTCATAGGCGCCCTGGCGGCGACGGAAGGCGTCATGGGTGGCGCCGATGCCGTCCAGGCTGACGCCCACATAATTATAGCCGATGGCGGCGATGCGGTCGGCCATGGCGGCGTCGATCAGGGTGCCGTTGGTCGACAGCCCGACATAGAAGCCCAATTCGCGGGCATGGCGTGACAGCTCGAAAATGTCGGGGCGCAGCAGCGGCTCGCCCCCCGACAGGATCAGCACCGGCACGCCGAACGCCCGCAGGTCGGCCATGACGGTGCGAACCTCGTCGGTCGACAGTTCGCCGGAAAAGTCCGTGTCGGCGGAAATGGAATAGCAGTGCTTGCACGCCAGATTGCAGCGCCGCACCAGATTCCAGATGACCACCGGCCCGGTCGGCTTCACGTCGCTGCCGCGCCGTCCGTTCGCCAGCGTCGGTGCCAGCACCTCGCGCATATATTGGCTGATGCGGAACATGGCTCCGTCCTTTGCTCCCTACCCGCAGGGAGTGGACCACGTCCATTCCGGCGCGACCTTGATCCAGGTCATGCCACTCCCCAGCCCCCCTTCCGGGAGATGTGCCGCGCGAGCCGGCCCGCTTACATCCGCATCCATGGATATTTACCTGCCGATCGCCGAAATGTCGGTCAACCTGTTCGTCGTTCTCGGCATGGGCGGGGCGGTGGGTTATCTGTCGGGGCTGTTCGGCATCGGCGGCGGTTTCGTCATGACCCCGTTGCTGATGTTCATCGGCGTGCCGCCGGCGGTGGCGGTGGCCAGCGGCGCCAACCAGATCGTCGCCAGTTCGGTATCGGGCCTGATCGCCCATTGGCGACGCGGCAATGTGGACATTCCCATGGGCCTGGTGCTGAGCGGCGGCGGCTTCGTCGGCTCGGGTGTCGGCGTCCTGCTGTTCAACCTGCTGCATCGCATGGGCCAGATTGATCTGGTCATCAGCCTGGCCTATGTGCTGTTTCTCGGCGTCATCGGCCTGCTGATGCTGGTCGAGGGCATCAACGCCGTCCGCAAGCGCCGCCGCATCGCCGCCGGGCTGGCGGTGCGGCGCAAGCTGCATCAGCACAACTGGATTCACGGCCTGCCGCTGAAGATGCGGTTCCGCCGCTCCAAGCTGTATATCAGTGCCCTGCTGCCGGCCGGTCTCGGCTTCGTCGTCGGGGTCATGGTGGCGCTGATGGGGGTGGGCGGCGGCTTCATCATGGTGCCGGCGATGATCTATCTGCTCGGCATGCCGACCTCGGTGGTGGTCGGCACCTCGCTGTTCCAGATTGTCTTCGTCACCGCCAACGCCACCCTTCTCCAGGCCACCATCAACCACACCGTCGATGTGCTGCTTGCCCTGATCCTGCTGGTCGGCGGCGTGATTGGAGCCCAATGGGGCGCCCGCGCCGCTGCCCGGCTGAAAGGTGACGAGATGCGTATTCTGCTGGCACTGATGGTGCTGGCGGTGGGCGGCCGGTTGATGTGGGATCTGGTGGCGCCGCCGTCCGACCTGTTCACGCTCGGGGGCGCGCGGCCATGATGAGGCTGGTGCTGCTCGGACTGCTGCTGGTGCTGCTGCCGGGGCGGTGCTGGGCTCAGGAGCTGGTGGCCGACCTGTCGGAGCATCTGGTCGCCATCACCACCGGCTTCGCCGGAACCGACGTGCTGCTGTTCGGCGCGGTCGACGGGCCCGGTGACGTGGTGGTGGTGGTGCGCGGTCCGATCCGCACCGAGACGGTCCGGCGCAAGGCGCGAACTGCCGGCATCTGGATCAACACCGGCGAGGCCGAGATGCTCGGCGCTCCGGCCTTCTATCATCTGGCGGCCTCGCGGTCGTTGGAACAGGCTGTCCTGCCGGCGGTGCGCCAGCGCCACGAAATCGGCCTCGACGCTCTGCGGGTCCGCGTCGCCGGTGGCGAGAGCGCTCCCGCCACCGAGTTCCGCGCCGCCCTGATCCGCCTGATGCAGCGCAACGGCCTGTATGGCAGCGTCGTCGAGCCGGTGACCTTTCTCGGCCAGCGGCTGTTCCGCAGCCGCGTGCATTTTCCCGCCAATGTCCCGGTCGGCGTCTATTCGGTCGAGGTCTATCTGTTGCGCGGTGGCGAGGTGGTCAGTGCCCAGACCACGCCGCTGATCGTCAGCAAGGTCGGAGTCGGCGCCGAGGTCTATGATTTCGCCCATCACCGCGCCATGCTCTATGGTATCGTTGCCGTCCTGGTGGCGGTTGCTTCGGGGTGGCTGGCCGCCATCATGCTCAAGAGGGCCTGAGATGACCGACACGCCTCCGTCGCTGCGGACCTTTCTGGTCGTCGTCGACGAGACCGAGGAAATGCGGGCGGCACTGCGCTATGCCTGTCTGCGCGCCCGGCGCACCGGCGGCCGGGTGGCGCTGCTGCGGGTTATTGAACCGGTCGAGTTCCAGCATTTCCTGAGTGTCGGCGATCTGATGCGCGACGAGGCCCGTCAGGATGCCGAGGAATTGCTGCATCGCATGGCCTCCGAGGTCTACGAATATTCCGGCCAGACCCCGGTGCTCTATGTGCGTGAAGGACTGCCGCGCGACGAATTGCTGACCCTGATCGCCGAGGAGCCACAGATCTCTATCCTGGTGCTGGCCGCCGGTACCGGGCCGGAGGGGCCGGGGCCGTTGATCTCGGCGCTGACCGGCAAATACGGCAACCGTCTGCGCATCCCCCTGACCATCGTGCCCGGTGCGCTGAGTGACGAGGATCTCGAATTGCTGGCGTGACCGTCGCGACACAAAAAAACGGCCCGGAGGGGGAATTCCGGGCCGATCAAGTTGGAAGGAGGAGAAAACAGAAACAGGAAGGGCCTCACGACCCTGGGCATGAAAACTTACAAGGCGTCGCCATTGGCCTCGCCGGTGCGGATACGCACGACGCGGCTGATGTCGAACACGAAAATCTTGCCGTCACCGATCTTGCCGGTATGGGCGGTGTTCTGGATGGTCTCGACCACCTGATCGACCAGGTCGTCGTTGACGGCCACCTCGATCTTCACCTTGGGCAGGAAGGATACGACGTACTCCGCACCGCGGTAGATCTCCGTCTGCCCCTTCTGCCGCCCGAAGCCCTTGACCTCGCTGACGGTCAAACCCTGCACGCCCAACGGGGTAAGCGCCTCGCGCACCTCGTCCAGCTTGAAGGGCTTGATGATGGCCATAACTAGCTTCATCGTCCGGTCCCCAAATTTGAGTGGCCCGCCTCCGGCGCGGCAACCGTTCCCTCATCGGAGCGGGTGCTGGAGACGGCGCCGGTTATTCTCCGTCGCCCAAGCCGCCATCCCTGTCCGGCTTGCGACTTTATCCGCGCCTCATATCCTTTTCAAAAGCCGTGCCGGTTTTGCCGGACAGGCGTATTGCCTGTGCTTTCGGCACTTGCCGGGAGGGATGGGCGGTGGTTGGAGTGGGGATGTGCCTGTTTTATGGGCGATGGGGCGGGATGTTGCCGTTCCGTTGGGCGGCTGTGGTCGGGTCAGATCTTGCACTCGCGCCGTCGTCATTCCCGCGAAACAGGCTGTGTGAAAAGTCGCGATGGCCGCCCAAATTGCCCTCGCCCGCTGGCGGGAGAGGGAGGGGACCCGCGCAGCGGGGAGGGGGAGGGTGGCTCCCGGTTCCGCAAATAAATCCGTAGTTTATTGGGAAACGGACAGGAGAACCACCCTCACCCCGACCCTCTCCCGCCAGCGGGAGAGGGAGTTTTCACACAGCCTGTTTCGCTGGGATGACGAGTTATTCTATAATTCGCATTTGCAACATATGCACATACCGTAGCATCAAGGGGGAGGGCTTTTAAGGGGGATAGCGTGTCTCATAAACAACCAAAGCCGGGAAGCGTCAGCTTCCCGGCTTTGGCTGGTGCGGTGAGCGTCCGCATCCCGACGGACGCTCACAGAGCGGCTATGGCGTCAGGCGACGCCCTTGCCGTTCAGGTACGGGCCATAGGACTTGTCCACCTGCGGAATGTGGCGATACAGCCAATCCTTGACCATGCCGGTCACGTCAGCCGTCACGTCGGCCTGACCAGCCTTGAACTTGGCTTGCAGGTCGGCGCAGGTGGCAACCAGCGTGTCGTGGTCTTCCTTGTGCGCCGCATAGCCCGGATAGCCGTGGGTCTGCATCAGAGACTCTTCGGTCTGGAAGTGCTTGACCACGACATCAATCAGCGTGTCGAGCGCCTGGCCGGTGGCCCCCCGGTCACCGGCCGGAACCGACGCATGCAACTGATTGACGAGTGAAAAGATCTGCTGGTGCTCAGCGTCCGCCACCCCAACGCTCGTGCCAAAGCCTTCGGCCGTCCAAGTCATCAACGACATAACTCAACCCCCCTATTTCTAATCTGTTGCGATTGTTCGATCGCAGCGGCTTTGTGCCGCCGCCGACGTTATTAATAGTAGCGGCATTTGCCGTCAAGGCCTGTTTTATACATTATAAATGTCTAATTATCACCGAAGGTTACAGTCTTTGATATGGATCAATGAACGGGGGTAGTAACTCATCGAAGCCTGACCCGCACCCGCATCAGATCCCGTTTCATGGTCAGTCCGCAGGCCTCGGTCCACAGGCGGGCGTAGTACAGCCAGGCCTCGTCGCCGACGCTGTCGAAGTTGCGCCCCGGCGCTTCGCCGTCCAGCAGCACCGGGTAGGCCAATGCCCACGGATTGTCACAGCCCTGCTGCCCCATGACCGATACCGGCCAGACCAGGCGGGGGGACGACCAGGAAATCAGGTCGGGCGAGGTGCTGATGAACACCCCGTCCGTGGCCGCCAGGGTGGCGATGTACAGGCCGGTGGTCCGCTGGCGGACGATGCCGGAGACGGGGGCTTTCAGCGACCCGACCGGCGTGCAGACATGGACAGCGGGCGCCTCGTCGCTGCGGTAGGGGTCGATGAAGCGGACGGTGAAGTCTTGACCGTCCCAGGCGCGCCAGGACGTCGGGTCGGCGAGGTCGCGGGTACGGATCAGGCAATTCCCGAGCGGCTGGTCGCGCCAGGCGGTGGCGAACAGAGTGGTATAGAACCAGCCGTCCCGCTCGAGAATCGGCCCGGGATTGAAATAGCCGACCGGCCGGCCGGCGGTGCCGTCATAGCGATAGGGCAGCGTCGCCACCAGGCCGGTGCGGCGGAAGCTCCGGCCGCCATCGTCGGACACCGCCGCCGTCACCCGGTTGGCCCAGCACGCGCGGTAGGTGGCCGCCGGACACAGGTCGGGGCGCTGGTGGCCATGCAACTCGTCATGGATCAAAGCGTGAACGGTGCGGCCGTCGGCGGTGTAGGTGGCGGCGATCCAGGCGTGGTCGTCATAGTCCGCCGGCTCGTGCGAGCCGGCGCCACGATAGGCGATCCGGCAGTCGGGGGTCAGGTGATCAAGGTCCGGCCCGCTCAACACACGGTCCACATGATAGGCGGCGATCAGCCGCACTGCGCCATCGGCGGTACGCCAGACCCGCGCCGGAGCATCAGGCACCAGGACATCACCGCACAGGCCGGGGCTGCCGGCGAAAACGATCTGCGGCTCACCGATTATCTCAAACGCCGCCGCTCCCGGAGCCAGGAGGGGAGTCCACAGCAGGACAAGAATCCCCACAGCTTTGACACACCACATGCCGCGCTCCGTCGATAAGGTCCGGCCAACAGTGTGAATAACGATTCGAAAGGCGCAGCGGATGCTGACCCATATGTCGAAAAATGGCGGCCGTGCGCCGCGAATCCTGGTGATGATCCCTTCGGGCGAAGTGTATGACCACGATTGCGTGCGCTGGTACAATTGCTCCGACGTTCAGGCCAGCCTGGAGCACTATCACAATATCGGTGACGCGTTCGTCTATGACTCGTCGCTCAAGCTGCTGAACTTCGAGACCCTGGACGCCCTGCGCATCCGCGAGGTGCGCCAGGAGGATATCGACCGCTACAACGCCGAGTTCGATTACTGCTTCCTGCGCGGCTCGAACTATATCCATGGCTCGATGGATTGGGAAAATGCCGTCTCCGTCCTGGAAAAGCTGAAAATCCCGGTGCTGTCGTTCGGCCTGGGCGCTCAGGCGCCATCGAAGGGGCCGCTGGTGCTGTCCGAGACCACCAAGCGGGTCATGCGCCTGCTGGCCGATCGCTGCGTGTCGATGGGTGTGCGCGGCGAGTACACCGCCGACGTGCTGTGGAGCCTGGGCATCAGGAATGTCCGCATCATCGGCTGCCCGACCCTGTTCCGCAACAACCGGCCTGACCAGCGCATCACCCTGCCCTCGCTGGACGACATCCGCCGCGTCTGCTTCACCTTGCGCCGCGAGGTGTCGCATGCCTATTCGCCGGATATCGACCTGTACCAGCAGGTGCAGCGGCGGGCGATCCTCGACATGGCCCAGCGTTTCCGGGTGGAAGTGGCGGCGCAAGGCGAAATCGAGGAAAAGAAGATCCTGTTCGGCACCCCCAGCCAGCGCGAAGCGGCGATGACCCAGCTCACCGCCGAGGGCTGGCTGCACGGCGAAGACGATGCCATGACCCGGCTGTACGAATCCTCGCTGTTCTATTCCGACGTGGTCGCCGATTACGAGGCCTTGTCGCGGCGCAGCGATCTGGTGCTCGGCTATCGCCTGCATGGCAATCTCATGGCCTTGGCCAACGGCGTACCGTCGGTCTATTTCACCTATGACAGCCGGACCGCCGAATTCGTCGACACGTTCCGCATCCCCGCCTACGACGTCTATTCCGGCAAGCCGTTCCGGCTCGAAGATTATTGGGACCAGGGGTTGTTCGAGCGTTTCAACCGCGCCTACTATCACCGCTATCACGAGATGCGCACTTTCCTCGACGAGAACGGCGTCGACCACAAGATGACCGTCGAGGCACCCCGCCCGGCGCTGCGGCTGGCGAGCTGAGGGGGGAGGCACCGTGTCCGCCCAAGTGGAAAAACTGCATCCGCCGGCATCGCTGGCCGGGCATGTGGATGCCATCGCCGACGGCAAGGTGCATGGCTGGGCCTGGGACCGCGAGCATCCGGCGGACCGGCTGGAGGTAACCGTGTCGGTGGGCGACACCGTGGTCGCCTCCGGCCTGGCTGACCAGACGCGGTCCGATCTGGTGGCCAGCGGCATCGGCGACGGGGCCCATGCCTTCGCCCTGGCCCTGCCTGCCGGAGTCGACGGCGATCAGGTCAAGGTGACCATCCGTTGTCCGGCCAGCGGCGAGAGCCGCGAACTGACCCGCCGCCCGCCGCCGCCCGAAAGCATGCCGGAAGAATTGCAGCGGGTCAGCGCCTCGGTCCACTCCTTGCAGCAGGTGCAGAAGCAGACCACCAGCGCCGTGCTCGGCGTGCTGCGCGAAATTCGTCAGAAGGGCGACATGCAGCAGTTCGGCCACCTGGAACAGGCGGTTGCCGATATCCAGTCCGGGCAGCAGGCGCTGATGAAGCGCTTCGAATCAATTGAAGTTTTTCTGCTACGCTTCGACACGCTGATGCGCCAATTTGATGAAAAGCTCAACGCCCTGCCCAGCACCGATTCGGGGCCCCTGATGAAACGCCTGATGCTGACAGGCGCGGTGGTGGCTCTGGGTGCCGCGGCCGTACTGATGATGGTGGTGTAGCCATGACCAAGACCGTTCTCGTTACCGGCGGAGCCGGCTATATCGGCAGCCACGCCTGCAAGGCCCTGGCGGCCGCCGGGTATACCCCGATCGCCTACGACAATCTGTCGTTCGGCCATCGCTGGGCGGCGCAGTGGGGGCCGCTGGTGGAAGGCGACATCGCCGATACCGCCCTGTTGCGCCGGACCATGCGCGACCACGGTATCAGCGCGGTGATGCACTTCGCCGCGTTCACCTATGTCGGCGAATCCATGACCGAGCCGGCCAAGTATCTGCGCAACAATCTGGTCAATGCCCTGACCCTGCTTGACGCCATGCGCGCCGAGGGCGTCGAGTCGCTGGTGTTCTCGTCAACCTGCGCGACCTACGGCACCCCCATCGCCGTGCCGATCGCCGAGGACCACCCGCAGGCGCCGATCAATCCCTACGGCGAAAGCAAGCTGATGGTCGAGAAGGCGTTGCGCTGGTACGGCCAGGCCTATGGTCTGCGCTGGATGGCGTTGCGCTACTTCAACGCCGCCGGAGCCGATCCCGCCGCCCGCATCGGCGAGCAGCACGACCCGGAAACCCATCTGATTCCGCTGGTGCTCGACGCCGCGCTGGGGCGCCGGCCGGCCATCGACGTGTTCGGCACCGACTACCCGACGCCCGACGGCACCGCCATCCGCGATTACATCCATGTGGACGATCTGGCCGACGCCCATGTCAAGGCCCTGGCTCATGTCGTCCATGGCGGGGACAGCATGGCGCTGAACCTGGGAACCGGCCGCGGCTACAGCGTGCGCGAGGTGATCGCCGCTGTCGAACGGGTATCCGGCCTGCCGGTGCCGGTCCGCGAGGCGCCGCGCCGCGCCGGCGATCCGCCCGCCCTGGTGGCCCAGCCGGCCCTGGCCCAGCGCACCCTGAACTGGACCGCTCAATCGGACCTGGATCACATCGTTGCCACCGCCTGGCGCTGGCACACCCGCCTTCAGCAGCAGGTGGCGTAGCTCTGTAACACCGGCGAGCGCCCGGCCTGACTCGAAAGGGGATTCCCAGTAGCCCTCAACCAGGTGGTTGGGGGCTGTAGACAGTTCCAATTTGACCGCGGCGCGCGTCTCCCCTCATAGCAGGCTGTGTGAAAACTCCCTCTCCCGCTTGCGGGAGAGACGCCCAGCGCGCCGCTGGCGCGCACCACTGGGGATGAAAATGATGGTGTTGCTGCGCGGGCCATTTGTGGCATCGATTGAGGGGTAAGCGACTGCCCCCTAGGCC